>Ga0209636_10004656_pt1 | contig 13996 bp, 25 predicted proteins | sample DeeMarSWOR152_54_FD_187464 | JGI IMG/M metagenome (GOLD analysis project Ga0209636, IMG submission 187464) | Marine sediment microbial communities from White Oak River estuary, North Carolina - WOR-1-52-54 (SPAdes) (version 2) | ecosystem: Environmental > Aquatic > Marine > Intertidal zone >...
GCCATTCACTGGCACCGACATCATCGCTACTATGAATCCGTCCGACTTCTCGCATCGCATCATTCCGGCTTTCCCATCCAGGTTATACCTTCCTTACCTCAGAGCCTCTGCCATATTCCAGGACACGATTGAGGACGATGCGAGACCTCCCTCGGTCACCTAACCACCCTTTCGTCTTCATCCCGGCCCTAACCAGACATGCTAACCCCCTATGGTAATATCCCGTTTATGGAGTCCGCATTTACATACGGTATGTCCGTCCCCATAGAGGCATAGAACTTCCCCTGTAGGAAGGAGGGTCATTGTTAGCATATCCCACCTCTGGTTCGCTTTCGCTTCAGGCTGAAGACCGCCTCAGGCTCTTCAGATTCCCCCTCACGAGGGACACCCTGCCACTGTCGGCTTCTGCACCGATACGGGTAAACAGCACAGGAGGGATTTTAACCCTCTGGCTGATTAGGCTACGAGGCACACCCCCCGCAAGCCCTGTAAGGGCTTATCCATGGGTGAAAGGCGGTGGTGAAAAGCGAATATACGAAATTTCCAAAAGGTTAGTTGAAAGAGGGCATGAGGTTCATTGGTTTGGGAACAGACAAAGCGGAATTGGAGTTTAGAAAGAGATGAAAGTATCTATTGTGATCCCAACGAAGAACAACGGCGATATACTTGAGAAGTGCTTGATTTCAATCCAAAATTTAGATTATCCAAAAGAAGAAATTGAAACGATAATCGTAGATGGGCATTCGACAGATGGAACGGTTGAAATAGCGAAGAAATATGGGTGCAAAATTGTGTATGAAGATATAGGAACTCGTGGTGGTGCGTGCAATATAGGCGTAAAAAATGCTAATGGGGAATTCAAATTCATTGTATTCACGGATGCTGATTGTGTTGTCCCAAAAAACTGGCTTAAGAATCTCGTTAAGCACTTTAACAGCGAAAAGATAGCATGTGTCGGCGGTCCAAACGTTACCCCGAAGGATGACACCGAGTTTGCCAAATGCGTTGGTGTTGTTTTATCTTTTTTGAGCAAGCCCGGCTCAAGATACGGTTTTAATATTGATAGAGTAACTGAAACTTTCCATAATTCAGGTTGTAACGTTGCAATAGAAAAAATGCAATAGAAGAAGCAGGTTGGTTCAAAGAGAAATTAATTACCTGCGAGGATGAAGAATTAGATTACAGGATAATAGAGAAAGGATATAGAATTTTATATACGCCAGATGCAAAAGTTTACCATTATAGAAGACCGACATGGAAAGGATTTTATAAGCAGGCGTATAAATATGCAGTGGGAAGAATGAAGGCGGTAAACTTTATTAAACGTGGTATATTTGTGGTGGGCATTTTCAATTTTGGTTATTGGTGGAATAGGAATAGGATTGATGAGTTTGTATCTCAGTGCTAAAACGAAGATGAGTAACTTTTTGACATATTGCGTGTTAATTGCAATATGGTTCTGGGGTTCAGGTTTTGGATATTTCAGAGGATTGGTGAAATGACAAAAATTAAAGTAAAGATGAAGGATATAAATATAAGAAAGTTTAATAGAAAAGTAATAAAATGGCAAAAATAGAAGAGATAAAGAAAAAATACAAGGACGAATGGGTGCTCGTTGAGGTTTTAGAAGAAGATGAGCTCGGACAGCCAACCGAGGTTGAACTGATAGCACACAGTAAAGCAAGAGATGAGATATATGATGCGCTGAAGGAGACGAAGACGAAGTACACCTGCCAATTTTATACAGGCGAAATACCAAAGAAAGGCTATGCGGTGGCGTTCAATGGTCAAATATAGATTCGATCCTCATGCACCTGTAATCGTGCTAAGTGTTACCACGGAAGGAGAAGATATTGAGAAGATGATTGAAATGGCACTCGATACTGGTGCGACATACACGATGATCCCTTGGGAAGTTGCAGAGGTATTAGGATATGACCCTGGTGCATCAAGGGATAGAGTTCCTCTGATCACTGCAAGCGGAGTTGAAAAGGTTCCATTAATCACCTTAAAGTCTATAAGTGTGCTGGGTAAGGATGCAGATAATGTTCAGACGGTCGTCCATAACTTACCAGAAAAAAGTTACGTGGATGGATTGCTTGGATTGAGTTTTTTAAGAAGGTTTAAAATTTGTCTGAACTTTCAAAATGGTGTTTTGGAGATTGAATAAGATGAAAGAAACGGTTATCTGGTTCTGGGCTTCAGGATTCGGGTATTTCAGGGGATTGTTAATGAGGAAGAAGGAATTTTAAATTGGAGATCATACATTTAAATGAAGTGTATAGGTGATCGAAATGGAAATGGAAATGGAAATGGAAGTGGAAGTGGAAGTGATAGAAGAAATCGTTAAAATGGGAGAGAAAGGAGAGATAATCCTGCCTGAGAAGATAAGGAGGAAAGAGAAGCTGAAAAGAGGGGATTTACTCACAAAAATAGAGAAGGCGATTGAAAAAATTAAAAGTGAGGAAGGATTTGAAAAAGTAGTGTTCATTATTTTATATGGCTCCGCAGTAAAGGAGCAGATGGTTAAAGGTTCGGATATAGACCTCCGCATATATTATGAAGGAGAGCCTGAGGAGTCTTCAAGATTTAGATTTAAAGTTCTTTCAGAACTTTTTGATGAGATTTATGCTATTCAGATCTTTCAGCAACTACCGCTCTATGTGAGGGTGGAGGTTTTGAAGGGAAAGGTGATCCATTGCAAGGATAGAGAGTTTTTTTATGAAGTGGCTCTTGAGACGATAAAAGATTTTGGGGCATTTAAACACAGATTCTATGATTATATCGGAGAGAGGGCGATTACATGAGGAAAGAGAGTATTAGAAAAGATATTATCAGAACAAAGATAAAGGAGATAGAGGAGAAAGTTGAGGAAGGAAAAAGGGGAAGTAGTGATGAATAAGGAGGATTTCGAAGGATTAATGAGTGAAGTAGAATCGTTGATAGAGACGGTAGAAATCTTGAGTGACGAGAGTTTAATGAAGCAGATAAGTGAAAGTGAGAAGGACCTCAAAGAGGGGAGAATTCGTGAGATAAAGTCAACAGATGACTTGAGGAGGCTGTTTTTGGAGTGACTTATCGGCTGAAATATACCCGGAGTTTCGAGAAACAGATAGAGAAAATAAGTTCATGATGTTTTTACGAGAGGTGTAATATGAAAATCGCATACAAACCTTTTCTTAGAAAGAAAAGCTTTACCAAAAGAACTCTAAAAAGAGAAAGTGTAAAGAAAGTTTGGCAAAGAAATAACATTGGTCATTTTCCGTCAACGCTTTTTCTAAAAGGGTTGGATCCATGGATAAAAGGCGGTGCAGAGAAGAGAATATGGGAGATTTCAAAGAGGCTTGCAAGGAGAGGATTGTAGGATTGGATTAGGTATCAGTGGTTAAAAGATGAAAATCTGTATAACACTCGGAACAAGACCTGAAATAATCAAGATGTCTCCAGTCATAAGAGAATGCGAGAAAAGAGGTTTAGATTATTTCATTTTGCATACTGGGCAGCATTACTCATACAAGATGGATAGGGTCTTCTTTGAGCAACTCGAACTTCTGGATGCGAAATATAATTTAGACGTTGGCTCAGGTACTCATGCAGAACAGACAGGTAAAATACTCATCGGGGTAGAGAAGATTTTGCAAAAAGAGAAGCCTGATGTTGTTCTATTAGAAGGCGACACGAACACGGTATTAGCAGGAGCTTTAGCTGCAGCTAAATTGCATGTGAAAGTAGGACATGTGGAGGCTGGTTTAAGAAGTTACGATAGGAGAATGCCAGAAGAGATAAACCGAGTTTTAACTGATCACTGCTCCGATTATGCTTTTGCACCGACAGAAAAAGCGAGGCAAATCTTGCTTAGCGAAGGCATTCCTGACGAAAAAATCTTTGTTACCGGAAACACGATTGTGGATGCAGTGTATCAAAATTTAAGCATTAGTAGAGATAGAATTAATCCTTTGAATGAACTTGAGCTTGTTCCAAGGGAATATTTTCTTGTTACTGCACACAGGCAGGAGAATGTTGACATTAAGAAGAGATTCAAAGGTATTATCAAAGGCTTGGAACTTGTTGCAGCAGAATTTGGCTTGCCAGTTATTTATCCAATTCATCCGAGGGCGAGAAAGATGATGAACCATTTTGGATTAAAAGCAAATGGCATTGAATTTATTGAACCCCTTGATTATCCTTCTTTTCTTCAATTGGAATCAAAAGCTAAATTGGTTTTAACAGATTCTGGCGGTGTACAGGAGGAAACCTGCATTCTTGGCATTCCTTGTGTTACTTTGAGAGATAATACTGAAAGACATGAAACGTTGGAGATTGGCTCTAACATTTTAGCGGGAACAAATGCAAAAAATATTTTGAGTGCAACAGAAGAAATGTTAAACAAACAAACTTTAGGAAAGTTTGACCAAAATGCTTCGCTAAATTGGAGGAATCCGTTTGGAGATGGTAGAGCGGGAGAGAGAAGTATCAGGATACTGAAAGAAAGAACTCGGGAGAAGTGAATAAAGGTGTTAGAGATAGTAGTGCATGAGATAAGAGGATACTGCCCGGTGTACAAAGTTGGGGATAGGATAGTAATAGATGACCCGGAGATCGTTTTGGAAAAGACAGATGCGTTATGCACGCATGCTCTCTCGACATTACTCCACTATGCTTTGATATTGGAGCATGACTGGTGTCCAGTGGAACTTGGATTGACAACGGCGGAGGATGAAGATAATGCATATATGCAATGTGTAGATCTAGGAAAGCCTTATACAGAAGGAGGGACAGTAATATTTAAATGTAGTCATTTGAATAGAACCACGAGATTACACAAGATTAACACAGAAGAGACAAAAATGAAAGATATGAAGGAATAACAATAATAAATAATCTTGTGGAAATCTGCGTAATCAGGTGGTTATAAAAGGGCGGATAAGATGGAAACGCAAAAGATATTGGTGACTGGTGGAGCCGGATTCATAGGCTCGAATTTGGTGGATGAGTTGAGAAAAAGAGGGCATGAAGTAATTTCATGCGACCTTTATAATAATGAACGCAAAGATTATATCCGCTGCGATGTTGGAAGGTATCGTCAACTGGAACGAATTTTTGATGAGTACGAGTTTGACTATGTTTATCACCTGGCGGCGGAATACGGAAGATGGAATGGTGAGGATTACTATGAGAACCTGTGGGCAACCAATGTTATCGGAACGAAGCATATGATTCGGTTACAGGAGAAATTGGGATTCAGAATGATATTTTTCAGTAGTGCAGAGGTTTATGGCGACTATGAAGGAATGATGTCTAAAGATGTTATGATTAACAACCCGATAAAGGATACCTATCAGATGAACGATTATGCCATAACCAAATGGGCGGGAGAGTTGATGTGCATGAATTCTGCCAGGATGTTCGGAACAGAAACGGTTAGGGTAAGGCCTGTTAACTGCTACGGACCAGGCGAGTATTATACACCTTACAGAGGATTTATCCCCAAGTTTATTCATCATGCACTCTTCAACATGCCTTATGTTGTTTATAAAGGACATAAGAGGATAATAGACTACGTGGAAGATACATGCAGAACCTTCGCTAATATAGTTGATAACTTCATTCCGGGAGAAGTATATAATGTTGGTGGAAGACCTGAATGGGAAAAGGAGATCCAAGATTATTCTGATTTAGTTCTGAGGGCTGTTGGAAGGGATGATTCGATAGTCACCTATAAAGAGGCTGAACCGTTCACCACCAAGGTGAAGCATATGGACTTTTCAAAGGCGGTTAGGGATTTAAACCATGATCCGAAGGTCACGCCGGAAGAGGGAATTAAAAGAACCGTAGAATGGATGAAAAGTATATATCATAAGGAGGGCTAATAAACATGATGGAAACAGTGCTAAAAGTCAAAGTGGATGAGTTTTTAGCTCATAAGATAGGAGATATAGTCAAGAAAGGCGCATTCAAAAGCGAAGACGAGTTTTTAAAAAGGGCTGTGGAAGATATGGTGCGAAGATGGGAAATTCTGGAGTTAAACACGAAAATGGATAAATTCGCTGAACGGATTGCCAAAAAACACCCGGAGAGCGTATCCGAGGCAGTCTTAAAAGCGAGAGAAGAGGAAGATGAACTCTTATAAGCCAACGGTTACGGTGGACACTTCTGCTATCGTTAAATGGTTCAAAGCTGAAGAGGATAGAGAAAGGGCGTTGAAATTAAGAAGCTGGGCAGAGGTGGGGAAAATCAACTTGGTTATTTCCATTATTCTTCTTTCTGAATGTGCAAGAGGACTTAAAAAAGCGGGATGGGAAAATAAGGAGATATACGATGCAGTGGACATGTTAGATAGGATTATAAATCTTTGCGGAATAGAATTAATTCCCGTGGATAGATTAGTGGTCAAATCTGCCCAGACGCTTGTAATTGAGCATGGCATATATTCAGCAGATGCTATCCATGCCGCTACTGCTATTTTAACAGGTTCAAACTTCTTCGTTTCTTCCGACAAACATCATGTCAAGAAAAGTTTAAAAGAACGCATGGAAAACAAAGGCGTAAAAGTGTTCACGCTTTCTGAAATAGAAAAAATCGAGGAAAAGTTTTAGTGACACTTTTTCTTTTTCACAAAAAAGCCTTTTGCTTCGCAAAAGCCTTTACGGAAAAAATGCTTCGCAGAAAACCTGTGCTAAAAGAAAAACAAATAAGTTCTTTTGGTAAAGCTTTTCTTTCTAAGAAAAGGTTTCTCGTGAAAATCTGTGCAATCTTGTGGTTATAAAAAGGAGGCATAAAAATGGGTATAGAAAACGAGTATGAAGGGAAAGTTGTATTGGTAACAGGCGGTGCGGGATGCATAGGAACGAATCTCAGCAGAAAGTTAGCGGAGTTAAATGCAGAGAAAGTGATAATCTTAGACGATTTATCCAGTGCATACGAATGGAATATTCCAAAAGCGAAGAACATTGTATTTGTGAAGGGAAGTGTTTTAGACGACGGGATGTTGAAGCGAGTGTTCAAAGAGAACCCTGACTATGTCTTTCATTTAGCGGCGCATTTTGCAAACCAGAACTCAGTGGATAATCCGGAAACTGATTTGATGGTCAACGGAGTGGGGACGCTAAAAGTACTGCAGTATGCACATCTCGTGAACGTGAAGAGATTTGTTTATTCCTCTTCGGGATGTGGCGTTTACGGACTGGATTCAAAGATGCCGTTTGAAGAGCATGAAAGTTGCTTGGAGAGTTATATACCAACTACTTCCATAATTTGTATGGTCTTCCTATCGTTAATGCAAGGTTCTTCAATGTTTATGGACCTGGCGAGGTGCCAGGAAGATACAGGAACGTTATACCAAACTTCTTTTACTGGGCGATGAACAAACAAGCGTTGCCGATAACAGGAGATGGAACAGAAACAAGAGATTGGACTTATGTGAATGACATAATTGAGGGGCTACTGGCAATGGGCATAAAAGAGGAAGCCGTTGGAGAGGCCATTAATCTCGGGTCCGGTAAGGAGCATAGAGTGATAGATTTAGCGAATATGGTGAACGAACTTACAGGTCAAACTTTAAGAAAGTTTAATCAAAAATGTTGCGCAGAAACGGGGATTAAATACGTAGAAAGAAGAAACTGGGACGTCAAGACAAGACTTTTATCCTCTATCGAGAAGGCAAAGAGACTTTTGGGTTACAAGCCACAGATGGAGTTTGAGGAAGGCTTAAAGAAGGTTCATGAGTGGTTTGTAGAAAAACGGGAGAACATAGAAAAAAGTGCGGAATTTTAATCTAAGGGAGATTCTATGAAAATTCTTCTTGTTTCAGGGGAGGGATTGGATAAAAATTGGAAAAAATGGAGCAATGTTAAAGGGCGAAAATGAAAATCGCATACGTCTACGACGCCGTCTATCCATGGATAAAAGGCGGTGCTGAGAAAAGGATATACGAGATTTCAAAAAGGTTAGTTGAGAGAGGGCATGAGGTTCACTGGTTCGGAATAAAGTGGTGGGAAGGAGATAAAACGATAGAGCAGAATGGCATTTTTCTGCATGGTGTTTGTGGACCACGAGACTTATACGTAGACGGGAGAAGGTCAATAAAAGAGGGCTTATACTTTGGAATCAAGACTCTAACCGAATTGAAAGGAGATTTTGATGTAATTGATTGTCAAGAGTTCCCTTATTTTTCTTGTTTCTCTGCAAAGATGCGTTCTTTGCTAAAAAAATCTGAACTTGTTATAACCTGGTATGAGATATGGGGTGATTACTGGTTCGAGTATTTGGGCAAGAAGGGGTTTTTCGGGTGGGGTGTGGAGAGAATGACTGCGAAGATACCACATCTCGCAATTCCAATTTCTGAGAAGATAAAAGAAGATTTGAAGTCATTAGGAGTCTCTGAAGAGATTATGAGAGTTATTCCAAATGGTGTGGATTTCTACAAAATTGAAAAAGCAGAACAAAATAGTGAGGATTTTGATGTAATCTATGTTGGGAGGTTAATCTCTCATAAGAATGTTGATGTTCTGCTAAAAGCAATATCAGAGGTCAAAGAAGAAATTCCGGATATTAAATGTGGGATAATCGGAGACGGTCCAGAGAAGAGAAATCTTATACGTCTGAGTAAAAAGCTCGGCTTAGACAATAATATCGTTTTCTTTGGTTTTATTGAAAGAGACGAGGATGTTTATTCATATATGAAAGCATCGAAGATTTTTGTTTTACCATCTATGAGAGAGGGCTTTCCAAATACAATTCTTGAGGCGAATAGTTGTGGCTTACCTGCCATTATTGTTAAGGGAGAGAAAAATGCTGCTGTTGATGTAGTGGAAGATGGAAGGAACGGCTTTATCTGCGATCTCTCACCAAAAGATATAGCAAATAATATTATTAACTTTTTGCAAGATGAAAGTAAGAGAAGAAAAAAGCGTGATATATCAAAAGCAAATGCAAAGAAATATGATTGGAGTATAATTGTAAAGAAGATAGAGGGTGTATATGATGAACTGGCAGGATAAAGAGGTATTGGTCACTGGTGGTGCAGGATTCATTGCATCTCACTTAGTTGACATATTAGTGGAAAAGGGAGCGACGGTTACCGCACTCGACAATCTAAAGGATGGAAAAATAGAGAACTTGGAAGAATCGAAGGACAAAATATGCTTTAAGAAGATGGACGTCAGAGATTACGAGGGATTGCAAAACATTTTTAAAGAGAAGGAGATTGAGATTATTTTTCATTTTGCAGCAAATGCAAACGTTCCTTATTCTGTCAAAGACCCAAAATACGATTTTGAAACAAATGCATTTGGGACTTTTAATATTTTGAAGAGTTGTGTGGATAATGACATTGAGAAAGTGATTTATGCATCGAGTGCTGCCGTTTATGGCGAGCCTGAATATACGCCAATTGACGAAATCCATCCTTTAAATCCTATCTCACCTTATGGAGCATCCAAGTTAGCAGGTGAGAAATTGGGTTTTGCATATTACCACACATACGGGATTCCATTTGTCTCAATGAGGATATTCAATACGTATGGTCCACGGCAGCCAAGATATGTTATGTTCGACTTTTTGAAGAAGTTAAAAAATAATCCAAAGAAGCTGGAAGTGCTTGGAACAGGTGAGCAGATAAGGGATTATTGCTACGTAGCGGATATGGCGAAAGTATTCTTGCTGGCTGCTGAAAATGAGGCTGCAGTGGGTGAGGCTTTTAATATCGCGGGTGGAAATCCAATAAGTATAAAAGAACTTGCAGAGTTGATGGTAAGAATTATGGGATTGGAAGGGAATACTGGCTGCATATGCATCGGAATGAAGAATGTTCTCGTTTCTATACCTTTCTTCTCCAACTTGTTCATCAGTTCATCCCTGCTCGTTCCAAATACATCCTCGATCAAAATAGAATACATATCAAGGGCGATGTAAGTGATGTTTATATGGACGCTACATACGCCGTGATCAATTTTTAGTTCCATTTTCCCACGCTCAAATTCCTTTATGACTCCCTCTATCCTGCGCATTTCGCCATAGCTCACTATTTTCTCACCCCATTTCTCGCAAACATCAGTTTCATTTTCTTCTAATTCGTATCTTTAGCGGTTCTATGATGATCAAATTTCCTTTGAAGTCATCTTCAGATAAATCCTTAAATGTTCCTATAAGGTGTCGGTTTATCTCATTAGTCTGCATTTCATTGGGAAAGTGAGCGACGACAATTCCAAAATGGCCACCAAGCGGAAAACGCAGAATATTGCCAAAGTCTCTATCACCTGTGAGAATCACTGCTTCTTCTCTTTGCGCAAACTCATAAACCTTTTCATCTTCTGCTCCTCGAAGTCCGTAGTCCCTAATGTCCTTAACCTCATATCCATGCTTTCTAAGAATAATCCCTGTGGAACGAGGCATATCCTCATCAATGACGAATCTTGGCATTTCGTGCTACGCTATTACTTTAATTTCTTCACTGGATATGGTCTTCGCGGCATAGTTAAGGACAGCCAGTATATCCTCACGAGTGATTTCGTACTCAGCCATAACCTCTTCATAAGTCATTCCTCCTGCGAGTTTGCCTATGATGAGGTCAACGGGAATACGTGTTCCACTAATTACCGGCTTACCAAAGCGAATTTTTTCATCCACGCTAATCCTTGGAGCTATTTCCATGATTACACCCTGATTTAATTTAAGATATAGCTATTCTATATAAATAAACCTTTCATGAGAAAGATTTGCAAGATAACATTTTTATATTTTTCGGATAGGTACTAAGTGGCTTCCGATAAATCCCGCTCCGCAGGTTACCAATACCGCTGTCATAGTCCTCCCTTTAATTCCTTTTATCACATCACAAATATACTTTATCTCCTCTTCCTTCAACCCCGAACTCGAAGGCAAATACATTCCCTTTTTCGCTAATTCTTCAGCAACAGGATAGCTTTCCCCATTAAACAAACCCATATTCTGGAATACGGTTGCACATGCATCGGAATGAAGAACGTTCTCGTTTCTACTCCTTTCTTCTCTAATTCCAGCATCAACTCATCTCTGCTCATCCCAAACTCGTCCTCTATCAAAATAGAATACATCCAGTAAACATTCTTCGCCCATTCCTTGTCATCCAATTTCCATGATTATTCTTTTACCCATACACCACATCTTAGCCCTTTCCTTCTCGTGGATATCTAAACTCTGTGCGATTTCACCAGGAATCTTCACAAAATATCCTTCTTTATCCTTATACACATCGGTGCTTCTTTCAAGTACTCCTTCGCTTCTTGCTCCCCGTAGCCCAACCAAAACCTCTGACAATCTTTTAGCCTCCGCAGACCCTAACCTTGATTTCTTACACCTCGGACAGTAATACTCTTTGATGTGAATCGTTATCTCCTCGCCTGGCACATCAATATCTCGCTTTCTCTCTATCATCCTCTCACCACACTGGATGCAAATATCCTCCATCTCCAGTTCCGGTTTATACTCCAATTCAATTTCTTCTCCCTCTTCCAAGATTTGTGCAGTGTCAAACCCGTCCCAAAAAGCCGCTTCTTCTTCAGCCGACTTGAACTTTGGTAATTTCATTTCTGACATTGTATTTGTCTATTTCATTTTCTTTTTATATATCTTTTTCTCGCTTTCACTCACATCACGAGCTGTGATCGGTCTGAAATTATCTCCCGTTTTCTCGAGTACGATAAAGATATATCTTCTTGCTTCTGTCTCACCGTATATGAGATATCTATTACTTTACTTTTCGTGCAATATGCTTACCAGAACATACATCTTCTACATCTTTCACTGTAATCCCGTGGCGAGCAATATGGAAAACGTTGCGTTTATCCCAATTTAATCTTTTAATTCTCACGTCTTATCCTCTACCGGATACCTCACATCTCTTTTACCGCATCACAAATATACTTTATCTCTTCCTCTTTCAACCCCGAACTCGAAGGCAAATACATGCCTTTTCTCGACAACTCCTCTGCAACCGGATAACGTTCCCCATTGAACAAACCCATATTCTGGAATACTGGTTGCATATGCATCGGAATGAAGAACGTTCTCGTTTCTATTCCTTTCTTCTCCAACTTGTTCATCAACTCATCCCTGCTCATCCCAAATACATCCTCGATCAAAATAGAGTACATCCAGTATACATTCTTCGCCCATTCCTTCTCTACTGGCAATCTTATACCTTCAATATCTTTTAATAAACTATTATAGAGATGTGCATTTCTTCTTCTTCTCTCGGAAAGTTCATCCATTCTCTCAAATTGTGCCAAACCTATCGCCGCTTGAATATTTGTCATTCTGTAATTGAAACCTAAATCCGTATGCAAAAATCTTCTTTCCTTTGAAAATGCTAAATCCTTTAATGATCTTGCTTTTTCTGCTATCTCCTCATCGTTTGTTACAATCATTCCTCCTTCACCCGTGGTTATGATTTTATTCGCATAAAAACTGAAGCAGCCAATATCTCCAATACCCCCTGCCTTTCTGCCTTTATATTCCGCGCCATGCGCTTCTGCCGCATCTTCTACAACATATAAATTATATTCCCTCGCCAATTTCATTATCGGATCCATGTCGCAGGGATGCCCATAAATGTGAACAGGCATTATCACTTTTGTTCTATCGGTAATCTTATCTTCTATCTTCTCAACATCCATGTTCCATGTTTCGGGTTCTGCATCTACCAATACTGGCGTTGCATCACAATAAATAACTGCAAATGCTGTTGCTATCATAGTGGAAGCGGGTATTATTACTTCATCGCCTTTTCTCAAGCCAATCGAAGCCAAAGCCAAATGTAAAGCGGTTGTCCCGCTTGTAGTCGTGATGCCATATCTGCAACCACAATACTTAGCAAACTTTTCTTCAAATTCCTCCACATATTTTCCCTTCGAGGAAATCCAGTTCGTCTTTATGCAGTCAACAACGTATTCGAGTTCTTTTTCTCCTATAAACGGGATGCATACCGGGATCATCTTTCCAGCCTCTCTGAACAAATCTTTCACACTACTTTGCTTTAACGAGTTCACGATCCAATAGAGTGTTGATTATTTGCTCGACAGTCCGGTGTTCCGCTTCTGCCCGCTTCTTCGCAAGTTGGTAAATTCGACTATCTACTGGCACTAAAAATGTGCGTTTCTGAATATCAAATTCCATCTCTTCCTCTTCCATTTCATCCCAGTAATTGCCAGCAGAGTGGGAGTCCCAAAACTCGCCTGCTTCTTCCGCACTATTAAAGTGCTCCGGAATTGTATCCTTTCTTTTATTCATGTCCATATTTCTTTCCAAATGATTCTATTTATTTTTATCATAAAATAACTTGAGTTTTGAATAGTGTTTCCTCATTTTCCTCCTACAGCTCTCGCTATCACAGTGATGTTCCAAACGTTCTCATCAACCCCTCCGTTCAAATCCATAAAGGGGCATATTTTCAAGACCTCAAAACCTGCTTCTTCAAGATAATGCGTTATCTCTTGCGGAAAGTAAAATCTAACAGCATGCTTTTCGTTAATTTCATTGAACATGCTATCTGCTTTATTTAGGATGAGCATTTTGTAATTGACTTCACAGATATGCTCAAAAGCCCTTAAATTTGGAACTGCAATCCTCATAATCTTTATCTCGTCATTTTCCACTTCTTTAATTCTTTGTTCTGGAAGAATCCTTAGAACAGCCAATCCATTCCATACGTCGAAAATAAAAACACCATTTGGTTTTAAATGCCGGTGTATATTATTTAGTGCCTTAATTATGTCAGAGTTTCTTGTTATGTACCCCATCACAGCAAACAGAGTAAGGCAAGCAGGCACAGTCTAAAAATCCAGTGATTTTCAAACTTCTACCTTTTGAGTTCACCACTTTTCCATGCACCAGAGATCCTAAACTGGAATTTATCTTCGATTTCCACCACATTCTCTCACAATTCCCCCACAAGACACATAAAACACTACCAAACCCTCAAAAACGACCCATTTGGCGATAAAAAGGCGACAGCTACCGC
>Ga0209636_10004657_pt1 | contig 13995 bp, 11 predicted proteins | sample DeeMarSWOR152_54_FD_187464 | JGI IMG/M metagenome (GOLD analysis project Ga0209636, IMG submission 187464) | Marine sediment microbial communities from White Oak River estuary, North Carolina - WOR-1-52-54 (SPAdes) (version 2) | ecosystem: Environmental > Aquatic > Marine > Intertidal zone >...
ATTTATTCACCTGTTCTGAGGAAGGGATTTCAGCAATTAAGAAAGGTATAAAGGAATACAATTTAAATCGGGTCCTAGTAGCTTCCTGTACTCCTAGAACCCATGAGCCACTCTTCCGAGCTGCTTGTGAAGAAGCGGGCTTGAACAAATATCTTTTTGAGTTTGTTAACATAAGGGACCAATGCTCCTGGGTGCATATGCGTGAGCCTGAGAAAGCTACAGAAAAGGCTAAAGACCTGATAAGGATGGGAGTGGCCAAAGCCAGGTTGCTGGAGCCATTGGAGGAGATTGAAATGAAGGTGGCTCCTTCGGCATTGGTGATTGGCGGAGGAGTTGTTGGAATGGAGGCAGCCTTAAACCTGGCCAATCAGGGTTTTGATGTTCATTTAGTGGAGAAGGAGTCAGAACTTGGTGGAACTCTTCGCAGTATTAATAAACTTTTTCCCACGAACCAAGAAGCAGTGAAGTTAATCAAACCACTTGTTGAACAGGTTGAAAGCCATCCCAAGATCAAGACTTATCTCTCGTCCAAAGTGAAACAAGTAACGGGCTTCATAGGCAACTTCGATGTTTATCTGGATGGGAAAGGGGAGGAGAACAAGTTCACTGTTGGTACTATTGTGGTGGCCGTCGGGGCTGAGCCGTTAAAACCGACGGGTCAATATGGCTATGGGAAGATGCCCAACGTACTCACTCAATTGGAGCTAGAGGAGCGGATGAAGAAAGGGGAACCCCTGGGTGAGAATATTGTGATGATTAATTGTGTGGGAGCCCGGGTTCCTGAGAGGACTTATTGCAGCAGAATCTGCTGCATGACGGCAATTAAAAACGCCTCCCTTATTAAAGAATCAAATCCAAAGGCAAAGGTCTGGATATTGCACCGAGACCTCATGACTTATGGTGTAGACTTTGAGACCTATTATCGAAAAGCCATGGAGCTGGGGGTCAGATTCATTAGATATAGCTTGGAGAAGCCTCCCGAGGTTGTCGGAGATAAAAAGGTTGAAAAGATAAAGGTGTACCATGAATTATGGAGGAAGGAGATAGAACTTCCCTGTGATATGCTTGTTTTGACTACTCCTCTTATCCCTGCCGAGGATAACCAGAATATCTCCAAAATGCTCAAAGTCTCCTTGGATGAATTTGGTTTCTTCTTGGAAGCACACTTGAAGCTCCGCCCTGTAGAGTTTGCCATGGACGGAATTTATATCTGTGGCTCAGCACGCTGGCCTACAGATGTGACTGAAGGAATTTCTCAAGCCTATGCTGCTGCTTCAAAAGCGGCTGGTCCCTTGAGAATGGGCTTTGTCAAGGCTGAGGCGATAAATGCATTTGTCAATGAGGATCAATGCTCGGGCTGTGGGGTTTGCGAAGTCTTGTGCCCCTTTCAGGCTATTGAGCTTCAGCCTAGAGATGGGAAGAGGGTGTCCCATATCAATGAAGCAGTATGCAAGGGTTGTGGCACCTGCGGCGCTGCCTGCCCTTCAGGAGCTATTGCCATGCACCATTTCACTGATGAGCAAATCCTAGCTCAGGTAGAAGCTTTATTTAGCTAGGGAATTATAATGTTCAATGCCGATTGCCAAAGCTAAAAAGCCTCTTCCCGTGGCAAGAGGAGACTGGAGAGAGGGAGAAAGGATACCGAACTCAACCTTATCCTGCTCTTCTCTTAACAAAGAAAGATATTTTTAGGGGAGTAATGTTTGATTATGCAGAAGGTTGTAGTTAGAAGGTGACTGTGCATATGGAAAATGAGAAAAGAATCGGAGTTTACATCTGTCACTGTGGGTTAAACATCGCTGGCACGGTTGATGTTGAGGAAGTAGCGAAATATGCTGCTACCTTGCCTCATGTAGTGATTTCCCGCGACTATCGGTATATTTGCTCAGACCCGGGGCAGGAACTCATCAAGAATGATATCAAAGAACTAAAACTTAATCGGGTCGTCGTTGCCTCTTGTTCACCGCGGATGCATGAGCACACCTTCCGCAAAGCTTGTCTGGCTGCCGGTTTGAACCCTTATCTATATGAGCATGTCAATATCAGGGAGCATTGTTCTTGGGTTCATGCAGATAAGAAGCAAGCCACTGAGAAAGCCAAGGACCTGATTCGGGCTGCTGTGCAACGTGTCTACTATCACGAACCTTTAGAAATCAAAGAGATACCGGTCAATCCTAATACTCTGGTTGTGGGTGGTGGAATTGCTGGGATAGAGGCAGCCCTGAAGATAGCTAACAGCGGCCGCAAGGTTTACTTAGTGGAAAAAGAGCCGTCAATTGGCGGGCATATGATTCAACTGGATACTACTTTCCCTACCCTTGATTGCTCTGAATGTATTATGACTCCGAAGATGAGTGAGGTAGGACACCATCCTAATATTGAGCTTCTGGCTTATAGCGAGGTGGAGGAAGTATCGGGATCTGTGGGCAATTTCAAGGTAAGGGTAAAGAAAAAGGCGAGATATGTGGATGAAAGTAAATGCATTGGCTGTGGAGTTTGTGAGCAGAAATGTCCCTGGAAAGTACCGAGCGAGTTCGAAGTAGGCTTGGGGCAAAGGAAAGCTATCTACATTCCTTTTGCTCAAGCCATTCCCAATATTGCCACAGTGGACAAAGACCACTGCGTGTATATCCAGTCAGGTGGGAAGAAATGCGGAGCCTGTATCAAAGTCTGTGAGGCTGGAGCTATAAATTTTGACCAGACGGACCAAATTATTGAATTGGAAGTGGGAGCAATTATCCTGGCTACAGGATATGATGTTTTCGACCCGAGGCAAATACCGCAATATGGCTACGGAAAATACGATAATGTCATAACTGCCCTTGAATTTGAGAGGATGACCTGTGCTGCGGGGCCAACTTCCGGGAAAATCCAGCTTAAAGATGGGAAAATACCCCAGAATGTGGCCATCATTCATTGCGTTGGCAGCCGGGATAAAAATTACCGTGAATATTGCTCCAAAATTTGCTGTATGTACGCACTGAAACATGCCCATCATCTCAGAGACAAAATAAATGCCAATGTATATCAAATGTATATTGATATGCGCTGCACCGGGGATGCTTATGAAGAATTCTACAAGCGTGTTTCTGAAGAAGGTGTTGTTTTCATAAAAGGCAAGGTAGCCGAGGTGACTGATAGAGCCAACACCGAGGAGGAGAAAGGAAAACTGGTCGTGATAGCCGAGAACACCTTGCTAGGGCAAATAATGCGCATCCCTGTGGATATGGTTATTTTATGTCCCGCCATGATACCTAGGCTTGATGCTACGGAAATTGCCCGGAAATTCTCTATCACTCAAAAGGCCTCGGGTTTCTTCCTGGAACGTCATGCCAAGCTTGAGCCTCAAGTTTCAGCCATGGATGGTGTTTTTCTCGCTGGCTGTTGCCAATTTCCCAAGGACATTCCTGACTCTGTGTCTCACGGAAGGGCGGCAGCCGCGGCGGCACTGGAGCTAATAGATAGAGGTAGCGTTGCTACTGAAGCTGCCATCGCCTGTGTAGATGAGACCCTATGTCATGGCTGCGGGATATGCGAGGAAATTTGTGAATTTCAGGCTCCCAAGGTGGTTGTTAAAGATGGGAGGATGGTATCTACCGTGAATGAAGCGTTGTGCAAGGGCTGTGGTGCCTGTGCTGTTGCTTGTCCTAGTGGAGCCATGTCAATCAAGCATTTCAATCGTGATGAGATATCTACCATGATTAAGGCGCTAGCCGCAGTGGAAAAATGACTGAATTTGAACCTCGCATTATTGTTTTTGCCTGCAACTGGTGCACATATGCCGCAGCAGATATAGCTGGCACAAGCCGTATCCAGTACCCTCCTAATGTAAGAATCATAAGGGTTATGTGTAGTGGCATGGTGACTCCGGAAAACATTTCTCTGGCGCTTGAGAGTGGAGCTGATGGTGTCTTGGTCGCCGGCTGTCATCCAGGCGACTGTCACTATATTTCGGGGAACTTAAAGGCGGAAGAAAGGTTCCGGATGGTCAGCGAGGTAGCCAGTATGCTTGGCATTGAGAACGAAAGGGTAAGGCTTAAGTGGATAGCTGCATCTGAGGGGCCAATATTTGCCCAGACTATTAAAGACATGGTGCAGGAGCTTAAAAAATTAGGTCCTTCGCCCTTCCGAGAGTCCCGAGAGACTGGCTGGGAAAAAGCCGCTTTAACTTTAGAGGACATTCTTCAAGATACCAAGGCCTACTATTGTCTGGAATGTAGCAAGTGCACCAGTATATGTCCTGTGACCAAGTATGACCCATCTTATTCACCGCGAACTGTGATTGAAAACGCTGCGTTAGGGTTGGGAGACGAAAGTACTCGTGACAAAAAGCTTTTCTCTTGCCTTGGTTGCTATGCCTGTTCTCTAAAATGTCCCAGCGACGTTGATTATCCTACTTTTATGAGAAAGTTGAGGTCGCTGGCTTTTGAGAGCGGTGAATGTGGCTGTCCAGCTCATGGTGGCTTCTTGCACTCCGTTACACGGCTCATGTCAAGGTCGCCTTACAAACAAAAAAGACTGGAATGGTTAACCAGGGAGTATCAGACATCTGACCACAGCGATATCTTATACTTTGTTGGCTGTATCCCTTATTTTGAACCTATTTTTGGATATCTGGGAATGAAAACACTCGACATTACAAGGGCAAATCTGAAGATACTCAATCATTTGGGAGTGCAGCCCATGTTGCTTCCCGACGAAAAATGTTGTGGACATGATGCGCTGTGGACTGGTGATGTGGAGACATTTCAGAGACTAGCTGAGCACAATACAAGGTTGATCAAAGAATCTGGGGTAAACAAAATAATATTCTCGTGTCCTGAGGGTTATCGGACGCTTAAGATTGACTATCCTGAGCATGGGTTTGAATTGGGCTGTGAGCTGCAGCATATCTCCGAATTCATAGCCGAGAAGATAGAGAAAAAGGAATTGAAATTTAAGGAGGTCAGGAGAAGGGTAACTTACCAAGACCCATGTCGATTGGGAAGGCACTTAGGTATCTATGATTCCCCGAGGAAGGTGCTGGAGGCGATTCCTGGGATAGAGCTAATCGAGATGGAGAAGAACAGGGAATATGCTCTTTGTTGCGGGACGAGTGCTTTTACCAACTGTGATACATATTCCCACGAGATGAGGGTCGGGCGATTGCTTGAAGCAAAAGCCACTGGCGCGGAGGTCCTGGTGACCACCTGCCCGAAGTGCCAGATACACTTTAAATGTGCTATGAATAACAAAGGTGAGGAAAAAGGCCCTGACATAAACATTGAGGTGATGGACTTAGCAAATCTTGTGGCGAGTGCTTTGGAGTGAGCGTGGTTTAGAATTTCAGGGTCAGAAGAAATGTTCTGGAGGCTGATATGTATAAAATATTGAAAAGGGAGGTACTTGTCCCCAACACAGTTTACCTTAAAGTAGAAGCTCCCGAAATTGTCCGAAAAGCTAAGCCAGGCCAATTTGTCATATTGCGAGTAGACGAAGTTGGGGAGAGGTTTCCTTTGTCGCTAACTGGTTGGGACAAGAATAAAGGGACGCTCGAAGTCCTTTTCCTAATCATGGGAAGAAGCACCATGAAGCTCTCCTCCCTTGGAGAAGGTGACTGCATTATGGATGTAGTGGGACCATTGGGCAAGCCTACAGAAATCGAATCCTATGGTAATGTCCTGTCTGTCTGTAGCACTTTTGGCGTCGGCCCTACCATAACTCTGGTGAAGGCTCTAAAGGGAAAAGACAACAAGGTAGTTTCAGTCATGGAGGCAAAAGACGAGGCCTATCTATTCTGGGAGGATAGGTTAAAGAGCGTGAGTGATGAAACCCATGTTGTTTTGGGAGATGGAAGCCGCGGGAAACACAGGCAGGCAAGCCAGTTCGTCAAAGAGTACCTAGAATCGGGGAACAAGCTCGACAGGGTATTCGTATTTGGGCGTGTGTTTACGATGATGGAGTGCTCTGAGGCGACAAAGCCGTTTGGGGTTAAGACAATTGTTGGGCTGACTCCGATAATGGTTGACGGCACAGGTATGTGTGGCTGTTGCCGAGTCTCTGTGGGCGGCGAAACGAAATTCACTTGCGTTGATGGTCCTGAATTCGATGGCCACTTGGTGGATTGGGAACTGCTTATTAAGCGGAAACGAGCTTATCTGATAGAAGAGGCACAGGCGTTCGACCTATGGCAGCTTGATAACCTGCGTCGGATTGCAGAATTATCCAAGTTATCTGAGCGAGTCTCTGTAGTGTAAAAAATGGCTGAAAAATCGAAGCTGAATTTAAATCGAGTACCGATACCAAAGCAGACTCCGGAAGCAAGGAGGAAGAATTTCAACGAAGTAGCTCTGGGGTATACCGACGAGCAAGCTCTGGAGGAAGCCAGCCGTTGTATTGCATGCAAGAAACCTGGTTGCAAGGACGGTTGCCCGGTCAATGTGGACATTCCCGAATTTATAAAGGCAATAGGGGCAGGTGATATGCCCGAGGCAGTCAGGATACTTAAAAGCAAGAATAGCCTCCCCGGCATTTGCGGGCGTGTCTGTCCTCAAGAAACACAATGCGAAATGACTTGTAATTTGGCCAAAAAAGGCGGCCCGATTGCTATTGGCAGGTTGGAGCGATATGTGGCTGACTGGGAAAGAGCTCACCCGGAAATTAAGGAACAGCTAAAGGGGCAAATAAGCTCCAATGGTAAGAAGGTGGCTGTGGTTGGCTCCGGACCAGCAGGTCTAACTTGTGCCGCTGACTTGGCAAAGCTTGGGTACAGAGTCACCATTTTTGAGGCGCTGCACGTGGCTGGTGGGGTATTGATGTACGGCATCCCCGAGTTTAGATTGCCCAAGGCAATTGTTCAGGGCGAGGTCGATTATGTGAAATCACTAGGTGTGGAAATCAAGCTCGACCACGTTATCGGCAAAATAGCTACTGTAGATGAGCTTTTGGAAAATGGCTTGGATGCCATCTTCTTAGCTCCCGGGGCTGGGGCGCCAATGTTTTTGAATATCCCTGGGGAGAACCTGAGTGGCATTTATTCTGCTAACGAATTTCTTACTCGGACAAACCTGATGAAGGCATATCGCTTTCCTGAGTATGATACTCCAATACAGGTGGGGAGACGGGTGGTAGTATTCGGCGCTGGAAATGTAGCTATGGATGCCTCCAGATGTGCACTGAGATTTGGAGCAGAGGAAGTCTACATTATCTATAGGCGCTCCAAAGCGGAGATGCCGGCCAGACTTGAAGAGAGAGAAAATGCGGAGGAAGAGGGAGTCATTTTCAAGCTTTTGACGAATCCCAGCAAGTTCCTCGGTGATGAGCGGGGGAGAGTCAAAGCAGTGGAGTTACATGAAATGGAACTAGGTGAGCCTGATGCAAGTGGCCGGCCACGGCCCGTTCGAAAACCAGGCTCTGAGTTCGTAATGGAGATAGATACTGCAATCCCTGCTCTGGGCACAAGGCCTAATCCGATTATTCCCTCCACAACCAAAGGGCTTGAACTCACTAAGTGGGGCACCATATTGACCGATGAGGCCACCGGGAGGACGAGCAAGGACAGGGTTTGGTGTGGAGGAGATATGGCTACCGGGGCAGCCACGGTTATTAGTGCCATGGGGGCAGGTCGGCGAGCGGCTACTGATATTGATACATGCTTAAGAAATTCTAACTGACATGGATATTTGGAAAGTTGTTTTTTTTGGACAGAGATGTTATCATTACAGGCTTGTGTTAGCAGGCTGGCAAGTAAGGGTGGATTAAGACTGCCCTTTTTGTTTAGCCAGGGGGATAGATGGACAATTTTGAACCAAAAATAGTAGCCTTTTGCTGTAATTGGTGCTCTTATGCTGGTGCTGACCTAGCTGGAACTTCCAGAATACAGTATTCCCCCAATATAAGGGTAATCAGAGTGATGTGTAGCGGCAGGGTAAATCCCCTCTTTGTGCTTAAAGCACTCAGCATTGGTGCTGATGGTGTGTTAGTCCTTGGTTGCCATCCCGGCGATTGCCACTACATTGAAGGAAATTACAAGACAATGCGCCGCATTCCGCTGCTGAAGAAGATGTTGAAGCAGTTGGGGATAGAGGGAGAAAGAGTTCGGCTGGAGTGGGTTTCCGCATCTGAAGGAGCAAAATTTGCTGAGGTAACTAATAGTTTTACTCAATCCATAAGAAACCTTGGGCCAAATACATTAGGCAATTTGAAGCAAAATTCTAAGGAGGCAAAGCATGGCTAAACTTAAGGTAGCTCTTTACTGGGCGGCTAGTTGTGGTGGTTGTGACATCGCCACCCTGGCAATAGGCGAAAAAATTTTGAAACTAGCTGAGGCCGCCGATATCGTGTTCTGGCCGGTAGGCCTGGATTTCAAGTATGCTGATGTAGAGAAGATGCCAGATAAGAGTATTGACGCCTGTCTATTTAATGGCGCTATTCGGACTTCGGAGAATGAGCATGTTGCCAAACTCTTACGAGCCAAATCTAAAATAATGATCGCTTATGGCTCTTGTGCTTATGAAGGCTGTATCCCGGGGCTGTCCAATTTTTACAACCGGCAGCTGACGTTTGAACGCGCTTATATCGAAACCCCAACGACTGATAATCCTGAGAAAATTTTCCCTCAGACGAAAGTTAAGGTACCTGAGGGCGAACTCGAGCTTCCCGAGTTCTATGATACGGTTAAGACCCTGGCTCAAACCGTGGATGTCGATTATTTCGTCCCCGGTTGTCCCCCGGAGGAAAAGACTACCTGGCTTGCCCTTGAAGCTTTGGTTACAGGCAAGTTACCACCGAAAGGCACTGTCATAAGTCACGCGGTAAAGGCTGTTTGTGATGAGTGTCCCCGTAAGAAAGAGGAAAAGAAAATCAAAAAATTCTATCGACCTTACGAAATAGTCCCTGACCCGGAAAGATGTCTACTGGAGCAGGGGTTATTGTGCTACGGCGTGGCTACTCGGGGTGGCTGTGGCGCTCTCTGCCCTCAGGCCAATATGCCTTGCACCGGCTGTTACGGGCCAGTAGAAGGTGTAATCGACCAGGGAGCCCATTTTTTGAGTGCTCTCTCATCTATCATTGACTCTAACGACCCCGAGGAAATTCAGAAGATAATTGATGATATTCCTGACCCGGCAGGCACTTTTTATCGCTACAGTCTGCCAGATTCACTACTTAGGAGGGCGAGGACAAAATGAAAAAAATAATGATAGACCCCGTTACCCGTCTTGAAGGACATGGTAAGATTGCCATCTTCCTCAAGGACGATGGAAGTGTAGCCAATGTTTATTTTCAGGTTCCTGAGCTCAGAGGGTTTGAGAAATTTTCTGAAGGCCGCCCGGCCGAGGACATGCCCCAGATAACCCAGCGTATCTGCGGCGTTTGTCCCGAAGCCCATCACATGGCATCAACCAAAGCCTTGGATGCCCTGTTCCATGTCGAACCAACCAGCGCTGCCAAAAAGCTGCGTGAGCTCCTTTATAGCGCATTCTATGTAACTGACCATACTACCCACTTCTACATCCTTGCTGGACCCGATTTTGTTATGGGACCGGATGCTCCACCTGCTGAGCGCAATATCCTCGGAGTAATCGCTAAAGTCGGGCTGGAATTGGGGGGAGCCGTAATCAAAACCCGTCATGACAATCACTGGGTTATCCAGACAATTGGTGGGCGTCCGATACACCCTTGTTTTGGCCTACCCGGCGGTGTAAGTAGAGCCATAAATGAGGAGGAAAGGGCAAAGATAGAAGAAATAGCCAAATCGTCGGTCGAGTTTGGCAAGTTATCGCTCAAAGTCTTCGACGACATTGTGCTGAAGAATAAAGAGTACCTGGACATGGTCCTGAGTGATACCTTTACCCACCGAACTTATTCTATGGGGTTGGTTGATGAAAATAATAAGGTCAACTTTTATGATGGTAAGGTCCGGGTGGTTGACCCCGAGGGCAAGGAATTTATCAAGTATGCACCTCGGGACTATGTGGAGCATTTAGCGGAACATGTCGAGCCCTGGACATATCTCAAGTTCCCCTATCTTAAAAAAGTCGGCTGGAAAGGTTTTGTTGACGGCAAAGATAGTGGAGTTTATCGAGCCACACCCTTATCCCGACTGAATGCTGCCGATGGTATGACAACTCCTCTAGCCCAGGAAGCATATGAAAAGATGTATTCCACTCTCGGAGGCAAGCCGGCCCACTATACCCTGGCAACACACTGGGCACGATTGATTGAACTTCTTTATGCTGCCGAAAGAATGGTGGAGCTTGTTCAGGACCCGGAGATAACCAGCACGGATATTCGCAACATACCGACGGCGACGCCTGATGAAGGAGTAGGCATCGTGGAGGCACCGAGAGGCACTCTCACCCATCATTACATAACTGACGAAAGAGGGATTATAAAGAAGTGCAACCTGATCGTAGGCACTACCAATAACTATGCCGCTTTTTATATGTCGGTTAAGAAGGCAGCTGAAGACCTGATAAAACCTGGCAAAAAGATAACTGAAGGGTTGCTCAACCGCATCGAGATGGCATGGCGTCCCTATGACCTCTGCCTGGCCTGTGCCACACACTCTCTCCCTGGACAATTGCCTCTGGAAGTAACCATCTATGATGCCCAGGGCAACGAGCTTAAAAAACTGAGCCAGGGCATCTAATAACCAGTTTTCGCAAATCGTAATGAAAACCCTTGTTCTAGGGATAGGGAATCCTATTCTTACCGATGATGGAGCAGGGATTAAGGTGGCGCGAGAGGTAGGGAAAAAGCTCGACGATCCCCAAATAACTGTATCTGAAACAAGTGCGGCTGGCCTTAGTCTTCTAGATTCTATCGTAGGATATGATCAAGTTATTATCATTGATGCTATCCAAACAAAAAAAGGGAAAGCAGGCCAGCTATATCGTATGAAGCCTGAAGATTTCTCCTTCGCTAAGCACTTTTCCTCACCTCATCAAATAAACTTGGTTACTGCTCTAGAATTGGGAAAGATGCTTGACTTAGCGATGCCCCAAAAAATCACTATATTCGCTGTGGAAGCAAAGGACATTGCTAGCTTTAGCGAGAAATGTACCCCCGAGGTGGAGCAGGCAATTCCTGAAGTGGTTAAGATGGTGCTGGCCGAGTTAAGATGCTAAAAATCTTGGTAGCGGTAGGAGCAGTTATTGAGGATGATAAGGGCAGAATCCTTCTGGTGAAACATAAGCTAGAGAGGGGTGGTTACTGGCAGGGAAAGTGGATTTGTCCTGGAGGAGAGCTTGAGTTTGGTGAGGAGATTAAAGAGGGGATTAAAAGAGAGGTTAAAGAGGAGACAAATCTGGAGGTGGAACTGGTTAAACCTTTGGTTCCCTTTGATAGGATTGTCAAAATAGGTGAGAGAACCAGCTTGCACGTTATTTACATTGACTATGTCGCTAGGCTGCTTGGTGGTGAACTTAAGGTAGGCAGTGATGCTGGTGAAGCTTTGTGGGTTGAGAAGAAAAACGTTTCCAAGATGTGGCAGGAGCTACATGAGGATACGCAAAAGTTGCTCAAGGCGGCTGGGATTACATAATGCTGCCCTTCGATATTACTCCCCGGCGACATAAAGCCCGCTCTTGCCTCCACTCTTCCGCACCAGGCGAATCTCTCCAATGGTCATGCTTCTGTCCACTGCCTTGCACATATCATAGATAGTCAGAGCACTTACAGCCACAGCTACCAGCGCCTCCATTTCAAATCCTGTTTTCCCTATCCCCTTAGCGCTGGCAGTAATCTCAACCGAGCACTCAATCCTAGTGAGCGCTCGGTCCTTGTCGGGGAGGTTAAATTCAACTGCAATGTGGGTGAGCTGGAGAGGGTGACAGAGGGGTATAAGGCGGTGAGTTTCTTTTGCGGCCATGATTCCGGCTGTTTTTGCCACGGCTAAGACGTCTCCTTTTTCTAGTTCTCCTTTACGGATAAGTTCTAAGGTAGCAGGCTTCATTTGCACCTTGCCTTTGGCTACTGCCTGGCGTCGTGTTTCTCTTTTCTGGGTAACGTCTAGCATATTGATTGGCCCTGACTCCATTCTCAACCTCCAATCTGCGACATTTTTCGCTTCACCGGCCTGACATTGCCTCCCTCTAAATGATGATGCTCCGGCTTAGAAGCAACTGCCTTCAAAATCAAGCGTTTTAGCTCCTCTATCGAGGCATTATTGCGTAGCGGCATTTTTAAGTCAATCTCGTCTTCTCCCAGAAGGCAAGGACGGAGTCTGCCATCTGGGGTAAGTCGCATGCGGTTACACCGGGAGCAAAAAGAAGGCTCGGTGAGGGGACTGATGAAGCCTATAGTGCCCTTGGCTCCCGATAAACGGTAGTAGGTAGCAGGTCCATTGCCAGTTATGGACGCGCAGGGCTCAAGCTTGCCAAGCAAACTAATATGTTGTCGCAATTCGATGGAAGGTACAAACTCTGCTACACCCTTGAAGGGCATAAACTCGATGAATCGGACATGCCATCCTTCTTCGCAGGTCATCTTGGCAAAATCCAGTATCTCATCATCGTTTATGCCCCGCATGACCACCGTGTTTATCTTGAGTGGTTCGAAGCCAGCCTCCTTTGCTGCTGCGATGCCCACAAGAACATCTTTCAATTTTCCAAGACGAGTTATGTATTGAAATTTATCGGTTTTAAGCGTGTCCAGACTCACGTTAACTCTGGACAAACCTACTTGCTTAAGTTCTAGGGCATATTTCTTGAGAAATGTCCCGTTTGTCGTCAAAGACAGCTCTTGAATTCCCTCTATTTGAGAGAGCATGCGAATGAGCTTGGGCAACTCAGCTCTAACTAGGGGCTCGCCACCCGTGAGCCTTATCCTGTTGATGCCCAGCTCTGCCGCAGCTCGGGCCACAGTCCGAATCTCCTCGTAAGACAGGATCTCGCTATGTGGCATCTGCGGGACACCTTCGGCTGGCATGCAATAGATGCAGCGCAGATTGCACCGGTCGGTAACTGAAATCCTGAGGTAATTTATGCTCCGTCCGAAAGAATCAAGAATTCCAGTCATTGGCTAATTCCCTTTTCCATAATATGCACCCCGGTAGCTTTGAAAGTAGCATAGACTTCTCAATGCCAGAACGTCAAGAGCGTTTTCCCTATCTATTAGCGAATTAATGGCTGCCATTCCAATAGATGCTTCCAGACGAACTATGCTGTCTCCACTTAAGCTGGAGATTAAATCGTCCAGGGCTCCCGTCTTAAATCTCCTCCTAGAAATCTTCCTTTAATCGAACAGGGCCTGCAATGATGCAGGCAGATTTTCAGGGTGGTCGCATATCGGCGGATCAAGCATTGGCTGACCATTTTCAGTCTCTATTATCTCTTTGCCTGTTTCAGAAAGAAGGAGCTCAATAAACTCCGCGGCAAGCTCCTCATTCTCAGCATGGCACGGTATAGTAATGCCATATACTATGGCGGCGCCATATTGGGCTTCATAAACCTTCGGAGGCCCAGGATCTTTAAGAATCTCTATGGATGCTGTGGCGTAAAACTCTTCCACTCCCGCGAGTTCCGCATCTATCCTAGACAGGTTAATATAATCGTTAAGGTCAATGTAATTCAACTCGTGTTGCACAGCTACGGAGCGATACTCAAAAGCGTAATCCAGGTCACCTGTCTCAAGAGCAGTGATGAGGTCGACCGACTTTGCGCTGACAACTTCTTCGCTGCCGCCGGGTCTGGCTGTGCTGTTGGTGCCACCGGTTCTGCCTCTTTCATGCTCGCTTCCAGGAATAAGCGCATCATATAGCCCATCAGCATCGTCGTCTGGAGTAACATTAAAGCTTGCAGCGTCATCATAGTAATACTTCTGGGCTAACTGGACAACCAGGAGTGTTCTATAGCCACAGGGGTCCTGGTCGGGGTCGCTGTGTCCATAGCTCACATCTTCATTCCTGAGCACATCGTACCAGGTGCGGTTGCCACTTACTATATCATCAGAACCGGTTGCATTATCGCAGTAACAAAGCACCATCGTATTTCTGGCGAAGGCGATATACCAATC
>Ga0209636_10004658_pt1 | contig 13993 bp, 34 predicted proteins | sample DeeMarSWOR152_54_FD_187464 | JGI IMG/M metagenome (GOLD analysis project Ga0209636, IMG submission 187464) | Marine sediment microbial communities from White Oak River estuary, North Carolina - WOR-1-52-54 (SPAdes) (version 2) | ecosystem: Environmental > Aquatic > Marine > Intertidal zone >...
ATTATTGGAAACCGTGGATTACAATATGCATTTATTGATGAGAATGCGGTTATACAAGGAGTTTATAATTTCTTCAGATCTGATGGTTTGATATTGGAAGGCGATGCTGCTCCAAGCTATAATATCACAGTGGATGATAGTTATAATGTTAATGATGTAATATTATATATTGATGTCACAACAGGAACAGTAGATTTTGACTTTACTACCATGTCAACCGTTCGCTGGTATAGATCAGTAGATGGCACTCATGAGTATTATCCAGAAAGTTTCCTTCCACCAGACTATACCTTTTTAATTTTGGGCATAGCTACAATTGCGTTTGTAGCTTGGAAAAAATGATGTAATACTACTATGTATTACTGATATTTTATTTAGTTATTTTGGACTATTTCGTAAGCCCTGGATTTAATTTTTTTATCGTAGTGATCAGAAAGTGTTTTGAGATTTTTATGTCGGGTAATGATTGCGATCTCAGCATATCCTAAGCCCTTGCGCTTTAAACTGGTAACTCTCCCAGCACGAAAGCTATGAGAAGATATAGGCTTGTTTAAGCCTACTTTCACACAATGTTTTTTGAGCTGTCTATTGAGCCAGGAAACAGAATGAGGAATATCTTGCCTATTACTGAAGATTAGTTGATTCTTCTTAATATCGTGTTGCTTACAATAATCTAAGAGGATAGTATAATCCTCTAATCTTATTGGAGTATATTCGTTTTTTTCTTGATTCTTCTGGTGTTCTAAAAGGAGAAAGTATTCTTCTCTGCTGTCTTCGTTGTTGGTTTGTCTGATTAGATGTTTAGGCTTGATCTTCATCAGTTCTCCAGCACGTAAAGCAGAATAATAGAGAATGCGATAGATAATTCTGTATTTCCACGGTACTAGGTCTGGGTCCAGGAGCTGCTTGAGTTCTGATTCTGTAATGTAGTGCTTAGTCAATTAAAATCCTCCCATGTGGCTGTGGAAGCATTTGCAACATATGATATAATACAAACGCAAACCAAGTTAAATTTATTATTAATAGCAATGGTTCGTTAATTGTGTAATCACAAACAAAATATGGATTGAAATAATCATAGATTACACTTAGTAGAAATAGTATTGCAATAATGACTAGTTCAATCAGACAAGCAATACCAAACAGTTTATAATTCATCTTGATTCTCCTCTTCTTCTTCAGTAGCAGCCAACCATATCAGTGTTATCACTCCCAGGAAGAGGATTAGCACAAACAACAAGTTTTCAAATGGTGTGTATCCTTCATACCAACAAAGTAATTCTCCTCCTGGTGATTCTATACATTTACGTTCAATCCTTTCTGTCATCATTCCTGTAACAAACAAAAATACTGATAATCCTATAAAGGACATCCATATCAGGCTACCTATTCCGTTAACTGTTTCTACAAGGCTTTCTTTATTCATTTGATTGTCTCCTGTCAACATAATGCTTGATAATTGAATATCCAACAAGAATGAGTAGAATAATGACATAAATTAGTATAGCTTCAATGAATCTAGCACCACATGAGACTAAATAGTCTAAATCTGTACCTGGTTCCATTATGATTCCTCCTGTCTATCTAAGACCCAGGCTAAAGTGATGCTAAGAAAGCCTTGTAGATAGCACAAGAAAGCAGATATGATTTCATTTGGTGAATCGAAGACAATTCCAAACAAAAAAAATACAGATGCACAAAAAGCAAAGAATATTGCTATTAATTTCATAGCAGTAGAAAAATCATTCATCTTCTGTTTCCTCCTTAAATGGCACTAAAATAAATTCTGGGTCATAAAAAGGACAGACAGATGCAATCTCTTTCCAGGTCTTATCTGTAAGATCAAATTCATTAATATCCAAGCCAAAACGAAATTTTGTGCATGACCCTAGCGTGAAAAAAGAACATACTTCACAACTTTTCAGTTGATAAATAATATCATCAAGTTCATTCATCATCTATATCCTCCAATTCTTTTTTGTGTTCATTCTCAAACGTGTTTATCTCTTCTAATAAGTGTTCTTTCCAATTCCAGACCGTATAGAACACAATAGGCCAAGTAATGGCTACTAAAACCAATGAAAACTCCAAAGTATCAAATCCCTTGTCCCCAAACTGAAAGATGAGCAAGAGATTAAAACAATTTAGGAGAAAGATAGACCAGATCATTGGTTTAATCGGAAAATTAATGTTAAACCCTAAAATAGATAAGCTCATACTTTCTTACCTCCAGCATTCCAGATTTCAAATGATTGGCCTAAATTGTCAATCATTTCGTCAACAGTTAATTCCTTTAATATTTCTTCTTCGGTCTTTGGTTGATCTTCTTGTGTTGAACCAAACATTTCTTTTCCAAAGCGAAACAGATAAGAAAAGAATAATAGTATCATCCAAAGACTAATTAACACTGCGATCATTGTTTCTTACCTCCATTAGTCCATGAGTCAAAGGATGCAATCATCTGCTCTTCTAAATCATCTAAAGTAAATTGGATTTGCTCAATATGAGCTAAATATTCTGTTTCTGAAAGAATCTGCGTAGGCTGAATAAGCAACCCAGCTTCGTCAAATTCCTGTTCTTTAGCAAGAAATTCTTCCTTGTGAGTGTTAATTGAAGGACTGGATGTTGGAGAAAGACCAAGTATGTCTTCAAAAAATCCACTAATACCAGGAATAAGATATGTAAAGATGTTGACAGCAACCATTAGGATCAAGATTCCTGTCATTCCACCAAATATTTGAGAAAACACATTTGGCACATCTGCTAATCCAAAATCAGATATTGAGGTAACTCCTATTGAAAGAGTATCTAAGGCTTCCGTGCTGTTTGCATACGTTAATTTGATAGTCGCAAAACCATCACCATCAAAATCAGTAATCATCAAGGAATCCGAATAACTATTTGTAGCTACTACAGAGAATGCAAACATAAATGCTGTATCCATCCAGACATTATACATTTGTCCGTCAACCAATTCTTCAAAGGATAAATAAATTGGTGTATTAGAAATAACACTGAGTGAATTACATTCTATCCGTTCTGATGCAATAGCAGAATGTTTGATTATTGTTTCTACTTCGTTCACGGTAATAGTCAACTGATCAATTAGTTGATCCTCTTTATAGAGATAAAAGGTTTGTTGTCCAGATTTCGATAGTTGAACTGGAAAATCATACTCTGTAACTCCACTAATCCGATAATCTAAATCCATGAAATAGACTATATAGCTTTCTGAACTATTGAGATCAAAAATCTCAACCATAATTGCAGATCCTTCTATATATGATTCATAAGGGACTCTAATATGTGAAGACTGATAAGGCGGTGGTGGTGGATCAAAGAATCCTACATCATTCGCAACTGCAAACACTAATGCAAACGCCAACATAAAGGATACGGCGATTAGTCTAAGTTCTTCTCTATTCATCATTTTCTGTCTCCTCCTCTTTGGGTTCTAAGAACCCTATGGTGTATTCAGTTTCAAGAACCTCATATATAGCAACAGCTAAGCCAGCTACCAATAAGAATATCAAACACAAAGCACTAAAGGCAGGATATGCCAATAATGCATAGCAGAATACAAATACAAATACCCAAATTAGGATAGCTGCTATTATTGAAAAGATTAATTTTTTAACATTCATAATTTTTCCTCCTTAGTTTCCGATAGTTTTCTCTTAATGGCGTGAATTAAGGCATATAGGATTATTAATTCTAAATTAAGGATAATTAGTAATCCTACAAACTCAAAGGCCATTCCCATCCTACCCAGTTTTTCTACAACAATGACAAAGTAAATGATTAGATAAATCAGAAAGGCTTTAACCAAATATTTTAGGGTATAAACTAAAATTCGGTAAGTTTTTTCATTTTCTAAGTAATGCATAATTTTTCACGTTCCTTTTTGTTGAGATAAGACTGATTCAGTCTTACCTCTATTATATAATTAGACTAATGATATAAAAACGTATGCATTATGGATTGTTTGGTCTTGATATATACAAAAAGAGACTTTTGGGGGCCCAACTTGAGTATTACAAATATGTATTACAATAGAGAAGATACTCTCTTTACTTCTTGTTTACATTTTTTACATTTAAGAATGTAAATTCTGGCCGTCATATCTGATACACGATATTTCTTTTTATATTCAACACATTCCTGGTTTTGACAAGTAAAATAAGGCATTGTCACAATTCTCCTTTATTCTTTTTATACAGTAGATAACTCATGGCTAATACAACCAGCCACCAAGCAAAGATAAACAAAATCCTCCAGATTTCGTAAACAAGATCAGTCATTACAATTCCTCCTGTGGATAGAGCAGCTCTCTAAAATTCAAGGCTAAGAAGTTTGGCAGGATTACAGTCTGGTAATAATGCCTTATTGCTTTACGAATAAATTCTGAATTATTCATATTCCATCGCTGGATCATAATCAGAATGTTATGGGTTTCTGAATCTACTCTGAAAGAATAAGTAGGTGAGGAATGGCCTTTGACTTGGCCATCCAAGTTACGGATAGCTCCATAATGTTTTCTCTCACTCATGTTTCAATAACTCCTTTAAAGGGATTTCACAATTTTTCTTACTTAATGGTTTATACATATCACCATCTACACAAACTCTACAACGCAAATGAGCAAGTGTGTGCCAATAGAAAATACAATCTGGACATAAATAATTATCTTGACTCATTTAGATTCCTCCAACTTATATAACAGTAACTGCATTTCCCCTTTCTTTTTCTCCAACGCAGCAATTAATTCTTTCGATTCTTTAACCAGTTTTGTAAATGCTGCATGTTTAGGATCATTATATGTCTGTAAATACTTATTTTCTGCAACAATAAAAGGTTCTATTCCCCAATCACCACTCTGGTACCATTCCCAGGATTTCAAAACTTCAACTAAACTGTTTTTTTTATCTGTAATTAGTTCTGCACACTTTAAAATAAATCTTAAGTGCTGTGCTATATCCACAAATCCTTCACGTTCCATGTCTATCGCCATTTTTTCAACATTTTTTAAAAACCCTACATCTTCTATCTCTTTTGAGTAAAGATAATCATAACTACCACCAGACATCTTATTTCTTCTCCTGCTCTTTTGTGTGTCTCTCAGCATTTTCTTTGATCATTTGTTTTCTGATGTTTTGCATGATCTTTTCTTCATACCTCATTTGAGCGCCATAACAATGACAGTAAAAGGTAAGAAAATTAAGCATTTTCTCAGCCTTCTCTTTGCTATCGTAAGCATCGTTTTCATCCGATGCACGAATAGCCTCTTCTTCATTTTTAAATTCTTTTACTTGAGCATTAACTATTGCATATTTCATATAATTAACTCCATAGTTGTTTTTTTGTTTCTGAGATTGCTCTCTTGGATTACTACTCAAAAAATAGTAATCCAGGGGAGCAGGTCCCCTAGTCAATTTCTATCAATTCATCCAACGCCATTTAGGTCATCTCTCATTTAGATTTCTCCTCTTTACTTTTTTCTCTGCGTTTATTATCCAAATATGCGATAAATCCATTATATGCAACATCTGGTATATCATACAGGAGATGAAAGCTTAAAGTAAGTATTTCGTGCTCCTTGTATGTTCTTTTTAACTTCTTAGCATCTTGAATTGCATACTGAAGATATCTATCTCCTATCGTTGTTTTTTTAAAATGATTTCTAATCCATAATCGTAGTTTACTCATATAATCAACTCCAATCAATGACAGCAAATAATATGCTGTAATACTTCTATAGTAATACAAGTATTTATACCTTCCCATATTTGGCAGTAACAATTTCATTTGTCCAGAAAGGCTTTTAAAGGATGAAGTCAAACTTTAGCGATTATAGCGTATTATGAGCTGTAAATGTGAACGTAGATGTGAACGTGCATATTTTATAGGTCATGGACCAAAATTTTGGTACCAAAACTAGCTTCATATCTATAAGAAAAAAAGATCACCAAAAATCAAAAGTATTAGGGATAAAAAATATTTTGAATAATATTAGTCCAAAAAAATTTTATGTTGATTACTTTGGAAATTTACTAGTGACAAAATGATTTTTGGGAGGGAGGGATTTAGACCATTTTAAAAACTTGGAAGTTTAATTGCTACGGTCTAAATCCATTTTAGGAGTTGAGGAGTTCACATACATCAACTTACTTACACACAACAATGATCACGTGAAAAAGATTTCTCTACATTTGTGAACTCCAGGTATATCATGCATATAATGAAATTTAAAGTTTTGCATTTGGTGGACCTCTATAATACGATACTTCCTAGTATCGTATCAGAGATAATACAATACTTGTTGGTAATGTATTGACTATTTTCTACTACAATACTATATAGTATCGTATTACAACTAACTAACTAACTAACTAACTAACTTTACTATAACTAACTAACTACGATACTAGTTGGTATCGCAATTATATAATTACGATACTAGTTGGTATCGCAAGGAAAAAATTATGTAAAATTTTGCTGATATTTGCGAATAGATGTACTAGAAAAATATGGATAGATTTATATAGTCTGCTATATATGACTATAGTAGAGTATAGAGTTATACTCACCAAGACAAAACTGCAAGTTTTGCGTGATCAAATCCCAGAGAAAGCGGGTTGTAGTGACAAGAAGGATCTAATAGATCGCCAAGCGATTATCGGGAAGCAGTGACCAGAAGAGAGATCATGGAAGCCTTAAACGTTTTTGTTTTGAAAAAATTATGGAGTTGAAAAAGAAATGAATAAAATTCTAAAATTAGAAACTTATAGATATAAAGTTGTCAATGCAGTTGATGATCTGTTCAACAATGAGCAGAAGATTACCTTATATAATCTGTTACGAAGTGGTATGATTACAAGTCTGAGTCCTTCTTTAGCCTATGAGGACAAATATAACGAAATTGAGAACGCTTATTTTCTTGTAACTGGTTGTCTTGAGAAGTTATCTGATTTAGAACGAATACTTGCTCAAAATCGGTTTTTTGTGATCGACAAGATCAAAAGAGCCAACGAAACAGCCGTAGTTGAATCAGCTGATGATCTCCTCTCTGAGTCCTTCAAACAAGGCTTAGAGAATTTGGATAAGGCAAATTCTAAAACAAAACGTGAAGCCAGATCACGTTATTGGAGGCCTACTCTCCTTGAATTGTCTCCAATACAGAAAGGAAGTAGTTTTGATTCAGAACAGGCCGATAGGTTGGAAGCATTGAGGAAATATACTGGACATGTCCGTTTTTTTGCAACAGACGACTGTGCATGGATTACTTATGATGAAAACTCAGATGTAGATGATATTATTGGAGAACTTAACCTCTATGAGTTATTTGATGTGGTGGTAATTAAGAAATCACCAGAGGAGGAGGAGGTATTAGAGAATTTGGATAAGAAAGAGGAGATAGAGTCCCAGAAGGAATTCACAGTTATTTTTGATAATACTGTTGGTGCAGTTATTTCTCAAAAATCAAAGAAAGCAATCGGTAACTTCATAACTGAAAATAATGCTTATCTGCACAGAGCAGATACTCAGCAAATCGTAATTGAAGTAAGAAGTAATGACAAGTTCTCTACTGTTACACAACTTGAGAAATACTTATATCCAACCTTTCGGTGGCTTGACGTGGTTACAACTGTCCATTTAAAAGCCGATTACAAAGAGGAGGAGAGCTAAATGGCCAATGACGTTCCATGTTTTTCAGAACTGGAAGAACTTGACGAAACTGAATTATTTATCATTGAGGATGCTCTAAAGATCCTTACTGAGACATGTGCCTTTTGTGAGCTTGACTATGATTATGAGAAAGGAGATGCTGATTACACAACAGATATGGTATTTGCTGTGCTTGAGAAAATCAAAAAGAAACGATTTGTCCAAAAGGAGAATAATACTGTCGCAAAACAGTAATTTGGTGGCAATGATGAAGACCTGGAAAGAATATAGTTCTAATCAGCGAATAATGATTAGAAACGCGGTGGTGGAATGCCAATACGGCATGTGTGCTTTTTGCTTTGGTATTTTGCATGGAAGCCAAAAGCTTGAGGTCCACCACGACGACAAAAACACAAAGAATAATAACTTTAAGAACTTAGCGGTGGCACACATTGGATGTCACCGCAAATATCACAGTTATCAGTAAGGAAGTGAACTGAAAAATGGTAACAAGAGAAGAAAATGAATGTCTTGGCTGTAACTCATATGATTATTGCTTATTCGTTCTACAACAAAAAGATTTCAAAAAATGTGAGAAATACACTCCAGATTTGGAGTGGCATCTCTCAATTTCATAGAAGGAAGTGAACTGAAAAATGACTGATATGTTTTTTTATGGCGGTGCGCCTGATTATGAGAGTTTTGATGGAAGAATCATCTTTCATCACTTACTTCTTACACACAAACCTCACTATGATATTTGTGATGATTTGTGGTATCTTTACGTCTGGGATTTGGAAGAGATTGAGGACGAAATCAAATTGAACCAAATGTGCCTAGGACACATCATAGTAGATGACAGAGATGATTGAAAAATGACTGTAAACAAAAAATTAACAGTAAAAAACCTAAGTGAGCTAGATGCATTGATTTCTGATCTAGCGAATACCCGAAAAATGTTTGAAGAAAAGATTAAACTTTTCAGAAATCATTTGCGTGGAGCGGTTGTCTCCCAGGCAGCCTTATTAACAATTACCAGTGAATTAGTGGAGCACGAACTCCACAAACTATATATGGAAAATGTAGGTGAGTAGATGACTTCTACAACAACAATTGAAGCATACAAGGAAGATTCTGAAAAAATCTATCATCTTGGATTTGCGGCCGCTAGGAGACTCAATCTGAAAATCAATAATACAAAGTTTGACTGTTTATCAGCCATAATTAAATTTGTTGAACAGGAATTAGATGCTTAAAGTAGGAGATGATCATAGATTGTCGAAACAAGAGCAAGACAAGCATAGCTTAATGATTATTGAAGATCAAGACTACTATTTAGAATTAGTAGCTATGATTGAGAATAATCTGGGAGTTATGCAGTTCGACCGCGGCAAATTAGCAGTCAATTGTACTGCAAGGATAGTTTCAGATCTACTTCATTGCCAAACTGATTTAGCCATCCAAAATCTTCCCACGAACACGGCAAACATGAAAAAAATGTTTTACAGTGAGCACGGCATTAATATTATTGATCAGTTGCTTCAACATCAAGCAATGAGTGTTTGGATGTTGGAAGAGGCTACTGGTTATACCAGAAAAACAATTACAGAGTATGTTAAGCTCTATGTCCGTTATAATGTATGTTATAAGTTGAGAGCTGATTATCAGTTTATCCGTGCTCATACAGAGAAGCCACCAACAAATATCACAGGCTTACATTTCTACGTGCTCAATAGTGCATCCCAAGAAGCAATTCGTAATGCTCACCTGTATTATATTAGGGTGAACGACGAAATCCAGGACCACTTGCAAGCCTGTAAGTCATATGATGATCTTAAAACGGTGGAATTTGATATTGGCCATGAATTGATTTGTCCCCAATGTCGCAGTAAGAACTTAGAGCCTATAGCAGATCGTTTGGTCATGTTCTGCAACCATTGTAGAGATCGCAATGGCAATAAAGCTGTCGTGATTCCTTTGACTATTAGAAAAAACGGCATGGCCAAACAGCGCAAAAGATACTCAGATAAAATCTGTGAAGCAGACGAAAAAGAATTAGAAGCCAAAAAGAAAGCCTATAGGGAGAGAGTCGCTAAAAGGAGGAAGAAAAATGATAAATGAAGAAAAGAAAAAAAGAGCTATTCGTAGATCGCTTAAATATAATCCAGAAGCCAAGGGAGTAGCTGTTGATGCTACAACAATGGTATTGTTAAGCATAAAAGATTTACAATCTAAATCTTATTACTACGAACCATCATTAGATAGAAAAAAACAAAAGGAGAAAAAAGAAATGCCTAATACAGAAAAACAAACCAAAGAACCAACAATAGAAGAGTTTAAAAAAGAATTGCTTGACGAAATTCATTATATGAATCGCAGCTTACGCGATGCAATCGTAGAGCAAATAAAATATGTTAAAGCTTCAGAATTGAAAGCTGATCAACCGCGCATAACAGTTAAAGCCAGCTACGAACGCAAGGCTGGTTGTATAACCGAATTAATTGTATCTATACCTCTTAGTCATACATTGACTGAATCAGAAATCTTAGATCGCTTAGATCAGCTTCATGCCAAACTTACACATAAAGCCCAATTATCAGAAGAAGCATTTCATAGCTATGAAGAAGAAAAAACCCAAGAACAGACAGTTAAACAAACGGTAGTCATTAATGGCTTACCTAAAGACTGGCCTTATTGTCCAGAGTGCAAAATTCCTTTGAAAGCTTCTCAGCCATCTGAGAAATTCCCCCAGTACGGTAACTGGTGGAAATGTGGTGAGCACAAGCTTACTAGCGCAGAACGAAAAATAGCCATGAATATGTCTGGCCGTAAGACTTCTAAGCCAACTGATCAAGAAGTCAAAATTTCCTGGGAGGTCCTAGGATGAATCCTCAAGATATTCAAGAATACACAGAGAAAACACGCTCTGGAAAAATTATCAAATATAAATTGAATCGTGGAGTAAGGCCAAGAAGTATTAAAACACTTTCTGATTTTGGCTGGTTGGCGGAGATGGCCAGACAACTTGATGAATTAGAAGAATTAGCCAGAGAGGAGCAGATAGAAAATGAATAAAGTATTTTCATGTATTGGGTACAGTCTTGGCTATTTGCCATGTATATTCGGTATGCTCATTTCTCCTGCATCACTTCCAGTTTCCGCTATGGGAATAGCTATCGTATCGCTAATTATTATCTCTGAAATCAAGGAGGAGAACTAAGATGTGTGAGGAATGTCCAGCTTGTGAAAGTGAAATAGATTTAAGCGATCTCTTTGAAGACTACGAAATAGGAGAACAGGAGTATATTTGTTATAGCTGTGGAGCCAAATTTACAATTGAACTCTATGTAGCAACATATATTAGTGACGAATATCAACAGTCTTCTTACAAAGAATATGAGGATCAGTATGGTGAACCTCATCCAAAGAAGGAGGAAGAAGAATGACTGTCAATAATAAGAAACTTCGACTACTAAAATACGTTGGAGGTAAAACAAGAGTCTTAGATCAACTCTATCAATATTTCCCTAAGCATTACACTTACATTGAGCCATTTGGCGGTTCTTATGTAGTCCTTCTTAACAAAATCAAATCTCCTATCGAAGCGATTAATGATTTAGATCCAGGTATTACTGCACTAGCTTATTGTTATCTATTTCAAAGAGAAGAACTGGAATTAGCAGTAAGTAATGCGATTTCTTCCCAAGGACTCTTTGAATATTTCAAAGATTATGAAGTAGATGGTAACAATATGCTTGAGCTAGCTATGCAGAAACTCTATTTGGTGTATATGAGCTTTTCTGGCAACATGAAACATATTGGAGTTCGTGTTAACGAAGTAAAAGAGCCATTTCCTGTCACACCAGAAATGATTGCAGGAGTGCATCAAAGACTTAAAAAAGTGCAGATCTTTAGTGAGGATTATCAACAGTTTCTTAAACGATTTCTGAAAACCAGAAAAGGATTTATTTATCTTGATCCTCCATATGTGGTATCTGATTCAAAACAATACTACAATCACAACTTCAATACCGAAATGCATATTCAATTATCTGATATCCTTCACAGTTTTGATCCTAAGCGGGTAAAATGGTTAATGAGCTATGATAATCACAAACTTATAGAAGAACTCTATACTAATGATTTCATTAATCAGTTGTATGTACCGTACAGCTTTCAAGCACCACACAGTTTCAAAGTAGATGGTAAAGAAGAATTGCTCATCAGTAATTACGATATCCATAGTAATTATCCACGGATGAGTAAAACAAAAGATCTAAGGAGGATGGTATAATAATGAAGACTTATTATGAAATGGTTGATCCACCAAGGATTAGGAAGACCTATAAAAATCTTAATAAGGAGTGGTTAATAGCTGTGATCACAAGGAGGAGAAATAAAGCCGTCAATGAAAAACTCATCATGACTGAAAGCCAAAATATAGATTTCTGGCAGGGTAAGATCTCTGGCTTTGATGAAATCTTAAAAATACTACTTAATGGAGATACTCACTGATGACACTACCAGAAGAAAGAATCGAAGATAATATCTTCGCTATTATAATGGTTGGTACAGGAATTACCTTAGTAACTGTCATTGTAATTACCTATGCATTACTTTTCTTTGCCAAAGCATACTATGGAGTGTAAAAGCATGTCGTTGAAGATACTACCATTAAAACCAACCCAGATTAATTTCTACTCTGCAATTATCTTATTGTATCTACAAGATAATCATCGCAAGAGTTTAACCGCAAACCAGATCGCTATTAAACTAAATATGCATTTGGATACAGTAAAAAACTATTTAGATAAATTAGAAGAAGCAGAGATTTTAATTTCATCTGAATTAATCTGCAAATATAAAACTAAGCTATATAGGTTGAAATAATATTTACTCTTTTCTTATATGAATGAAGAGTTTCGATTTTGAAAGATATATAAGATTTTTCTATCATTGATATACATAAGTTGATTTTAGTTGATTTTACTCTAAAATCTTCTGAAAACCTTTACAGGTGTATATCTTGCTTGATAAACGTGTTTTGGGTGCTATCATAGGATTAGTTGCCATGATTTTCTCTGTAGTTCCTGCGTATGCTGCGAACTTTGACGGATTAGGAAATCTTACGTATAATTTCTCTGGTCTGTTCGCTGGAGTTTTGGGATTAGTTCTTTTCTTAGCATTCTTGAAAATAATGGCCATTGTTTTACCAGGGATCAAAACGTTCTTTGGTGAAATTCTTGGTATGTGAGGTTTAGGGTATGAAAATCAAATTACTGTTAATTTTAAGCGTTCTAAGCCTTGCGGTGTGCATACCGTTCACACCAGCTAATGCAGCTGGTGGAACTAATGGAAATCTTGAAAGTACTGTCTCATCAGTAATCGATGGAACTCCATTTTCAATTAAGGCCAAAAATCTGGATGTAAGTTCAGATTATGCTTTAATCGTGAACGCAGTTGTTCTTTTTAACTTGACAACTTCGTCAACACAAACTTCCTTTATTTATCCGCTAATAGCTGATGAATATGGGAGCACTGGTACTATGCTTATTGTATTGACTGATTCTTCAGCAACCACAATTGACACAGTCGAACTTCTATTAACAGAAGTGGGAGATTATATCAATGAGGACCAAACCATTGATATTATTGTACCGCTATTGATCATGGGTATCTTTGCCAGTGTAGCAGGAGCTATTATCTATAAGAAACGCAATTAGGTGAATAAATCTTGTTTGCAAAAAAAAAGAGCTAAGTATTTGCATCATATGCATGACACTAGCACTTAGCTCTATTTTTCTCTTTTCTATTTCTACAATATCAAGTAGAGATACTCTTGATTTCAATTCTAATTCAATAAATCTTCCAAAAGTGGCCGATGAACACGAAGACATTGATACAATGGATATAAATCCAAGCCAACGATGGAATGTAACTGATGAGTCCAGCAGAGTCACGGATACTATTATAGATTCAACTTATGAGATTCTTTCAAATAACAATGGCTCTCAAGACGTCAATTTTGAGATGAACCGTAAGCTTCGGTCTTTAGATTCGGAGGTTACTATGCGAAGTAATATGAGCTATTCGACCAGATCCCACGAATATTTTGAGGATTATGAACTAGATCAGTGTGATTTTGATTCTATGGATGATATAGATTCTTATGGTGCGACAGGCGATAATATCACAGTAGATGATGGAATTCTTCAAATGCGTACCTTTCCTTCAGATCCTAACTGGTACATTGCGTGGATAATTGGGACTACAATTGATGCCTCGGTTTATACTACCGTGAATATTCGTGAAAGACTAATGCAAGTGT
>Ga0209636_10004659_pt1 | contig 13993 bp, 8 predicted proteins | sample DeeMarSWOR152_54_FD_187464 | JGI IMG/M metagenome (GOLD analysis project Ga0209636, IMG submission 187464) | Marine sediment microbial communities from White Oak River estuary, North Carolina - WOR-1-52-54 (SPAdes) (version 2) | ecosystem: Environmental > Aquatic > Marine > Intertidal zone >...
ACCTCTCTTTTTAAAATTTCAACTAACTTTTATACGATACCATTTAGACAACTGAAGCACTACTGAATTAACAACTGAATAACAACTGAATAACAACTGAATAACAAATAACATAATCCAAATGAAAGTAAAATCCTTATCAATTTTGTTCATAGCCTTGTCATTGCCAGTAACCGCCCAGCTTAATTCCCGGCGGGAAATCAAAATTCCTGACATTCCGGGTTATTTGACTTTAAAGTGCGACCTCCATATGCATACCGTTTTTTCTGACGGACTTGTATGGCCCACTGTCCGGGTTGACGAAGCGTGGAGGGAAGGTCTGGATGTTATTGCCATTTCCGATCATATTGAATACCATCCGCATCAGGATGATATACCGGTTAAGTTCGGTCGTACATATGAAATTGCCAAACCCAGGGCAGATATGTACGGATTGATTATTATTCAAGCAGCAGAAATTACTCGTCAGATGCCTCCGGGCCACTTTAATTGTCTTTTTCTTGTAGATGTGGCTGCGCTTAATCAACCGGATTTCTGGGATGCCATAAATGCAGCTAAAAACCAGGGTGCGTTCATCATGTGGAATCATCCGGGATGGCGACAGGAGAATGAAATACCAATCTGGTATGATGAACACACAAAATTGTATGATCAGGGATTGATGCATGGAATGGAAATTGTTAATGGCCGGTCTTACTACCCTCTTGCACTGGAATGGTGTGTGGAGAAAAATATTACCATGATAGGTACCACTGATGTCCATAGTCCAATCGGCATGGACTATGATTTAAGTTTGAACGATCAAAGGCCGATTACACTTGTTTTTGCTACAGACCGTACAGAAAATGCTGTTAAAGAAGCACTTTTTAATGGACGGACTGCCATCTGTTCAGGTGATATGCTTATCGGTAAGGAAGATTTTCTGAAACCTCTTTTTTATCATTCAATTGATCTGGTAAATTACGATATGGATTTTTCCTCCGCTGGCACATTTTATGTTCAGATAGCTAACAGGTCTGAAATTTCTTTCCACCTGAAAGCAACCGGACAACTGGAAGGTGTGGAATATCCTGAGGAAATTACACTTCATGCTGAAAGAACAGTTGTGATGCCGGTAAGATTAAGCAGGGAGGCTGCAAGTAATGTGGGTGGCATTAAACTGCCTTATATTATTGAAAATTTGCTTGTCAATAAAGATGCAGGTCTGCCGGTTGAGCTTGTTATTAAAGGGGCACAGATGAAATAAGCCAGGTAGTGGGATGAATCATTCAGTTAAGCTCTGTTTGCATTCTGGTATTGATGTATAAAAAGACAGTTGCTGAATAATCAGGAGACCGATTATAAAAATTTAAGACAGTTTTGTAAATTTATAAAATACTTTTACTTACCTGACATCCTATTCCTGTGCATCAGGTAAGAAATAATAACATCATTCAATGAAAGCAGTTAGTATTATTTCAATTGTGTATGGTACCCTTGGTATTATCTGGAGTACCATCATTTTAGGAGTGATAAGACTAGAAAAGGCCATTATCAGTAACATTCCTTTCCCTGATGAAGCCATGGAAATTATTGATATTCCTGCCATGATGGAAGTGCTTCATGGTATCATGTCATTCCTGATACCATTTGTAATGTTGATCGGAGCTGTCTATATTGTTTCCGGCATACTGGGTATAAACGGGAAACCTCAAAGCTATATGTTCGGAATGCTGGCAGCAGTCTTTAATATTTTCTGGTATGTAGCCTATGTTGTATTTCTGCAGATGGAACTGGCCCCCTTATTTAATTTTAGTGAGATCTTCCCGGCAAAACTTTTTAACACGTTGTTTCTCCTTGGAACAATTGTCAATGCAATATTCTATTGCGGGTATCCCGTATTCCTGATCATTTTCCTGAGCCAACGTAAGCAAAGGAGATAGAAGCAAGGAAAAAGGAAAAAGTTCACAGGGTAAACGGTCTAAATCAGGTCACAGAGGGCCACTTAGGAATCAGAGAGCCACAGAGATAAAGTTTCTGTGTTCCTCTTGACCTGTATCCGGCCAGGTGGATCTGGTTTAACAACCAGCGCACACTTCCCAACACCGTTGTTTTATTCCGGCGGGAAATTGAAATAAATCCTGATCTGGCAAGAGCTTCAGGCTGGATAATTGCCGACAGCAGATACAGGTTTTTTTTGAATGGTCAATGCATTCAGTGGGGACCTGCTCCCTGTGATCCCAGATTTCAGGACTCAGATCCCCTAAATTTTACAGAATTATTGGTTGCTGGTAAGAATGTTATTGGTATTGAAGTCCTCTATTTCGGACATGGCGATGGTACATGGCCCATGGGAAAACCCGGATTGATTTTTAGACTGGATATGGAATATGCCAATGGAAACAAGGAACAGGTGATTTCAGATTGAACCGGGATTAGGTGATCTCGATGAACTTGCTCTCGGGGTACCACTAAAGCAGGGAGAACTCACCTTTCATGCATCCGGCAAAAAAGGAAGGCGAAATTTAAAAATCATACTCCCTGAGGGCACATCCGGGGAATTATACCTTGATGAATCGGAGGGAGCGGATCTCCCGGAGTTGATAGAAAAAAACATACCGGGATCATTAGACTTAATAAATGAAAAATGTTGAAAAACACCAATTTTTTAAATTGCGAAATGTGATATTTGCACGAAGGCAGGAAAAGGCAACGATAAAAAAAAATTACTTTTATTTAAATAAACATCAATTATTACCATATTTGTTAAGATTACATACATGAGTCGTATTTATTGAGCTGACTCAATATTCAGATATTTAAACCATATTTATAATGTTAAAACTCAACATGTTGTAATAGAGTTCATAATTAATTGATTTGGTGAATTTTGGCGCCCTGGAATTTGAATGGTAAAAAGACGGCTATAATATCACCAACACAATAACCTGCCCGTTATCGGGCAGGGAATCACAGAGAAGTATTTTAGATTATTCAATATCGATAACTTAATTATTCAGCAATGATTCATAGGTGTCATTTAATCATTTAAAATTGCACAATACGATAAATTTTAATACTCTTTTTATTTCATTTCATTCAAAAATGCTTAGAACTTCATTTTTCTCATTTGTGCTTTTCCATGTCATCATTTCATTAATGTTTTCTCAATATCCCGAAAATACGGGTAATGAATATTCTGTCATCCGGAAAACAGCAGGGATATCAGAAATATATGACAGTCTTTTTATTGACTTACAACTGATCGATGGAAGACTTCATTCGGCAAAGTATCCTTCCGGAACGAACCATGCGTTTTTTCTTAACGGGGAACCGGTTCCCGGGAAGATTATGATAAATGGGAAAGAATATACCCATCCTTATATCCGGTATGACCTTTTAAATGATATGCTCCAGATTTATCATTTTTCAAGATCAGGGACTCATATTATTGACCTGAATAAAGAAAAAGTTGAAGCATTTTCCATCAGCGGACATAACTTTGAACACATTTCGGTCGCTAAATATCCTGGCTTTTCTTTTAATGAAGGATTTTATGAGGTTATGTACGGAGGTAAATATACATATTGGCTTCACCGGGAAAAAATATTTATGAGTAAGACAATTGAAACAACGGGAGGATATGAGACTGTTTTATCCCGGTATATCTCAGGACCCCTTGGCTGGTTCAGGATTACAAACCAGAAATCATTGTTGACCGCACTTCCGGAGAAAAAAGATGAACTGAAGGAATTTCTGAGAAAATCCCACATAACAATAAAACTTGCAACTGACGAAGAGATCACGGGTATTATTAAGTTTTATGAATCAATTACAGTAAAGAATTGAGAAGTAATTTATTATTAACCGGATTCATTTTAATCTCAGGATTGCTTTCTGCCCAGAAACCCAGCATGCAGATCGATGAAAACCTGAATGGCCTGTTGTTCAGCAAATTTGTTGAGCGGGTTGAAGAGATATGCCCTGTAAACTTTTTCTATAATCCATTATGGGTGGATTCGTTTTATATTGAATATCCTGAACACATTACTGATCTGACTGAGATTTTGAGGCAGACACTCCCTCGGGAAAAAATAACTTTTGTTATTGATCAGGATGGAAATATTGTTCTTTCAAAGGATGTACTTTTCCAGACACGTTTACTTACAGATTTTTTCATGGTTCCTAAAAAATTGGAAGAGAGAACAGAGGAAGAAGATAATCAGATTTGGTTGTCGAAAAATGAAACAGATGTCGTCTCGGATCAGACAACAGATGAAACCCAGATAATATATATCGGGCAGGTTTCAAAAAGCAATGATGGTTCCCGGGCAACAATTTCAGGTTATATTACTGATTCAGAAACAGGAGAACCTGTTATCGGAGCAGTTGTATATGCAGAAGATCTTGAACTTGGCGTCGTATCCGACCTGGATGGATATTATGTATTATCCATAACTAAAGGAAGTCATATATTGTCTTTTCACTTTCTTGGGAAAAAAGATATCCGGTATTATGTGCATTTATATTCAGATGGTAATATGAATGTTGAGATGAGTGAGAAGATTACACAGCTCAGGGGAGTTGAAATTATTGCAGACCGGGATCGAAATGTTGCAGGTCTGCAAATTGGCCTGGCTAAAATAGATGTAAAATCAATAAAGGAATTACCAACGGCGATGGGAGAAACAGATATTATCAAAGCAGCTTTGCTTTTACCGGGTGTTCAGACAGTTGGAGAGGCAGCCTCCGGTTTTAATGTCAGGGGAGGAAGTACAGACCAGAATCTTTTCCTGATCAACAATGCACCCATTTTTAATTCTTCACATCTTTTTGGATTTTTCTCAGTTTTTAATCCTGATATGATCAATGAGTTTAAGTTATATAAAAGTGGTATCCCGGCTAATTATGGTGGCAGGATTTCATCTGTTTTTGATATCGTGACCAAGCCCGGGAATAATAAGAAATTCTCTGCAAACGGGGGAATCAGTCCTGTAACCGGGAGACTTACAGTTGAAGGACCGCTCATCAGGGATAAAAGTTCTTTTATTATAGGTGGAAGGACAACATATTCGGACTGGATTTTAAAAAGATTGAAGAACCCGGCTTTCAGGAATAGTGATGCATCTTTCTATGATGTAAATGCCCGGATAAATCATGATTTTAATAAGAAAAACAGCCTGAATATATCAGGTTATTTCAGCCATGATTATTTCAGATTAAATTCAGATACAACATATTATTACACTAACCGGAATGCAACGATCTCCCTGAAACATTTGTTTAGTGATAAACTGATCGGATTATTCTCAGGGATTTACAGCAGATATGACTACCGCATAAATAGCCAGGGGAAGCCTGTTTCAGCATTTGAAATGACTTATGATATCAATTACAGGGAGATCAAAACAGACTTTACCTGGTTTCCACGGTATGACCACAAAATTAATTTTGGAGCCAGTTCGATATGGTATCTTTTGAATTCAGGGAATATCTATGGGATCGGGGAAGAGTCTGCAATCGCACCTCTGAAACTTGAGGATGAACGGGGCATAGAAAGTGCCATTTATTTTAGTGATGAATATACTGTAAATCAAAGACTTTCTTTGTATATGGGGATTCGTTTGTCTTCCTTCCTGTGCTATGGGCCAAGAACCGTTTATACCTATTATGATAATCTTCCAAAAGAGTCTTATAACATTAAAGATACAACAGAATATAGAAAAGGATCATTGATACAGCCCTATTATGGCCCTGAATTAAGGATTTCCGTGCGTTACAGGTTAGGCTCAAAAAGTTCTGTGAAAATCAGTTATAACCGCATGCGGCAATACCTGCATATGCTTACCAATACTACAGCAATATCTCCCACTGATACCTGGAAACTCAGTGATTCTCATATCAGGCCACAGATTGGTGACCAGGTAGCATTGGGATTCTATCATGATTTTTATAAGGGTGTAATTGAAACATCAGCAGAAATATATTACAAAAAGATCACGGATATTATTGAATATAAAGGTGGTGCAGAATTGTTACTAAACGAGATGATTGAAACCGATCTGATCAATGGAAATGGAAGGGCATACGGGTTTGAGGTAATGCTGAAAAGGAAATCCGGCAGATTAAACGGCTGGCTCGGATATACCTATTCCCGGACCTGGATAAGGAGCATGAGTGATTTCCCTGAAGAAAAAATAAATGATGGCGAATTTTTTCCTGCCAATCATGATAAGCCGCATGATCTTACAATAGTCGGGAACTATAAATTCTCACGCAGGTTCAGTGTTTCCTCAACATTTACATATAGCACGGGGCGACCTATTACCTATCCTGTTGCAAAATACAGATACAGGAATAAATTTTTGTTGCATTATTCGGATCGCAATGAATACAGAATTCCAGATTACCTGAGGTGGGATCTTTCTATGAACCTGGAAGGTAACCTGAAGTCAAAAAAGATTGCTCACGGTTCCTGGTCCCTGTCTGTGTATAATGTAACAGGAAGAAACAATGTCTATTCTATCTATTTTATCAGTGAGACCAGAAAGGTCAGTGGATATAAACTTTCTATTTTTAGTCGGCCCATCGTTACACTAACATATAATTTTAGATTTTAGATTAATGACCTGGTTTATAAAAATATCATTTCTATTATTATCAGTGCTGGTTTTATCAACATGTGTGGAACCATTCAATCCGGATATTCCCAAATATCAAAACATTCTGGTCGTTGATGGTATGATTACTAACCTTGAAGAACCTTATTTGGTTGAACTGACCAGAAGTATGCCTTATGAAGATGTTGTGCCCGAATATGAAACCGGTGCCACCGTATTAATAATTGATGAACTGGAAAATATAACAGAGTTCCCGGAGGTTAGCAGAGGAAAATATGTGTCCGATCCGTCTTTTTTTCGTGGAGAAACCGGTAAATATTATAAACTATATATCATTACTGCCGGCGGGGATGAATATGAATCAGACTATGTTGAGCTCAAAAGTGTTCCTGAAATAGATACTTTATTTTATTCATTCGAAGAAAAAGAAACTGATGAACCTGACAAGTTTTTACAAGGTGTCCAGATTTTTCTTTCGACAGAAGATTTTGAGAAGGCCACCTGGTATTACCGGTGGGAATGGATTGAAACGTGGGAATTCGTCACACCCTTTGTTGCTGCTGCCAGGCCTCAATTACATAGATGCTGGGCAACAGATAACTCCGGAAGTATTAACATAGCGACATCAAAAAACCTGTCCAGGGATATTGTTAAAAACTTGCCGCTTACTTTTGTTTCACAGGCTTCAAACAGATTAAGTATTATGTATAGTATTCTTGTCAGACAATATGCCTTATCTGCCGAAGCCTATTCTTTCTGGAAAAGTCTCGAGAACATAAACCAGAATATGGGATCTCTCTTTGATCCCACACCAAGGGCTGTATATGGAAATATCCATCATGTGCATGATCCAGAAATTCCTGTATTGGGCTATTTTCAGGCGTCCGAAGTAACAACTAAAAGACTCTTCGTTGATCGCTCAGATCTTCCAAAGGATTTATATGTATCCAGTGGGTTTGATTATTGTGAAGTTAGAATCCTTGAAAATCCTTTACTGGTTGAGGTTGATGCTATGATCAAAAACGGTTGGATTTTTGTTGATACATATGTCATTGCAGGTATTACCTATTACCGCTTTACTAACGCCCAGTCCTGTTATGATTGTACAACAAAGGGTGTAAACAGAAGACCTGAATTCTGGCCTGAACCGGTTGAGTAAAAAATATAATGATTGTGAAATTCAGATCGGGATCAATATTACGAAACATCTGCTTTATCTTCCTGATAAATTTTACAGGAATCAGGATATTGTTATGTCAGGAAATTTCACTACAAGAAATTAAGCTTAATGCCGAGTCATGGTATTCAAAAAGATTGAACGAGAAGATATATCTCCATACTGACCGGCTTTTCTACCTTTCAGGTGACAGAATATTGTTCAGGATTTATCTTTTGGAAGAAAGCACTCTAGAACCACTTGGCTTAAGCAAAGTTGCATATGTTGAGTTACTGAACAACAGAAATGAAATTTTTTCGCGTCAGAAAATTCAGATCGATCAATCGGGCGGAAACGGATATCTGAACATTCCTGCCGGGATTTTATCGGGTTATTATTATATCAGGGCTTATACACACTGGATGAGAAATGATAAGCCTGAATCCTATTTCCAGATACCATTAATTATTGTGAATCCCGGCTATCGTCTTTATGAAAATATTGATTCAACATTTTTTATCAAAAGCAACCGGATTGATGTCAGATTTTTTCCGGAAGGTGGAAAATTATTAAGTAATGTTGAATGTCTGACAGCATTGCTGATAACTGATCTGACCGGTCGTCCAATTCAATCAGAAGGTATTATTGTGTCATCCAGTGATAGCATTGTCGCTGAATTCAGAACCGGTGCAAATGGTCTGGGCACATTCCGTTTCAAACCGGAAGAGGGCAGTGTCTATGCAACCAGATTAAATGTATCACCGGAGAATGATAAAATTTATTATCTGCCGGCTCCGAAAACTGATGGAGAAATTATCCAGGTAAAATCTGAAGATGAACATTATCTTAACATAGCTGTTACCGCTAATACTCTGGTGACATTACCGGCCCCATATACTATAATAGTATTAAACAGGCTTGGAATGACCTACCTGAACACATTGAATATCAGCACTTTTCCTCATAGTCTTCGAATACCTCATGAAAACCTGGCTGCAGGTGTGAACAGGCTGGTGCTGCTGAAAGCGAATGGAAGCATCGAAAGTGAACGTCTGGTATATCATCATCCAGCACCACAATTGAATATTCATATCAATAAAAAAATGATGAAATACAGAAGGCGGGAGAAAGTAGAGCTGAATATTTTCACAACTGATGGGTATGGAGATCCGGTCAGTTCAGATCTTTCAGTATCTGTATTCTATACTGGTGATAAGGAATTTAAAGCACCTGATATTCAGGAATATTTATATATCTATTCTGATATTTTTCCTGGGCCCGGTATTATTATGTTTCCAGACCTGCCTCAACACAGAGATCAGGATGATCTTTTGGATTGCCTGATGCTGACAGGAGTGTATCACAGGTTTTCAGCCACTGATATTTTTACCGGAACTTTACCGGAATATTTATATTACCCTGAGATTGAGGGGATTACACTTAGCGGGACTGTATCAGATCCGTCAACCCGCAGACCGGTACCTGGAGAGCCGGTTTATCTCTCTTTTGTTGGCAAAAGTCCTTTCCTTAAATCCTGTGCGACAGACAATAACGGGAAATTTTATTTTCATCTGAATGGAACTTATGATGAAAAGGATATAGTTTTAACTCCCGGTAAATCGCAATCTGATTACCTGATCCTGATCGATGATAAGTATTCTGAAGCTTTTATTACAATCCCTGATATAATTCCCATGTTAGATGAGAGCTGGAGATCTTTTATTGAGAAGCAAATGATCAATTTTCAGATTTCTAATGTTTATCGAAATGATCGATGGAATAAACCTGCAAAACTAAGCCAGGATGATAATCCATTTTATGTTAAATCTGATTTCACCGTTATGATGGAAGAATTCGTTCGACTGCCAAACATGGAAGAAGTTTTCAGGGAACTTGTGAAGGGGATTGTTGTAACGAGGGAAAACAATCTTATAGAATTAAATGTCCTCGACTATAATACGAATCGCATTATCGGTCCGGAACCAGGATTCCTGGTGGATGGTGTGCCATTCTTTGATTCAAATCTTATACTGGAAATGAATCCTGAAGATATCACACAGATTGACATTGTGAGCTATAAGTATTTTATGGGTCTTCTTGAAATGGATGGGATTATTGATATAAAAACCAACCAGGGGGATCTGTCCTCTCCTGAACTACCTGGAAATTCATTGCGGCAGACATTTCAGACTTATCAGACAGGTCAGGATAATATTATTCCCGATTATTCGATGGAAGATAAATTAAACAGCCGTATCCCTGATTTCCGGAATTTATTATACTGGAATCCTTCAGTCAGGACAGATCGCGAGGGGAAAGCACAAATAAGTTTTTATACGTCAGATAATACAGGTAAATATACAATCAGAATTGAGGGTATGACTGATAAAGGTGTTTTTGGATCTGCCCTGGATAGTCTGGAAGTAGAGTGAAATGATATTTTAACTACTGATTGTAGTTATGACACAGCCCCCACCATAAGAACAAAATTGATAATGGTCAGCCGACTTTCAGTCGGCTTCTATTTTCGGTATCAGATACTTGTAGAGCTCGGCTTATCCAGCCGGGACATTCATTTCGCCGATACTGGTTGCAAAGTCATGTTCCAGCCGGGTAAATACGGTTTGACGTATCTCTCAAAAGTGCTGTTTATCAATGATATAGATGAATTTATAAAATGTTGTAAATTTTTGACATGTACTAGAAAATTTTTATATTTTTATGTTAGCAAATTAACTAACAAAATTGATGAACCTTTCAAAACAGTTTTACCTGCTTGCCTTATTCCTTTTCTTTCTGCTAGTCTCCCAACACAATCTGATAGCCCAGACGCTGACTATCAGCGGTAAGGTCACCGACGCTGAAACCGGCGAAGCTATTATCGGGGCAAATATCATAGTGAAAGGATCTGCCAACGGTACCGTCTCAGACCTGTATGGGACATACACGATCAGTGCCAATTCAGGTGAAATACTTCTCTTTTCTTATGTGGGTTATCTCCCCCAGGAAGTTATTGTTACCGATAGAATTGTTATCGACATTGCGCTTGAGATCGACATAATGGAACTAGAAGAACTTGTGGTTATCGGGTACGGTACACAGAAGAAGGAGGACCTGACCGGTTCAGTCACAGTTGTGGATGCCGATGAGATGCGCCAATCCAATTATACTACTTTCGATAAGGCCCTGCAGGGAAGGGCTGCCGGGGTTCATGTCTCTTCCGTTTCCGGAAAACCGGGGGAAACCGCCGCAATCCTGATCCGTGGTATCGGATCCATAAGCAGGAGCGCTGAACCATTGATCATTGTTGATGGCATGCCGGTGAACTCAGAATTTCTGAATTCCCTCAACCCGGATGATGTTGAATCAGCACAGGTACTGAAAGATGCCTCCGCTACTGCGATCTATGGTGCAAGAGGTGCTAACGGGGTTATCATGATCACAACCAGGAAGGGAAGAAGCGGCCCGGCAAAAATTGATTTCTCCGCCAAGGCAGGCATCAATATTATCCCAAGGATATATGATGTGATGAATGCTGCTCAATACGTTGAGTACAACCAGGCAGTCTATGAAGACATGGCCAAAGATGATCCGCAGAATATGTATTATAAGGTCTATTGTGATTCTGCAAGAATATCCAATGACAATTATGATACCGATACAGACTGGCAGGATGAAGTTTCCAGGATCGGTAAATCTCAGAATTATAACCTGAGTGCCTCCGGGGGAAACGAATACAGTAATTTTTATGTCGCGGGTAACTATTCAACGGAAGAAGGGATCCTGATCAATACTGATATGACCAGACTGGGTCTGACCGCTAATTCTAATTTTAATGTCGGAAAGCGCTTTATATTTGGGGAATCACTGTCATATTCAACAGTTAACATAAACGATGTGTCCAATTACGGCAATGGCAATGCTTTTCTGGTATCCCTGGTTACTTCTCCACTCATGCCCCTGCTCGATGAAACTGCCATTGGAGGCTATGGAGGTCCAACCGATTCACTCACAGGGATCAATGAGCGTACCAATCCCGTTGCGGAGCAGATGCTTAACGACGTAAGAAGAAACCGGTATAAATTATTATCGACCGCTTATATGAATGTTGAGCTTGCCAGGGGATTTACATATACTATCCGGGTTGGTGCTAATATTAACTACAGGCATGACAAATTGTACAACCCAATATATACACTGGGTAATATGAGGCTCAGGGACAGGGACATATCAAAACTGGAAGAAACAAATTATATTCAGAAGGAACTACAGATGAACCACCAGTTTTCATTTACAAGATCCTTCGGAAATAATAACATAAATGCTATTGCTGTCTGGGAAAGGTTTACAGCTACAGATAAATATATCAGTGCGATCGGAACCGACCTGACCGATCCGGACCTGGTGGTTCTCCAGCTGGCCAACACACCTATGGATGTTGACGGCACGGAAACAGAGCACAGGCTGGAATCCTACCTGGCCAGGATCCTGTATAATTATGCAGAAAAATACTACATAACGATCAGTCACAGGATTGACGGATCAACCCGCTTCGGACCTGAGGGCGGACGTTACGGGCATTTCCCATCATTCTCTCTCGGGTGGAGATTGAATGAAGACCTGTTGCGTAGCGTTGATCAGATCAACATGCTGAAACTTCGTTTCGGATGGGGTGCAACAGGCAACGAAAACCTTGAAGATTATCAATATTTTGCATTACTTGATCCTCCAAAAAACAGCCGGTATATCTTTGGAGTAAATCAGGATCTGTGGATGGCAGCAGCTCCTACCTCTTACCAGCCCAATCCTCTTATCAGATGGGAATCGGCCAAAATGACCAATTTCGGGGTTGATTTCAATGCCTTCGGAAACAGGCTGCAGATAACTGCAGAGTATTATATCAAAAACCAGGATGGAATGCTTGTCAGTAAACCTATTTCCGTGATATTCGGAAAGAAGATGTACGACAGTGAAACCCCTAAAGTAGGCGCCTGGGTCAACCTATCCAGAATCCAGAACCGTGGTTTTGAATTTACCGGTTCATGGAGAAGACTGGAAGGCGATTTCAATTATTCAATATCTGCAAATCTGTCCACAATTAAAAACGAAGTGATCGATCTCGTTGTAGATGATATCATTACAGATTATACAAGAACCATTACCGGTCACACAATCGGAAGTTTTTACGGATTTGTTGCAGAGCGGATCATCCAGGAAAGCGACTTCGATCAGGAAGGTAATTACCTGCATGCCACACAGGAAACCAGAACCTCTGCGGGAGACATCAAATTCAAGGACCTGAATCGGGATGGCAAGATTGATGATATAGACAGGACCATAATCGGGAAGCCACTGCCAGATATAATCTACGGCCTGAATTTCACTGGAAGCTACAAAGGACTTGACCTGGTTGTTTTCCTGCAAGGTATGCAAAATCTCCAGGTATACAGCAGTGTAATGGCCCAGATTAATATTGCATCAGGTGATATGTTTGGGAAAGATCAGAACCGCCTGGTAGATTGCATGGATTACTGGACCCCTGATAATCCTTCTACAACGATGACCAGGATAAACATTCTGGATGACAATATGAATTCCAGGATTTCCAGCTGGTACTTATATGATGCCTCCTTTATCCGTCTTAAAACATTGCAGATAGGTTATACTTTCGCTAAACCTGTAATGTCAAGGCCAAATGTTGACAACCTCAGGGTTTTTGTCAGCAGTAACAATCTCTATACGCTCACCCGATATCCAGGTTATGATCCTGAAATCGGCAGCAATGATCCGCTGAGGATGGGTATTGACGGAGGTGGGTATCCCGTACCGCGTTCATTCACCGCTGGTATCAGCCTGAAATTTTAATTTATCATACAATACAATGAAATCATTAACCAGGTATATAGTCCTATTCCTTTTATTCCTGCTACCAGGCTCATGTGGTGATTTCCTTGAAATCCAGCCGAAGGACCGGATATCTGAAGCAGGCTTCTATCAGGATGCTGAGGATGCTGTTCAGACTATTACTTCCTGTTACGATCCTATTAAAATGTATAATTTCAATATTAACTTCTTCTTTTTCTTTACGACCTTTTCAGACCACGGCGTCCACGAACAAACTGCATTGAACAGGTACCAGTTCACCACTACCAACAGTTTTGTATCAAGTATTTATATGTATTTATTCAAAGGTAATTTCAGGTGTAACCTGGCTCTTGAGAAAATCCCCCCCATCGAC
>Ga0209636_10004660_pt1 | contig 13993 bp, 18 predicted proteins | sample DeeMarSWOR152_54_FD_187464 | JGI IMG/M metagenome (GOLD analysis project Ga0209636, IMG submission 187464) | Marine sediment microbial communities from White Oak River estuary, North Carolina - WOR-1-52-54 (SPAdes) (version 2) | ecosystem: Environmental > Aquatic > Marine > Intertidal zone >...
CATACTTCATGATCTCCCTGATTTCATCCCTCGATTCTGGCATCACGACGGCATAGGGCAATTTTCCCCTCTCCGCCTCGTAGGGGAAGGTGTCCAGGGAGCTCTTTATCCTCTCAAAGAGGGTCGTTGAAACATATTTCTCGGATACGACCTTCCCCAGCTCCGCAACCATTCTCCCTACGTCGGGAGAAGCCATCTGGCCCATCAGAACCTCCTTGCCTTATCATGTGCTATCTCTCAGCTCAAAAGGCCCATGAGCTTCCTTATCTCCTTCAAACCCTCCAGGTTAACCAGACAATCGAGGATCTCGTCAACCTTCTCCCCAGGCATAGGCCTCTGGCTGGAAAGGATGCATTTTCTGAATTTCTCGATGCAGTCATCCAGGCTCATGGGATTCAAGGGGTTTCCCTTCACCCTATTAACCCTCTTAGAATATACCTTATCCTTGGTTTTCAGAACGAGATGCGCGGTCATCATATCCCTTTCCGCCAGTTCCGGATCGACCTCCACCCTTACCTTCTCCGCACAGGCTAGGACCCGAGGATCCCGTATGGAGGACTCTTCGAAATCCTTTAAGAAGACGTCACCCCGAATGAGCGCTGCCGCCACGGTATAGGGTGTGCTGAACTGAGCGTCCACCTGGGGATTTTCTCGGATGGCGAAGGGGCTACCGACCATGTCATAAACCATCTTTGAGGCGTGAACGACGATTTCCTCGATGCTGGATGGCTCAATTCCATGCTCTTCCCTGATGGCAAGGGCGGCGTCGATGGCGGCGTGGGTCATCCTGCACGAGGGATAGGGCTTGATGCTCAATTTCATCCCCTCGAACCGATTGCCCAGATCTTCGAGCAATTTTTCCCGGTCGTAATCTCCACCCTCGTACAGGTTGAAGAAGCCGTATTGGCCTTCCAGGAAATGTCGTGCCCCGGTTATGCCCCGCTGGGCTAGAAATGCCGACAAGACACCCGCCCTCGCTGCGAACGCAGGCTGCATCCGTTTTACGAGTCCCCCATCAATGAGACATTGGGCATTTCCAGCGACCTGGCTGTAGGCCACCCCCAGGGCATTGCTCATCTGCTCCCCATTCAGCCCCATCACCTTTCCCGCCGCAGCTGCAGCGCCGAAGAATCCACAGGTTGCACTGCGAATCCATGAAAGGGGTCTCCTGGTGGCCAAACCCAGCCTGCAGACCAGATCGACCCCCAGCGTTACCGCGGTGATCAAGTCCTTCCCGGAGATCATCCCCGCAGATTCGGCAATGGCAAGCGCAGCCGGTAGCACGGAGACATGGGCATGGAGGGCCGATTCATCGAGGGTGTCATCGAAATCCAGGGCATGCATCATCATGCTGTTGGCCATGGCTACCGAAGGCGATGGGACTTTTCCGCCGTATATCAAGATGGTAGCCTCTGGCTTTCCTCCCCATTCCTTAACGAGGTCCACGACTTCTTTGCAACCCGGGGCCGAGGAACCAGCGATTGCCACTCCCAGCGAATCAAGAATGAATCTCTTCGCGTTGTCAACCACCGCTTCCGGAAGGTCATTGAATTGGGTTCCCGTTACATGATCTACCAGCTTCTTCACGCTATCCATACCACACCCCCTGTTATCGACGATCAAGGTCTATCTGCAAAAGTCGCGGTGGCCGTCGACCGCTTACGGTTCATCACCATCCTAAGCGGGAAGCTTCTTGAATTCCTTAACGAACTCCCGGATATAGCGAACCCACCTTTCTATGATCTCCTGTCCTTTCTCCATTGTCGCATGGGTGGGATCCCCCATGGCCCCAGAATCCGTCAGCTCCCTCGACATCCTGAAAATGTCAACATGATATCCGGAAAAGCTGACCCTTCGCGAACTCTCCTGTTTCATCGAGTCAACCCCGGATCGCAATCGTTCCGGCTTCGCCTTATCCAAATTCACCAGATCGGGGCGCAGGGCCAACATCACGGAGGTCATCATCTCCCCGGCATGGGTAAAGCCCTTTTCTTCGAGCCCCGCAATATCTCTTGCCATTTCACCCGCAAGTCGCCAAAGGTCGATCGTGGCGACGATGGCCCGGTTCTTCTTCCTCAATTCCGTGGCTACGGAGAATATCGGGGCTTCATTCCCAATATGGGGATTGATGCAGATAAATCGCTTGAAACCGTGCTCAACCATCCCGAACATAATCTCCCGTAGTACCTGCGTAAGGGTCTCCATGCTCAGGCTCAACGTGCCTGGAAAAGCCGCATGCCAATCCGAGTAGCCCACGGAAATCAACGGGCCGACCAAGGCATCACAACCCTCTCCGGCCCTGCCGGCCACCTCCCATGCCACGATGGAATCCACTGCCAGCGGCAGATGAGGACCTTCCTCCTCGACAGAGCCCATCGGCAAGAGGATGGTATCGAAAACCTTTGAGCACTCCTCGAACTCAACCCAACTCATCTCCTCCATGCGCTTCTTCTGGACCATGCTCCCCTCCTCTCAGCAAGTGTTTCGCGGAATTGATTCCCTCGCCCCCTCCATGAAGGCTCGGATGTTTTCCAGGGGAACCTCGGGTGGAAGGTCGCATCCCGTGCTCAAGATGAAATTCGAATGGATCCCCTGGCCGGGATCATCCCCCTCCCCGACCACCCGATGACAGCGGGAAACTAAGGCCCTCTCGTACTGTTGTGCCCTCATCCTCAGCCCAACCACTCGTTCCCTCACCCCTTCAGGGGTGGAAAAGACCATCTCCTTGACGGGATCGATATTCCCCGCTACGGCCATTCGGCCATCCAGTTGACCGAGTACTCCCACAATGTCCACCGCCGAGTCGATGCTGATACCGTGAACCCTCGTCTTGATCATCTCCGGGATGAGGGGAGTAACGTCTCCGCAGATGTGCAGGAGCGTTATGGCATCCAAGGAGCCTGAGATCTCCTCAACAGGGCCCTTTGAAAACTCATGGTAATGTCGTGGGGAAACGAGGGCGGCACTGGGCTCCAAGATACAGATAATATCAGCCCCCGCTTCCACTAAACGCTGTGCATATCCCTTGGCCACCTCCGCGGTGAACTGCAACAACCTCCTGACGGAGCGGTCATCTCTAATCATCCCCTTCAGCACCTTTTTGATTCCGACAACCTCCCCGGCAAGGGTCAGGGGTCCCGTGACATAGGCCCCCCTCGCCATAGCGAGGTTTTTCTTCATCCGCTCCATGGTACGGATGAATACCCGCAACCTCCCATCCCTTTCCGGGTCTAGAACCCGACCGGCCTTCCAGTCCTCCTCCACTGAGATGGAATGCTCCACAACTGATGGAGGCTGGCCTTCCGAGAATGCAACCCGTGCTCCCAGGGCTTCCGCCTCGGCAGTGAGGTCCATGAAACAGAAGAGGACATCGGGAGAGAAGGCCCTCCCCAGTGCATCTAAGGCTTCGAACTGAGCGTTGGAATCCTGCAATGCTTGTCTCACCGTGGCTCCCGTCTTTGTAAGCCCCGGGTATCCCATCAAGGGAGCAACGAAATTCTTCTCCACCTCCTCCATGTCCTCGGTACCGCAAAAGCCCGGATCAATCGATTGCCAGGACTCTCTTTGCCTCAATCACCGCCCCTCGTGCATCCTCGGCATATCCGTCGGCCCCGAAATCCCGCGCAATTCCCGCAGTGAGGGGCGCGCCCCCGACCATGGTGAGCACCCCCGGATCGGCCTCTTTTATCCCCACGATGAAATCCCTCATCCGGAGCATTGTGGTGCTCATCAACGCAGAGATGGCAATGATGTCGGATCGCTTCTCCCGATGCTCGGATAAGAAGCGCTCCAGGGAAACGTCCACACCCAAATCCCTCACCTCAAACCCACTGATATCCAGCATCAAGGCCACGAGGCTCTTGCCGATCTCGTGGATGTCCCCCTCAATGGTCCCTATCACAACCCTCCCCTTCTTCGTAGCAGTTTCATCCTCCTTAAGGTGGGGCTTCAAAATCTCGAGCCCGGCGTTGAGTGCATCCGCGCACATGAGCACCTCCGGCACAAAGTACTCCTTCCTCTGAAACAGATCCCCAACGGTCTCCATTCCCGGGGATAGGCCCTCCACGATGGCCGTCAATGCATTGATCCCCTCATCAAGGGCCCTCCTCGATGCCTGAATCACCTGCTCCTCGTCGAATCGAACCACCCCCTCGGAGAGCTGTTGCAAAATCTCGTCCCGCCTGTCCCCGTCCATTGAAGCCCCCTCTCCTCACTTCATACCAGAGCAAATCCGAATTATTCCCCCTCTACACGCCTCGCCGCCCTCACCATAGCCCGGATATTCTCAGGGGGTGTCACGGCAGGAACCCCACATCCGGAGGAGAGGATAAAGCCTCCGGTCATTCCCGCTTTCCGTATAGCCTGCTTCGACTCATCTTCCACGTGCTCCGGCTTCTTGAAGACCAGGGTCTGATTTGGATCGATGTTTCCCATCAAACAGATCCCCTCTCCGAGGAGCTTTCGCGCATACCCCAAGTCGACCTTGGAATCCAGACTCAGGGCGTCGACCCCCGTCCGGGTTAGCGATTCGAGCCTATCCGTTGTATCACCGCAGATGTGCAGTATCACCTTGACTCCGGTCTTCCTCACTGCTGCCACAACCCGGGATGTGTAGGGAAGCCCGAACTCCTCCCACGTCTTGACCGAGATAGCATCCCCCGATGAGGTGGGATCGGACATAAAGATGATATCGGCCCCTGCGTGGACGCAGGCAATTCCATAGGCGATTTGGCTCGCCGTAGCGATTTCCAATAAATCCTTAACCCGATCCGGCCGCTTATACGTATCCCTCATGATCTCATTAGAACCCCTCAACATGGAGGCGTGCCTGAAGGGCGCCTGGATGTATACGACAACCGGAATGGTGCCTCCGCACAACTCCTTGAGCCTTTTAACCCCCTCCAGGATCATGGGCAACCTGCCGTCTCTCCACGGATTCGGGATCCTCAGCTTGGGTAAATCTTCGTTATAATCCTTTACGGCGAACTCAGCCACAGAGGGCGGACCATCATCGGGGATTTTCAACCTGCTGCCCATGGCCTCCGATTCAGCGTGGGTCCCATAGAAATCCCTCACCGCATCGTAGCCGAACTCCCTCACGCAGTAGTACTGTGCGAATACGTGTTTTTCCGCACTGGTCATCGCCTCGGAAACCTTAAAGCCAACCTGTCTCAGGCACCAATCCCTCACCAGGGGGAAAACGGGCACGCGATCGGGTCTCCCCCCCTCCAATGCAATCATCATCCTCTCAAAGGAAGTGAGTTCCCCGTCCCCATCCATTCCGAAGACTTACTCCCGCCTAAAGATCCGAACCCCCGTTGGGGGTCCGCTTCATTCCTTCAGTGACAAACCGATAGTATTCGCATTCCTCACACGGCTTAACGCAATAGAGTTTCCGATGGGCCACTTCCTCCCTCAGGGCATAGCAAGCCAGTGCACCAACCCGAAACACGAGGCACCCCTCACAGGGATTCTCTTTTCGCCGTTGGCTGGGGATGACATGCCCCCTATTCCTGCCAAAGAATTCATGGCACCGCATTAGACGCTCATGTTCCTCGTAGATTTGTTCAAGATCGAAGCCAATCTCCGACTCCGGCGGAATGGGAATACCGTGGCTCTGCATGAAAACGACTAGATCAGGCAAAAGAATTCGCCAATGACCCGATGGACCCACCCGGTATCCCTTCAAGAGCTTCTTCTCCAACCAGCGCTTAACCGTCTGCGAAGAGACATGAGTTAACTCAGCAACTTCGGGTGGCGTGAAGTAATCTTTATGTTTTCTGTTCATTTTAGACGATTTGTTCATTTTGTTGTTTTTATTGGACTTTACCACCGCAGCCAACCTGTTGTCAAGCATTTTTTAAAAGGAGAAAAATGGCCGAGAGGGGTTGGAGGTAAGATGCAAAGGCGGACGGCTACCGCATCATGGTCAACAATTTGACTCCATGGTGATGGAGCTCCTTGAAGGTAGCCCCCTGGCTGATAAAAAGGATTACCTCTTCAGGGTCCATTACCTTCGATCCCGAAATAACATCGATCCCGTAGTCGAACAGCACTGGTGAAAGAGGGGTTGTAGGACCAATCAATGCGACAAAACTCTCCTCGCACTGAGCCAGGAGACCCTCCAAGGTGTGATTGATAAACGTCGTTCCGGTAATCCCCACGACATCGCACTGTGGAAGGATTTCCCCAGCCGCTTCTTCCGAAAGATCACCTTCCAATGGACGTTTCTCGATGACCCAGAGGTTTTTTACCGATTCTCTTAACATCGAAAGAAACGGAAAATGGCCAACAATCGCCACATTTTTCCCCTTGCCCTTTTCTAACAGGATCTCATAGGCATTGGCCTCGATACACCTGGATTCATCTATGTCGATGAGCGAATTGAGGGCCGCCATGCCGATGGACGCCTCGAGGAGGTGTTCGGACCGGGAGTAGAGGGCCAGTTCAAAGGCGCTCTTTTTCGCCAGATCCCCCACATCCCTTACCCCCCTATGGGGATGGTCCTCTTCCTTAAACGTGGAGGCGAGTCCGCAGTGTCTGCTCAGAACCGCCGTCCAGTGCGCGCAGACGTGAATCCCCCTCACTTTCGTTTTCTCCTGAGGAAGGGAGGCGATAACATCCTCCAAGATCTTCATAATGCTCCTCGCCTTTCCCCGCAAATGAGCTTCGATTTGCCGGTGGGGGCCATCTCCATTGTAATATGTCTGAAGCGACTTCCGAGGGTGGCAGCTTCATTTTCGAAGAATCCTCTGGCATCTTTTGAGCCGAGAAAACGGATTCGAAGGTAAAAAAAGATCTTTGCCATACTGCCCTCGGGCTCGGCATGCTCCATCAGGCAGAACCTCCCCCCTTCTCTCGTAACCCTGGCCACTTCCTCGATGGCCCTCTCCCTGTCTAACTCCTTCAGCTCATAGAAGGCGTGGGAACAGGTTACCGCCTTGAAACAGGAATCTTTAAAGGGAAGCATGCTGGCGTCACCTTCCACAAAATGGAGGTTACGCGAATTCGATCTCCTCGATTTCTCCTGAGCCTTTCTCAGCATTCCGTGGGAAAAATCGAGGCCTACCGACATTCCGCCCATACCCACGGCCCGCGCCAGCTCCAATGCTACCGATCCCGTGCCGGTACAGAGGTCCAGCGTCCTATCACCTTCACCCAGCTTAACCCTTTCGGCGATGAATCCTCTTAAAAGGCCCTCGGCATCCCCCGAATGGAGCCTGATGAAACCATCGTATATCGTGGAAAAAAAGTTGTAATAGCCCCTTCTCAATCTCTTCATGTGGTTTCGCCGTTGTCGTGACCCGTCTTTTCCTGAAAGTCACCCCAACGCTACTCCGGACCTGTGACCTCCATGATCGTGACTCAGCCCGCGATTTCGTAAAAAATCCTGCGGCCGTGTAACCTGTGGCGGATCGTCTTGCCGTCGAGCAGTATTTTCAGATGCTTGATAATCTCCTGGGGGTGAAGCCCCAACATCTCCGCCATATCTTCAGCGGTGAGAGGCCTCCTGTGGAGGGCATCGATGATTTGTGCCTCCACCTCCTCCTTACGTCCGAGAAAGTCCTTACCTCCATAGGGGGTTATAATCGACGCTTTGGTGCCGAGACTCTCTTTGATCTCCGTGAGCCTCTCTTCCATCAATGGAGCAGCATAATCCTCGGCGGGTGGCCGGTAAACTGTATTGAGCTGAATCCGGTCGGGATTGATGCGCTCCAATACTTCCTTCATCCTTGCAATTTCACGCTGATCATCGTTTATGCCGCGGCAAAAGAGGATTTCAACCCAGATTTGCCCTCGGAGCCGCTCTCTGAAATCGATTATCCCCTGGATGACCCGATCCATCTCGAGGGAGTCCTCGGGCCGATTGACTGTCTCATATACGGTCTTTGAAACGGCGTCCAGGGACGGAACTACGAGGTCCGCTTGGCCAAGATCCCTCTTGACCTCGTCCATGAACAGCAGGGATCCATTGGTCAAAACGGCAACCGGTATGGATGTCCTCTTCTTAATCTCCCCGATGACCTGTCCAATCTGTGAGTGCAACGTCGGTTCCCCCGAGCCGGAGAAGGTAATATAGTCGAGGGGAGAATCCATGGAGCTCAGAAACTCCTCTATCTCCCCGATGATCGGCTCGATCGGCAAATATACGTCCCGTCTTACCGTCTTATTGGTCGTCCTCCCCAACTGGCAGTAAATACAGTCGTAACTACACGTCTTCCTCGGAAGCAAATCAACGCCGAGGGAGAGGCCCAACCTCCTCGATGGAACGGGACCATAGATGAATCGCATCTTCGCTCTCCATGTAGAGCTGGAAAATTCGCGCTCAGAGCTCCTTTTCCAGTTTCTTTAGGGATCTCACTCCAATTACCTAACACCGTTTTCACGTCTCGAATACCGCCCCCACATGCCCGAAGAAGAACCTATCCCCGAATTCCTGAGCCAACCTCCCCGCAGCCCTCAAGCCCGTGCAGTGGGAAACGCCGATATATTCCACTGCCAATCCTTTAAGAGCATCGATGGACTCCTCGAGCTGCTTGGACGTCAGAAACTGTAAGTGTGTTCCACCTAAGAGGGCGCATATCTTTTCCTTCCCCGTCCGCTCCATGACGTGGTTGATGGTATTGATCATGCCTGAATGGGCGCATCCGAAAATGATAACTAATCCGCTTGGCGTATCCAAGACGAGGGATTGATCATCCGGGAATTGATCTGGCACCCACTCCCCTTTCACCTTGGCGAAGAGCCTCGGATCCGGTTTTTCAAAGGAAGTCTTCCTCGGGACTTCCCCGGTCAGGAAAATCCCCTTTTCAACCTCTTGAAATTCCTTCCTTAACACAAACTGTGCCCCACTGAACTCGAGGAATTCCCGACGAAAGCGAATCCCGGCGAATTCCCTCTTCTCACGGTCGCCTTCCCTCTTCACGCTGATTCGCTCTAAAAAGATATCCGGATGCGCGAATACCTCAACCTCTCCCTTCAGCGTCAATACATCGGGCAATCCGCCGGTATGATCGTAGTGCCCGTGACTCAGAAAAATTTTCTTGATGCTTGAGAGGTCCTTCCCCCAAAGTAGGCCATTTCGAATAATGGAAGATCCGTTCCCGGTATCAAAGAGGTAATTTCCCTCCTGGGTTTCAATAAAGGATGAAAACCCATGCTCTCCGGTTCCCACCCGCGCACCTACGGTATTCTCGCAGAGAACAGTAATTCTCGCATTCATGATTCCCCCTCCTCACCGGCCATCAAAAGCGCCACCTTTTTCCGGCCCAACAACTTCCCGGCCGGAAGCCCAAATGCCTCACGAATCTCATTAAACTGGATATCCCCGAACCAAAAGCCTTTCCTGAAAATCCCATCGATGCCCTTGCGGATGAGCTCGGGAATCCCCTCCTCTTTCCTCCTTTTCATCATGAATCCAAAGATATCTACCCCCTGGGGGCAAATCTCTATACACTTCCAGCAGTTTGCGCAATTCCACGCCCCATCGCCGATAATCTCGTTCAGTTCCGAGGTGATGGAATGGCCATTCATCCTCGTGATGATGCAACTATCCGCACACCTCATGCACTGATCGCATTCTTTTGCCACCTCTGTTCCCACATTTCCTCCTAATGATGGAGCGTTCCCATCTCGTTCCGAGGGAAACCGAGGGCTAAGCAGATGATTTGGGGAAGGGATACCACGGGAATCCTCTTTTTCAGGCCCATCTGGCCCTGGTGTCTGTCCAGAAGCAAAAGACAATTCCCGCAACAGACGCAGAGCAGTTCGGCCCCCGCTTTCGTTGCCGATTCCAACTTCCTTTTCCCCACCTCCAGCGCCATGGCCTTATCGCTCAATAGGATGGTCGATCCGCAACAATCGTGCTCAGCCGGATAGTCAACAACCTCGGCTCCCAAAGTCGATACAATCTCATGCATGGCCTGAAACTTCAAGGGATTTCGCTTTCCAACGATTTCAGAGGGCCTCATGATCTGGCATGGATGGGAAAGGGCAACCTTAGAATTCAGCGGGTTTACCACGGAGTTCCTAATTTCATCCACGCCATCGACCAAAATCTCCAGTATGTGGCGAACCGTAGTCCTACCGGTGTAGCTCAACCCTAACCTCCCCAGGCGGTTATTCGCCCTCCCCAGGAGATCCGGTTCCCTTTCGAGAAGGAGGTTCGCCCTCAAAAAGGTATTCGTACAGCTTCCGCACAGCGTGATGATGGCCACTCCCAAGCTCTCCGCTCGGGCGAGGCTGTATGCGGGTAGGTTGATCCAATCATCCCTCACCCCTGGAACCAACGAGGAACCACAACAGCAGAATTCCTCCATGTCCAGAACCTCAATACCCAGCTTTTTCAGGATCTGCCTCGATGCCACCTCATATTCATGAAACCGACTGAGCACCAGGCATCCCGGGTAGAGGATCATTCTCTCCATCTCAATTCCCGACGATTTTGATGACATCGCCAACCTGAACCCAACCGCTCTTAGTGACCTTGCAGAATACGCCCTCCTCCCTGAGCAGGGAATATCCCTGAAATGTGTAGGCATGGGAAGCGGACGGATCCTTTCCAACTGCCAAAACACTCACGCTCACCCCTCCCACCTGAATCTCCGTCCCGATGGGCACCCGCTTCAACTCCAGCCCTTCCGTTGTGATGTTCTCGGCAAAGGAACCCGGGCCAGCTGCAATACCGGTCCTTCGGCAGAGGGCCTCAATGGCTTCCATCGCAAGGAGGCTTATCTCCTTCTCCGTTCCGGCATGGGAATCGCCTACGAGGCCAAAGCCTTTCTTAATATATCCCCGCTGGACATTCTCCTTGGGATCGCGCCGCCTCTTGCTCAGGCAAACCCCCACTACCCTTCCGCTTGAACCCATCTCTTGCCTTACCTCAGACTATCCCGATAACCCTTCCAACTCCCCCTGCGATGTACCCTTCGCCATAGGACTCCCGGAAAAGGTTTATGGCCATCTCCCCCGTACAATGACAGGGACACACCCCCTCGACGCCGCTCTCTTGAAAGGCCTCGATTACTTCTATTATCTCCCGCTGATTTGTGGAAAACAAGTGATAGCCGCCCATAACGAGGCGAATTCCCCCGGGAATCATGGCCTTCGCCCTTTTGATCACCTCCACGATTCCGGGATGGGCGCATCCCGTAAGAACGATGGCACCCCCCTCCACGTCCACAACGAGGGACTGCTCCTTGGTCCATACTCCCATCTCCCCCGTGGAAAAGAGGCCCGGGAATATTTCCCTTGGGGAACTGATCCTTACCGCCACACAGCCACGCCTCTTTGTTGCCTCATCGAATCCCGGGGGAAAGGACTGTGGGATGTAAATCTCGAGGCGCGGGTTGTGCATGGATAATCCCTCAAGTCCCCCCGTATGATCCCCGTGAATATGGGAGAGAAAGACCATATCGATCTGCCCCGGATCCTTGCCCATAATCTCCATATGAGAGAGCAGCCTCCGGCCCTCACCGCCCGTGTCGAACATGAGGCTTTTCCCATCCCATTCCACAAGGCAGGAAAATCCCCATGCGCTCCTCAACCGCGGATCATATACCGTATTGTCGTAGAGGATTGTAAGAGTGGGAAATGAAAGGGATCTTGTTGGAAAAGTGCGATTGGCTACCGAGGGACGCCTATCTGTTGACTTGTGCCCCAAACTCTTACCCGCTTACGCCACTGAGATTAAGGAAGAAGCCTCACTTCGAAATAGATCGCCTCTTCTTCCAGAGGTATTCTTAATCTCATCCCATTCGCAACTCCTGGCGGGATCCTGATGAGATACCTCCTCCGGCGACCATTCGTTTCCACGACGATTTCCCTCTCCGTTCCGTGGATCGCCTCGTTTTTGCTTAACGGGAGATCATAGATGTGCGTGGTCCAATCCATAGCCTTGGGGGGGAAACCGCGATTGAAACTCCTTCGCAAAAACCTTCGGCGGCCACGTCCACACCGTTTCCATCCCCTGCCGCAGAAAAACCGGTCTGCAAAATCCTCATCGAATCTAAGACCAAATTCCCCGAAGACGGCCTCAAAATCAAAGGCCCGAAAGAGATCATCAGCTCGATATCTCCGGCCAAAATGGCCAGGTCCGAAATAGTCATATTCCCTCCTCTTATCGCGATCACCCAGGACTGCGTACGCCTCATTGATCTCCTTGAACCTCTCCTCGCCCTCCGGGCACCGATCGGGATGATATTTCAGGGCCAATTTCCTGAAGGCTTTCTTTATCTCCTCATCCGAGGCATTTTGGCCCACGCCCAATATGCTGTAGTAGTCCTTTTCGCCCATTTACAATACGCCGCCCTTTGACGTTAGCCCGGTAAACATGGGAAGCAACACCAGAAAGGTCCCAAAATGGGGTCAGCCCTTGACAATGGACAAATTCATTGAAATCAATTCTTCACTCGATTAGCAGGTTGCCGAAAAATGTCCAAAGTCAAGGGCTGACCCCATTTCTACATTCCTACAGCTGTCCCCTTCCTGCAAGAGAGGGCCAAACTGCCCCTCCTCATAGGGCTCAGGTGGAGCCTACTGGCCCGCAGCCGATGCTGGAAGATTTCCCCGAGGTGGAATGGAAGCTGGATAGAACCCGCGCAGGTTTATCCGCCCCACATTTTGGGCACTGCAAGGAGGTGGCATCGTCGTCTATCCTCTGGAGTACCTCAAATCTCTCCTCGCACTTTCTGCATTCATACTCATAAATCGGCATTTCGTCACCCATCCACTACAGAGGCAGATTTAGGCCAACAGCTTGTATGCCTGGGCGTAGGGAATACCCACAATCAGTCTATCCCGAGAGATGCCCCCGTACAGCCTGGAGTCCTCGCAGCCGAATGATAGGGAAATTCTCTCGGTCAAATAGGCCTTGACGGCCACACCACCACACACGGCCGCGAAGCTCGACAGATCAACCTTCATTTCTCCCCCGAAAACCCTCTGATACGCGTCCAATAACTTCATGAACTGCTGGGGCTGGAGGCATGCAACCAACAAATCCGGGCTTTCGTCACCATTAAACCCGATGGCACGGGGTGCGGCCTCCATTCTGGGAAGGCATTTGATAATGGCTGCAGCGGCCTGTATGGAGATATTCCTCTTCTTATGGTAATTCTCGATCACCTTCTCCCCGTTATTTTCCCACCCGAAAACATAGTTAGCACCCATACAGTTACTACAACCCCCCGTCAGGAGCTCATTCGATGACCAGGACCGGCTAACGGCCTCGCAAAATCGGGTTTCTTTGGGAAAACACCTTCCCTCTCTGACGGGATCGCCGAACAAAAACTTCACACCCGTCCACCTGCTTCCAAACCTCCTCTGGAATTCATCGACTATCTTCATAAGCTCTACCCTTCAAACGGGACCGCCTGACCGAGATCTAACCGTAATGATCTAATCCCTTCTGCAAACATCGTCGGTCGAGCACGGTGGCGTATCACATCGTTCAGTCCGACCACAGCATGTTGTTCCACCTTTTTGCATTTCCCCCTTCACCGAGATGAAGGAGGCGGATAGAATCCTCTCCACATGATCGCTCCCACAGTGTTTGCATCTCGCGGGCTCATCCCTGGACCCCATTCCCGTAAGGACCTCGGAAACCTCCCCACAATCCATACATTTATACTCATAGATGGGCATTGCTCCCTCCCTCCTTCAATCCGTTTTCAGCCCAGCAAAATGCTTGTCCCTTAGCCTCAGCCTTAACCTTGACCTTGGTCTTAACCTTTTTGCTAGTACGGCTCGGCCAATTTTTGAATCTGCTCCCCGGTAAGGGGTTTTCCATACCACCACTGAACCTTCTCAGGCTCCTCGCCTTTGATGGGAACCCACTTATCGCCCTCTTTGTTCAGATACACCCACCTCAGCTTCTCCTGAACGGTGGGAACCACGCCACTCCAGTTCTCAACCTTGCCATCCCTGAATACCATCATAGGTATGGACTCGCCCTTCTGAATCAGCTTCATCGCGGCATTCGCATGACAATCAC
>Ga0209636_10004661_pt1 | contig 13992 bp, 13 predicted proteins | sample DeeMarSWOR152_54_FD_187464 | JGI IMG/M metagenome (GOLD analysis project Ga0209636, IMG submission 187464) | Marine sediment microbial communities from White Oak River estuary, North Carolina - WOR-1-52-54 (SPAdes) (version 2) | ecosystem: Environmental > Aquatic > Marine > Intertidal zone >...
AGGGTTATTATATTATCGCTAACTAGCAAAATAGGTGGGGGAATTGTCGTGACCCCGCTATGGGGAATATCGTGACCCTTGACAAATAATGAGAAATCCGTAATGGTATTATTTTATCTCCCCCTTAATATTTCTTCCACATGCCTTTTCATGAACAAAACAACCCATTATTTTGTACATATTACGGACATTTTACCCCCTTGTTTTGTCCAATATCCAAATATGAACAATTGTTGGAAATTTTCAAACAACAAAATACAAATTTCAAATAAATTTCAATAATTAAAATCCAAAATACCAAACTCACGCCAAGTCGTAAAGACGCCAAGAAAAAAATTCTAAATCTTTGCGTTCTTGGCGTCTTAGCGTGAGAAAATAAATTACTAATCCACCTTATTTAACCAGCTTCGTCTCAAACTTCGTTTCCATTGTCATTGGAATGGTCATCTTCTGGGCGCCAGTTACGGCAATATTACCTTCAGTCAAACCATCAGAAATGGATTTGACAAAAATGCCCTCTTTAAAAGCAAAATACCAGGTATCGTTCCCCTCAATATCTCCTTCAAAATACAAATTAGCAGGTCCCTGTTGTCCTTCACCTTCCAATTTGCCTGTCGATTTTGCTGTTATTTTAGCGCATTCATACCCAGCCACAGTTTCCAATCCTTGCAATGTATTCACAGTAACAAAGGTCATGCGCATATCCATGCCGCCCTCTTTGATGTTAATGGTATCATTCGTTGTCCAGGTGTCGCCAGTTTTTACAGGCTTACCTGCCAGGTCTGGAAATATCGTCTGGAAATTGGAACTAAGGGTGCGTTCTCCGCCTTGTCCCATACTATAGGTAATCGAATCGCCTCCAGTCATTTCCAGTTCTTTGCCTAACGGAGACAGGGTCATGTGAAAACTCTTGCCGAAAACCGAGCTCATATCAGGCGAAACATTTCCCTGTGGACTTTGCACATCTGTTTTTGCTGAGTCAATGGTTATAAGTAGAAGGTGATTGTTTTGCTCAATTCCTTTTGACTTTGCTGAAAATAACAGGTCCAGGTTGATAATATTTTGCATGGCTTGACCCATCACTTCCATATCTTGAGTCATGTTGCTCGTGAATTGATACTTCAATGTTTGTTCTTGCGGCATCCGATACTCAAGGATTAAGCCTTTTTTTACGTCTCCCCAGAACGGTCGTTTCGCAGCGCATCCAGTCAGCAAAGCGATAAGAAGAACAACCAGTGCGACTGACAGATAGGAACTGAGATTTGTTTTGGTAATCATTTTTTACCTCCAATGATTTGGTTAAGATTATGTGAATTATTATTTGTTGTGATTTTTCTTTACACAAATTCCACTTCTTCAGCGGATTTCAAAAAGATCAATCCTTGCATTAATCCTGCTGCCACCCCGATGAGTACGCCAAACAGGAATAATATTACTGTTGCTACACAAACGCCGACAGCAATTGTGGTGTATGCATAAGGCTTCAAAAAGCCGAACAGATCGGTCTTTAATCTGAGAAGTTGAACGGCGAACACAATGAATATAATTCCAAAAGGAACCAATAAAACCAGTATGAGTATTTTCATTATCATTTGAATAGAAGGAATCATATACCCGATAATATTGAAAAATCCAATCAGTATATTGCCGAAAATAATAAGAAGTATAATCGAATCAGTCTTATGAAAATTATAGCGACGATTAAGAAGCTCTCGGAATTTATAGTAAATAAACGTATCCACCAACACAATTATTCCCATGGATAGCATTAAAATCGGATTAACACCTGTCCAGTTTCGAGAAACCTGTTCCAGGACAATATTGAACACAAGAATTGGTACTGTGGCAATTGCGTTGATGATCGCTACCCATCCAACAAAAGTATATTGTTTGTAATCCATTCATCTCCCTCATTCATTTGTATTACCTGGCACATATTCCAGAATATCACCTGGCTGGCAGTCCAATTCCCTGCAGATTGATTCCAGCGTACTAAACCGAATACCTTTTACCCTACCTTTTTTTAATAGTGATAGGTTCGTTATTGAAATCCCGATTTTTTCTGATAATTCTGTCAATGATTTTTTTCGTTTCACCAACATCAAATCTAAATTTATTGCTATTGGCATGGTTTTCTCTTGTACTTATTTTGTCAATAACAACTCAAAATATAAGTGCTAAAATATTTTTTCTCTTTTTACTCACATTAGCCACTTTAACTTACTTTTCATAATATATAAATTTATTTAAATAATTCAAGGATTTTTTTATGTAAAACATATAAAATTTTACTATTATCATAAACTACGGAAATCAAAATGAAAAAGTTTCAAAGAATTTTGGAGGCTCACAATTTTTCTAAAATTCATTCCTCTTTATAATTCTCTTCTTTTAAACAATCTGCTTGAAAGGAAGATTGAGAGCCAGGGTAAAATTATCATTATTATTGTCAGCAAACTAATGAAGAAAATATTCCCAGGTTTAAATTCAGAAAGTAGTAATCCCCTTGTTTCATAACAGAGACTGAAGGGGACGATAAAGATGGCAGCAAAAAAAATTGACAGATTTGTCAGTGCCCATATTTTATCAAAAATGGTTACGATTGGAAAGAAGACACTGATGAAAAACGAAAAATAAAATAGGATGAAAAAGATAACAATCGGATTGGTAAATAGATGAAAATCTCCTGGTGTGTCCGTGAAAATTGAATTTAAAATACAGACATATAAAAACCAGAGCGTCATCCCCCCTATCGCAATCAATGAAGCAGCGAGATATTTTCCTCGGATAATTGTTGTTCTGGTGACAGGCAGACTGCAGATCAGTATCTCTCCCCGACGCATTTTTTCGCCCATCAAATAATAGCCGATGATAAATGAGATCTGTCCCGCCGCCATCACAATATAGATGAACCAGGAATGTTCGTTAAAGAAACTAAATAGCATGTTCACGATTAAGGAGAGCACAGTTATTTTTAAAATTGATTTGCCGAAAGCTTTGACATCTTTCATTATCAAATTTCGAATCATAATTTCTCCTTACAAATCTATCGTATTATAAATTTTTATAGAAATGGCCATTGAAAAAAATAGACAAAAGAATAAAATCAAAATGAAGGTAATGGAAAATCCAAAATTTAGTGATCCAGAATCAGCGACATAATTATAAAAAATATTGTGTAATAATTTTATGCTAAACAGAAACACAACTGCACCCATGTAAATCAAAGCCACCAGCGCCCATATTTTACTATACTTGATGACGACTGGTATAAAAATACTGATAAAAATTGCAAGATAAGCCATGACAAAAAAGAGTGAAAAAGGACGAACAATTAGATAAAAATCTCCTGGCGTGCTGGTAGAAACTGATTCCAGAATACAGCCATTTATGAATCACACGAATATTCCCAGGGCTGCGATGGATACGGCTGATAAATATCTCGATATGACGATTGAAGTCCGTGTTGTGGGAAGACTCCCGATTAAGACTTCCCCTTTTCTAATTTTATCGAAAACAGCGTAATAGCCAATAATAACTGAAAGTTGAACCATGCCGATAAAAATGTAGGGTCGCCAGGAATCCTCCCCGAATGTAATCATCACATCACTTATGATTAGCCAAAACAGGGTAAAAAGCAAAATATTCCTACCAAACACCTTGAGATCTTTAAAGAGCAATTTCGTTATCATAATAATTTCCTTATAAATCTTTTCTTTGGTAAATTGTTATTGAGAACGTTGCTGAAATCAATGGTGCAAGTATGATAAACAGTGTCAAAATAAAAATAAGCGGCAGATCCCAAATTTCAAAATAGGGATTATAAGATCTTTTATAAGGGTGAAATATCAATGGAATTGAAAGAATTGCTGCTATTAGAGCTATCACAAAAGTTGATATCATTCCCAATATTCTAAAACTGAAAACAGCGGGTAAGAAGATACTCAATTGTATTGAAATAAAAAGTAACGCCATTAACAGGACCTTCGGATTTGCGATTTGATGAAAATGAGTCATTGCATCGGTATAAATGAATTCAGAAATATAAGCATTTAACAGCCATAAGATGATGCCAAATATGGCAATGACAATCGAAGCGGAGTATCGTGCAATGACGACGGTAGACCTGGTTCCTGGCAGGCTGCTGTTCAATACTTCAATCTTTCGCTTTTTTTCACTAAATAAATAGAATGAGCTGACAAATGAAATCACCAAATAGCCGTACATCGCATAAATGTTCCAGGGATAATATCGGAAAGTGAAAATGCTTCCCAAAATCAAGTGAGCGAAAAATCCACCAAAAATTAACTTCTTATGAGCTTTGATATCCTTTACTATGAATTTGTGTGTCATTTTAATTTCCTATTTTATTCTCACGCTAAAGTGTTAGGACGTTAAAAATGTTTTTATTTCAACTTTTTTCTTTACGTTTCATCCTTCGGCTGATCTTCGAGTTGGCGTTTCCATATTAAAAGCGAGATAGATTTGTAAATTGTATTTTATTCTTTTTTTCAATTATTAAGACCCAATTATTGTTTCTAAGACCTTAGTAGACTTTGAAAATCAACGAAAGTCTTAAACCTTATTACCTTATTTGTTATGAAAATTGAATAAGGTAATAAGGTCAGGAAGGGGGGATTGTACTCTGGCTACTAAGGTTTCTGATTCCAGGGCTACCCTCTTTAACCAGTGTATACGCTATTTAACCTAAATTATTCATGAATTTCATTTTTACTTTTCCTGACATTTAACATAGTATCTTTGCTTGAGATTTAGATTGAAATTATAAATCCATTCTATTGTAAAACCTGACTGAGAGTCCAATAGAAACAAGGATTACAAAAAAAACAAGCCCAAATACAAATAAATACGCCTGAAATGCAGTCAGACCAACAATCCATTTTATCGCTGAATGAAGCATTCTATTGAAAAAGGCAAAGTCGAACGCCAGAATCCCCTGGAGCGCTTTGAAAATAAATTTAATCACGGGAACGGCTATCATCAAGCTGATTTGTGTGAGTAGAGCTGCAGTCACGCCTTTGCCAGGACCGAATTTAAAGATGAACGGAAAGATGAAAGAGAGAATCATGAATAAAAATGAAATCATACTTATTATCCCTCGAAAACTTAGAATGATATTAAAAGCTGGATCGGTTTCATTAAAAATATAGACCATCGAAAAGCAACAGAGTACTGCCAGACTGAAACTTCCTGCTGTGAGTATAAATGATGAAAGATATCGGGCAAGCACAATCTTCGATCGTTTGATTGGCAGGCTGGCGTAAATCATTTCTGCTTTATAGGCATTATCGACACCCAAAAAGATAAATGACGAAGCGATGCACAGCACCATCACAATGAATGTGAAAACACCGATGATCACCCCACCGAAATCATCCATCATCGCACACATCGCTATCAAAGTAATGAAGGGGATCAAGATGACGACACCGATCAGAAACATCCAGCCAGCGATAAAGTCCTTTCGTATCAGATTAAGCATGGTTACCTCTTACAGAGACTTAATGAACTCATTTATTTCCACCGCAGAGACGCTAAGGCGCAAAGAAATAAATTGATAAAAAGACCAATATTTTTTCTATGATCGATAAATCAAATTCTAAATAGGATATAATTTGTTCATTATCTTTGCGTCTCTGCGCCTTTGCGGTTTGAATTTAAATTGCTGAAGTACATAATATCCTCAAGATTAGCCCTGTCAATCACAACATCCGACCCAAAATTCTTTTTGATTTTTTTAACATCATCGGTCAATGCCTCAAATCCGAACTGGCTTTTGCGGATGCCTGCAAACCAGGTTTTGGTCTCTTCATTCAGCAAATCATTGCCGCCTTTTACCAGGGCATAATTCTCGAACACACCATCTTTGGCTTTTGAAAAAACAATTTTGCCATGATTGATAAAGGTGATATAATCGGCTATTCTTTCCAGATCGGAAGTTATATGTGTAGAAAACAGAATCGATTTTTTCTCACTTTGCAGCAGTTGATACAACAGATCGAGCAACTCTCGCCTGAAAACTGGGTCGAGCCCCGAAGTCGGCTCATCCATGATAATCAAGTCTGCGTGATGCGAAAGTGCAAGCGCAATGGCGGCTTTCATGACCATGCCACGTGAGAATTTCTTGAGGGTCTTTTTCAACGGCAGCTCAAATTGATCTGCCAAATTCATAAAGACCTTTTCATCCCAATCCTTATAAAATGGGCGGATAATATTTTTAATTTGTTTTAAATTTAAATGATCATAATAATTGGGATTATCATATACAAATCCGATTTTTGATTTTATCTCGACCTCATGTTCAAGATTATCCTTGCCGAAAATATTGATCTTGCCGCCATGTCTCATGATCAAATTCATGATCAATTTTATGATCGTGGTTTTGCCAGCGCTGTTGGGACCAATCAGCCCCATAATATAGCCCTCTGGCAAAGAAAAAGAAACATCCTGGAGAACGAAATCCCCATAGTTTTTTCTGAGCTTTTGAATTTCAAGTACGTTTTCCATTATTCAGCCTCTTCGTTATATAAAAGTTCAAGCATTTCTTTGATTTCTTTGAAACTAATGCCAAGTTTCTTGGCCTCGGAAACGGCATCGCTCAACAAATCTTCCACCGTTTTCATCTTTTTCTCCCTGAGCAGCTCTTTATTTTGCATCGCCACAAAGCAGCCCTTACCGCTGACCGTATCAATAAACCCCTCTTTTTGTAAATCTTCATAAGCCCGCTTGGTGGTAATAACACTAATCTGTAATTCCATAGCCAGCTTCCTGATCGACGGCAGTGCATCGCCCTCAGCCAACTCGCCAGAAATAATCTGGGCTTTAATCTGCTTGCTCACCTGCTCGTAAATGGGATCGGGAGACGAATTTGATATGATAATTTTCAAGGTTAATTAACCTCCTGTAGCATATACGACTTCATGAAATTTAAAATCGTTATAATCGTTTTATGTGTTATAACTGTATATACTGTATATAAGACTACGTCCATAATACAAAATTGTTTCATAAAAGTCAAGGAAAATTTTTATAGACATGTTATTATAATTTTCCAAAATATTTATGTTTTTTAATTTACAATTATTTTTTTTCTTGACATCATAGTATTTTTTTATATATTAATCAGAAAGGAAGGATTGTTTTAACTTTAATTTTAAACAATGATAAAAAATTAGGTAGTCTCCCCTATCAGTTGATCGAATTATATATGCTCTTATTTCTTATTTTGTTACAATAATTTCTTATTATCAACTTGAAATAAAAAGATTTACAGTTGCTAAAATCAATAAATGGTAACTAATTACGGACACTACCAGAAAATACGGATCAAATAAATTCCCAAAACAATTAAAAGCTGCCAAAACACACCTTCCGGGATTGACAGGAAACGTGGAATAAATCATCGAATATCTTAGTCCATATTAACAGATCTATGAAGAATAGGTGATTGCGTAAAATCTCAAATTTGAATAGCAATGATTGGACACGAATAATTATTATAAATATTTCATTGGAGGTTAAGTAATGCCCAACACTTTGCAAGACAGAGACTGGAATCTCATCCTTGAACGAATTAAGGTCGGAAAGTGTACTCCCTTCCTTGGCGCTGGCGCGTGTGCAGGTACACTTCCACTGGGAGGAAATATTGCCGAGGAGTGGGCGCAAAAATATGGCTATCCTCTGGATGACTGCACTGATCTCGTTCGTGTTGCTCAATTCCTTGCCGTTGAAGTCGATCCCATGTTTCCGAAAGAAAATCTCTTAAGTCAATTTGAGAAAAAACTAAAGCAGGATGGACCTCCAGATTTTAAAAATAAATACGAACCGCACAGCGTTCTGGCAGCTCTGCCCCTTCCAGTTTATATGACGACGAATTATGATGATTTTATGGTACAAGCCCTTAAAAACAATAATAAAAAACCAAAACGGGAACTATGCAAATGGAATAATTATATTGAAGACTTCCCATCAGTATGGGATAGTGAGCAAGGTTTTGATCCTACACCTAATGATCCGATTGTATTTCATCTCCATGGGCATAATGAAGTACCAGAATCTATTGTCCTCACTGAAGATGACTACCTTGACTTTCTGGTTAACATTTCCCGCGATCAAGATCTACTGCCTCCTCGGATTCAAAGGGCTTTGACCGGGACTTCACTTCTTTTTATTGGATATAATCTGGCTGATTGGAATTTTCGCGTCTTGTTTAGAGGACTTATTTTTTCAACAGAAAGAAGTCTTCGTCGCGTGAGTATTAGTGTGCAATTACCGCCGATTGAGTCAAATAAATCGAATCTAACAACTCAAAAAGCTCAAAAGTATTTAGATAAGTATTTCGGTCGAATCGATATTAAGGTTTACTGGGGAACAGCTAAAGAATTTATGAAAGAATTACGGCAAAGATGGGAGGATGTTCACAATGACTGATGAAAATCGACAATCCATTCCTTATATTGGGCCCCGACCTTTTGAACGTCAGGAACATGATTTATTCTTTGGAAGAGATCGTGAAGTTAGCGAGCTTCTTTCTCTTATCACTTCTCATCGTACGGTCTTGCTTTATGCGCAGTCTGGCGCGGGCAAGACCTCGCTTATCAATGCCAGCTTAATTCCACATTTGGAAGAAGAAATGTTTACAGTTCTTCCTTTGGCACGAGTAAAAGGCGTGCTCCCTGAAAATATAAAATCGAAAGAAATATCGAATATTTATGTTTTCAATACATTACTAAGCTGGGTAGATAACGATTTCGAATTAACACGATTATCGGAAATGACCATTAAAGATTTTCTAAGGGATTTTAAAAATAGCAGGGAAGGAGGTGAATTGCCAGTACCTCATGTGATCATTTTTGATCAATTCGAAGAACTATTTTCTTCGTATCAGGAACGCTGGAAAGACAGAAACGAGTTCTTTAAACAGGTTGCTGAGGCGCTGGAACATGACCATTTGTTGCGTGTTGTGTTTGTTATTCGTGAAGACTACATTGCCCAGCTAAATCAATATACTAATCTTTTACCCGATAAATTGCGAACACAGTTTCGATTACAATGCCTGAAAAAATACGCTGCTTTATCAGCAGTAAAAGGCCCCCTGAAGGATTCTCATCGGTCTTTTGGTGAAGGCGTGGCTGAAACATTAGTTGACGATTTACTCAAGATCAGGGTTGAGACGTTCGATGGGGAAACAGTCGTGGTGAGCGGAGAATTTGTTGAACCGGTTCAGCTTCAAGTGGTGTGTCAGAGCTTGTGGGAGGCTTTGCCAACCGAAACGACAGTGATCACAGAAAATGACCTCAAGACTTTCGGAGATGTAAGCCAAGCTTTGCAGGAATTCTATGAAAATTCTATTAATAAAGTTGTTCACACGATTAATATAAATGAAGGGATTTTACGGGGTTGGTTTAAGAATAAGCTTATTACACCGTCAGAAACGCGTGGAACAGTTTATAGAGGGAAAGAAGAAACCGCTGGAATTCCCAACGCTGCCGTGGATATGCTTGAAAGTCTGCACATCATCAGGGGCGAAGTACGCGGGGGGGCTCGATGGTATGAATTGACGCATGACCGCCTGATTGAACCGATTCTGAAATCCAATCGGGAATGGCTGTCAAAAGAAGAAACTGAACAAACTCGTCAATGGCTGGAAGAAAAAACTGCTAAGTGGTTAGATGCAGGCAGTAGCAGCTATGGTTTGTTGAATGAAATCGAAGTTATTGATGCAGAACGTTGGATAAACAGAATGAGCGTTAGTGACCAAGGTTATAGTGAAGCATCACGTGCGTTAATAGCAGCGAGCAAAGCAGAACTGGAACAACAACGGCAGCGGGTGGAAGCCAAGCTTCGGGAAGCACGGCGACTCCGCCGCCTGGTTGTTGCGCTGATAGGAGTTATATTCCTGGTAGTTGGTATTGCATATATAGCTGTTTTACAACGTAAATCAGCTTTACAAAATGCTATGCGCGCTGAAATAAGTGAAGAGCAAGCGATTTCAGCAAGGGATAGTGCTAATATTGCACGAGCACAAGCAGTTATAAATTTCCAAAAGGCCAAAGAGGCTGAAGCCGATGCTATTTCAGCATATCATAGCGCTGAGTCTGCTCGAAGACGAGCAGATTATAATTTCCGAATGGCCAAAATAGCAGAAGACCGTGCTCTCGAGGCACAAAAGCGAGCGATAAACGAAGCAAATAAAGCTCGTGAAGAAGAAGCCAAGGCACTTGCCGCAAAACAAGAAATCGATCGTTTATATCGGTTAGGTACGATTAATCTCGACCTTGCTAATGAAGCGCAACTTAAACAGCAAAGGGGGGAATATGAATTAGCCGCTCTATTGGGACGTCAAGCTTATTTATTTGATCAAGGAACTGGGACTGTTAAAAAGTATCCAAATGAAGTTTTTAACGCTCTACGAAAGATACTCAATATAGATACTAGAAATACTTTTTCTAAACATACAGATTGGATCAGAAAAGTTGTGTTTCAGCCAAATGGCAAGTATTTTGCTTCAGGCAGTAATGATGGAACTGTGCTAAAATGGTATTTTCAAAAAGGTAAAGTTATTAAAACTGATACTCTTGCCAAAGATACGGAGAATATCGTTGCTCTGGCTTTTAGTCCTGATGGAAATCAACTCGCTTATGGTAGGAGTGACGGCAAGATAAGAATAATAAAGAATCTGGATAAATCTAAAATCTTTGATATTGGAGATCTTCGGGCAGGCGTTTTTGATATAGCTTTTAATTTTGATGGTACTAAATTGGCTTCTGGAGGGGCTGATGGCTCTGTATTGCTCTGGGATTTGAAGCTATCTAATTCCACTTTATTGTTTAAAAATAAATCAAGAATGAAAACCCTAATTTTTAGTCCCGACGATCGGATGCTTTTTGTCGGCAGCGAGGATGGTGTAATCTATCAATTTCTTTTTAATAATCAAACCCAAAAATATGATTTATTGCAAAAGAAACCAGCTCATCAAAATTCTGTCAATTCTTTAGCAGTTAGTATTACGGGAGATACATTAGCTTCTTGCGATTCTGATGCAATGGTGAAATTATGGCGTGTAAAATATCCTGAAAAATTGTTTGAATTGATAAGGATATTATATGGGCATGAGGGACCCGTCAATTCTGTAGCATTTAGTCCTAAAAGTAAACTGCTTGCTTCCGGCAGTGCAGATAGGACTGTGCGGTTATGGGATTTACAAAATCTAAACAATAATCCCATTGTTTTAAGGGAGCATGATAGATGGGTGTTATCGGTGGCTTTTAATTCCAGTGGGGATACATTAGTAGCAGGAACTGGAAACAGAACTATTTATATCTGGCCAACCCGCGCTGAACTTCTCGCTGATATCATTTGTGAAAATGCAACGCGTAACCTGACGTGGCAGGAATGGAAAGAATTCGCAGGGGAAAACATTGAATACGAGCTTACATGCATACATTTGCCACCAGCACCGGACTTACCTGAACCGATTCGTGCTAAATTAAATAAAGATAAAAAATATCAAAATAAAATGAATAAATAAGGATATGAATGATATGCATAATCAAAAAATTAAAAATGCTCTCTTGAAGAATTTAATAATCTGGTTTCTCATGTTGTCAGTTTTAATATGTGCGATGGGGAATTCACTTGCCAATGCACAAGACAAAAGGGAAAATATATTAAAAAATGCTCAGGATAAATATGAGAAAGGCTATTTTGATCAAGTGATTAGCATGATAGATTCATCTTTGTCTAATAATAAAGCTTTTACCGACCCAGACAAAAAAGCAGAAGCTTACGCCCTGTTGGCCAGATCATATATTGCTTTGGACTATCCTGAAAGCATGGCTGAAAACACGGTAAAGAAATTATTGGAACTGAATAAGAATTATGTGCCCGCTACCCCAATGGATCCAGGATTTCTGGAACTGGTAAGGAGAATCCAAGAGCAACGAAGAATTGAAGATCAACGGAAAAATCAAAAAACTAAATCAAATTTAAAGTATTGGATCTTAGGCGGGGCTGTTGCGACAAGTATTGCGGCAATAACTATTTGGGTTCTTAAACAAAAAGAACAAAAACAGTTACCACGTCCTCCCTCTCATCCTGGAAAGTGAAATAATTGTTGGGATATGGGATTAAGATTAAACTAATTAGTGTCTGTCCGAAAATATTTATTTTAAGAAAATTTGGACGAAAAAACAGGTACTTAGGTGTAAAAAATAAGCAAAAAATATCAATCTTGAAAGTATTACTTTAAATGACTTGATTATTCTCTTGTATTTTATTAAGTTGTGAACACATAGACAGTCGACAAGCCTGTCAGATTTATTGACATCAAGCCACTACCTTATTTATGTTAGTAACAAAAAGATGATTGGTATAAAAAAATAACAGTGAAAATCAACGATTATGTAATATTTAACATAATTGGACGTACTTATCCTCTAATCTTTAATTTTATTATCAAAATATTATTATCAATTAGTCAATAACAATGATGCTAACATATTTAAATTATATGCAATTACGCTCCATAATACAAAACTTTGAAAGGCTTGGTATCCTTTCCAGGTGGAGCGACGGGCATTAAGCCCTCTTTTAAAATTGGAGATATTCGCTTCTATGCCTGAACGCCATTTTTTTAACATCGTCTCTAATTTTTTACTACTAACTTTATTTTTTAATTTTCCTTTAACCTTTGTAAATACTATATTTGCTATGCCTCGTTTTATTGCTTGTTCTAAATTTGGACCGGAAGCATAGCCGCCATCTGTGGCAAAATCTCTTGGTATTAAATCGTAATTCTGTTGGAGATTATCAAGGGTTTTCGTATAAAAATTAGTATCTGCGGGATTACCTCGCTCTATTATCGTATCAAAGATGAGACCACTTTTACCAGTGGTAAAATTCACTTTATGACCAAAAATAACATCCCGCTGACCGTTGACAATACAATCGGTGTGGTCTTCAAATATCGAAAATAGCTTTTCATCAACGGGAACTTTTTCATCTAAAATTTCTTTACGATAGGCCATATCATATACCTGCTCCATTTTGGGAAGCAGACATTGTAGTTCATCAAGATATTGTACCCGATTTTTTTCTAACGATTCATGTTCAAACGATGCAGATTGAAGTAGCACAATGGCTTGTTGAACTTGATTGATGAATCTTTTCTGTATTCGTAACATCTTTTTAAATAAAGGGATACGCTTTTCTTGGCCTTTTGTATTAACAATATTATAGTTCAATTTTTTGGCGGTTTTTTTCGAGTAGGGTGAAACTGTTATACTTTCAAATATGTTTTTTACATTTTTTAATATACGACAAGCGACTCGAATACAATCCCATAATAGAGAACAGTTCGATGGTCTATGGATATCAGATTCGATTGCCGTGGAGTCCGTACGCATCTTTGTTCCATTTTCAACGTCTAAATCCATTGAAATTTTACATATCTCAACATTAATTTTGCCAAGAATTTCTGGCGTTATTTTAGAGATAGTTTCCTGGAGAGTTTGATGAGAGAAACTTTGTCCATAATCCATATTTGTAAATACAATACACATTTTAGAATCAGCGGTATGGAGAGCTAAATCTCTATAAGATAATCTATTAATCTTCATATAGATAGCGCAGCGAATAACTTGCTCTAAGGTCATACCAGTACGTCCGATCATGTTATTTTGATCGATATTGGGGAAACAAGGTTCTGCTAACTTGATAATATCAGGCCTTTGTTCTAAGATTTGATGGATAATATAAAGCTCTGGGTGTTTTGACCAATCAGGTTGTTCAAAATCAAATTTTTTTTGCGCTCTGAAAAACAACATCTTACCCTCCTAATATTTTATTTAATAAAAAGTTAAACTTAGTTATATGGAGGATAAATATAAGAAATTTAATTAAAAATGTCAAGTTGTTTTTGTTTGTAATTAAATATTTTATAATTAATTATAGCTAATTCGACAGACACTA
>Ga0209636_10004662_pt1 | contig 13991 bp, 10 predicted proteins | sample DeeMarSWOR152_54_FD_187464 | JGI IMG/M metagenome (GOLD analysis project Ga0209636, IMG submission 187464) | Marine sediment microbial communities from White Oak River estuary, North Carolina - WOR-1-52-54 (SPAdes) (version 2) | ecosystem: Environmental > Aquatic > Marine > Intertidal zone >...
GTTTGAAGACTCAGTGTATCTACTTTTTTGGCTGTTTTCTCTCAGCCGGCTGCATATTAACCGTCTTTTATCTTATTTACAAGCTGGTTTTACGAAAAAATATTGTAATGGTTCTGGAAATTCTTATAATTACAATTCAGCAGCGGATATTAGCTTCTACGGCGAAAAGTTACGGTATACGAGCAACGAGCGACGATTTTGGCAGGGCGACGAATTTTTTGTTTGACTTTTGGTTTCTGTCTGAGTAGTTTATTGGCGAAATAAAGAGACAAGCCCGTGAGATAGTAATGGATTATCTAACGGTTTAAGAGTATAGGCGGATTCTTTCTTCGGAATAATAAAAGTCCGTAATTGATTGTTTTGAACTTTCTTCTAGGTACAAAAATATTTGACGGGAATTAAGGTATTTTGGTTTGTTAAAGAAATGTAGGGAAGAAAAAAGTGACTTTAGCTAAATTAATTTTTTTAATTTAAATGTTGATGAATAAGACAGTAATTGAAGGATTTTAGGTGACAGAATATCATTAAAGAAAGAAAAGTTTTTCATGGCAAAATTGTAATTGAAAAAATATGTAATATAATACTAAGTCATGTTTACGGAAATTTTAAGATGAGAAAGAGAAGTTAGTATGGACTATTCATTCAGTAAGGAAATTGATGATTTTAGAAAAAACATAGATAGCATTTGGGAAATATATCCATCTTTGATGATTATGCTAACGTCGACTTTTAAAAAACAAATGAGACAAGCTTATAATATAATGGATAAATATGCTGTGGGACGAAAAAAAACAAAGGATAATACTGTTCTCATTGCAATACCAAGCGAGAAATATGACGAAATAGAGAAAAATATTCGGATGTTTGAGAGATTCAGGGCCGCTTGTAAATTGACACCACGTACTTTTATAGTCTCTATTGTGAGTCAGTATGATGCCTTTGTCGGAAGATTGATCCGTGGAATTTTCTTTAGTAAACCAGAAGTTTTAGATTCCTCTCAAAAGCCTATTACTTATTCTAGTCTCGTATCTTTTGGGTCATTCGAAGATGCTAGAGAATATATTATTGAAGAAGAGATAGATGGATTACTGCGCAAAAGTCATGATGAACAGTTTTCATGGCTTGAGAATAAAATGGGAATATCTCTGAGAAAAAATTTGGATATATGGAAAGAATTTATTGAGATAACAGAACGTAGGAATCTTTTTGTTCACTGTAATGGAATTGTATCTAAAAGCTATTTAGAAGTATGTAAAAGAAATGGAGTAATATTTGAGAAAAAAAGAAAAATTGGTGAAGAGCTCGACGTTAATCCGGAATATTTTAGAAAAGCATATCGTTGTTTCCTTGAAGTAGGTGTGAAACTTGGACAAGTTATATGGAGGAAGCTTTTACCCGGAGAAATTGAAGAAGCAGACAAGCAGCTTAATAATCTTTGTGTAGATCTAATTAATGAGGAAGAATATATTGTGGCTGAAAAATTGCTAGAGTTAGCAATTGCCGAATTTTCAAGACGAAGTACTGAACAACTAAAATTATACTACAAGTTTAACCTTGCACAAACATATAAGTGGAAAGGGGAGATTCAGAAATGTGAAGAAATACTTTCGAAAATAGACATTTCAACATTGAGTGATGAATATCAATTATCTGATGCAGTACTAAAAGATAATTTCGAAAAGGCCTCACAAATAATGAGGCAAATAGGAAAAAAAGGTAAAGTATCTGAGATTGATTATCGAATATGGCCTATATTTAAAGAATTTAGGAAAAATAATATTTTTGAAAGAACATATGAGGAAATCTTCGGTCAAAGATTTCAAATTGAGACAAAACCTACAACTGAACAAATTTGCATAGATTTTGAAAAGAGTATGAGAAAAAAGAAGCCAGAAAAGCATAAAAAAATAAGCAAAAAGGTTAAAAAGAAAAAAGCAAAAATTAAAAAGAAAAAAGAAAAATAAGAAAATAGATACAATTGTGAAAGTCACCTATTTCTGTTTTGGCCACGTTTAGAAAGTAAAAAGGCGCCTTCGGCGATTATCAGGTGTCCGTTGCCAGAGATCAGGGGCCCTTCAATAGTGATAAATGATTATTGATTAATGATAATTGGGGGAATTTAGAATTGAGAATGTAGAATTGAGAATTTAGAATTAGATACCTCGACCGCGCTCGGGACAGGTTTAGAATTGAGGATGAGTGAAATATTCTGGATCCCTGCCCCCTGCCTAAGAATTGCAGGGGCAAGCTACGACATGCAGGGACAGGGAAGGGAGAATTTTATGAAAATAAAGAAAATCATTATTTATGTTGTTGCGGTATCGGTATTGTGCTGCTCGATGTGTGGTTGCGGCGGGAAAGAGGACAGGCCTGAGGAGCCAACAGACAGCAACACAGAATCAAACAGACAATCGTCAACGGGTATTCGTCCGGTAATTAAGTTCGTGGGTGTCGCTGAAGGATTACAGAAGCAGGTAGAGCAGGTACGAAACACTTTTATGTCTTTACAAAAGGTCTGCAGGGCCAATGATATCGAAGGATATCTTGATTTCTGGGATTATGAAACAAAGATGCTCGATGGCCGGGACCTGTCTCTTGATGAAAGACGGGAGCGTACGCGTAAATCTTTGACAAAGAGACCGGAAACTTTGCAGGAGATAGCAAATTCCAGGATTAAGTCTGTCACAGTGGATACCAGCCAGGCGGAGAAAATACAGGCGTTGTCTGGTGCTGAAATCGAAGGTACTATGATGCTTGTTCGCACAACCGGCCGGGCTCTGTTGTTCCACGAAACCGATGAGGGATGGAAATTGTTCACCATAGCATCGCCGGGATACTTTCGCTGACATCGTCGTGCAGTTTTCCTTGTTGGCAGGCGCTGGGGAATCGTTAGTAATTTTCGCGAACAATCTTCGGCTGTTGATTTTTATGCGGCGGGTAGATTATATTGTCTATAAACTCAGCGCCGGCCTTGCCGGTCCATGTAATGTCCTGACCTACGCCCTGAACAGTCTGGCAGCCCTCGAGAAACAAGGCAGCCAAAATTATGGCCAATAAGAGAAGGATTCTTATAACCATTTTTTTTCAGACTCCACAACAAATAATACATAGCCGTAAAACCTGACTATATATATATCGGCAAACGACGGCCTGAACCAATAGATGAAAAACAGGTGCGGGGACGTTCTTGGCGCGGCCTTTGGCCGCAACCAAATCCGAAGCTCGAAATTCTAAATCCGAAACAAATTCAAATGACCAAAAAAGGCAAATTCAAAAAGAATATACGAACGCAAGGATTTGATAATAAGGATTTTATGACATCATAATTGAAAAAGCGCGCAGAAAACAAAGAGTCAAAGGAGTGTGGTACAAATGATTATTGATTAAGGATAAGTAATTATTGGTTAAGGATTATCGATTATTTCGGAAAATTCAAGGAGGCAAATTCTTTATAGTATTTCTTAGCCGCACTATCATAGGCTTTTGCGGCGTCGATTTCGTTTTTGAAGCTGCCGATAAACATTTTTCTCCCGTTTGCCTGTATCCTTGCCTGCCACTTCTTTTCCCTGCTGAACCACGAAACACCTTTGTATTTTGAGTTGTGGTTTTAGGGTTTCGTGCCTCGTGCTTTTCCTTATTTTGTATTTAGTATTTTCAGTCTTCCGGCCGAGGGCCAAAAAAAGCGGCCCTCCATAATTGGACGAAAGTGCGCGTTTGGTACGAAATTTGGGGTTTTTTCGACGGGATGAAAAGGATTAAATTCTTGTGAGACAAGGAGATAAAATTTTTTTATTTTTTTGTGATTTTGTCGTTAAGTATGTGCGTTTTTGATTGAAATTTTTCGATGCTCCACCTAAGTTGGCCCATAAGGAAATTCTCGAAATGGGCGACAATTGACGAATTTTTATTTTGCAGTTTGATTTTAGTTTCTTATTTCAGTACAATTTTCGTATTAAAGAGGACATTTCTTTGTAGAACGACCTGACCATGCCGGCAGGTTGCAAAATATTGGGGCTTTTTGAAAAAGGAGACAGAAAATGAGAAGTAAATACTGGAAACTGATTGCTGTAATGATTTTTGTCGGAGTCGTATTGTGTGCGGCTGCATACGCAAAGAAGGCCAGGAAAGCGGTGAAGCCCTCATCCGCGGTCAAAGCGACCGAAGCCGAACGCAAAGTAACAGAAGCGGAAGTTCCAAAAGCCGCACTCGCGACGCTCAAAAAGATGGCTCGCGGCGCAAAGATAACCGAATTCGCGGAGGAAATCGAGTATGGGCATACATTCTATGAGGGCTCGTGGAAAGCAAAGTCCGGGGCGAATATAGATGTGCTGGTCACAGAAAAGGGCGACCTTGTGGAAATCGAGAGAGAGGTGAAAGCCGGCAAGGTCCCGGCAGCGGTACTGAAGGCGGCAAGGAAGGCGGCCGGAGAGGGCACCAAGATGGCTTTCGAGAGTAAGACGATGATCCTCTACGAGGTCAAGTTCCGTAAAGACGACGTCCGGCACGAGATGCTGCTGACGCCGGATGGCCGAATCCTTGAGAAAGAGATTGATAAGGGCAACCCGAACGAAGCCGGCGATGGCGACGGCGATGATGACGACGACGCCGACGATGATGACGACGAAGACGCCGACGATGATGACGACGAAGACGAGGATGATTAAGAACAGAAAGAGAAGTTCGGGCTTCGGGCCCTGCGACCACAAGATTTAGCTTTCCGGCTTCATCCGGAAGATGTTATTGTTGGGTAAGCCGGATATGGGAATTTGCAATAATTATCGCTGAGCTAAAATCACCTTTTTAAATTACGGCGGGGCCCGGAACAATCCGCATTATTAGGATTGCCGGATTAAATAGCAAGTGGATACTCGCTACCTCCCTAAGGTGTTTCATAGGGAGATGCTCGATGAGTGTTGGGTGGACTTGTGAATTAGTGGATTAGAAAATGAGGAACCCTCGCAGAATTTGTGTAGAGTATCACCTCATTCATTCATCGCCGCATCTTCTGGTGGTTCTTTGTTAACGCTTGTCCTCTTCGTTTCCAATAACGTATCCGGCCCCGCCGCCGATTGCAGCACCGACGACAGCCCCTCCAAAGCCGCCGGTCGCTCCTCCTATAACTCCGCCTCCGACAGCACCAATGGCACCGTACGTCTGTGCGTTATTTGCACAGCCGGTAAGAAACGTTGAAGCAAAAATGAGAACAGCAACTATACAGATTATTTTTAATTTTCCTAACATTATGATTTTAGCCCTAATAGAGTTGTGAAATTTCCGGTTTAACAATAATTCTACTTTTTTAGTATTTTGTTATTTTAATAAAATGTCAGACAAAATGCAACAGCTAAGTCTGTTTTTTACTTTTGTTATCCGGCGAATTCGTCGCCCGTCGGCTGTTTAGAACTCGCCGCCCAGAGCAAGAAGCAGAAAGGCACTTGCATTATTTAAGGCGTGCGAAAGTGCGGTCACCCAGAAGGCGGTCCACCTTGACTTTTGCCGCCAATGGGCGAAAGTGGAAGCAAAGTAGAAACCGCCGACTATTGGGAATATGGCGTATATCGTGTCGGTGTTGGTCGGTATCGATATGAGTGGCAACACGCGGATAGACGTATTTATGCAAACAGACGAACAGCCTTTCTTGAAAAAATGGTTCTTGTACCAACAGAATTTTTCGCGAATTTACTTTCCGGCTTCCGCTTTTATGCGTGGTATAGATTCCTGCATCCCCATCCCTTTGATAGCCCTCTTCTCGCTTATTCCCCACCGGTCGCTATAACGGTAGGCCACCACCATCTCATTTTGCTTAATGTGAACGACGGAGAACTCTCCAACAACAGGGTCCCAAGGAAATCTCTGAGCAGCGCCGTCATCATAAATCTTAATCCCGTTCCATTCGGTTATACCACCCTTGTGGCTGTGCCCATGAAATATCCCGATTATATTGTAGTCTTTGATTGCATCGTAAAGAGCTGCCCGTTCTCCTTCTGACCACCAGTTCCGGATGGCACTGTAATCATCCCAGCCGTAATGTTGGAAAAGCACCACCGCCGACCGCTATCGCCAACATTCTCAGCTAAGTCCTCAATCAGAAATGAAAGACTGAACTCCGGCTCATTCTCCTTGCCCATATCGATGCGGCTGCGGAAGTCTCGCCCGACCTGTTTATCTCTGATGTCCCCTGCATAAATGTTCAGTTGAACCAGATGTACGTCGTCCCAGTCCCACGAGTAATGCAGCCCATTATTCGATATATTTGTCAGTCCCCTGCGTTGGCTATTGCGCTTTTTAATCCCTTCTCGAACAGGCCCACCCACAGGACCATCGTGATTGCCGAGTCCTTCGTAAACCGGGTAAGCCAACCGGCCCTCCCCATTGACACCGTAATCTTCCATAAACTGGCTCCATTGCTCGCTCTTTCCATCAGTTAAATCTCCACAGACTACAACACCACGGGGACTATGAACAATACCGCCACCAACAGCCGCCGGATATTCAGTCCCAGGTAGCCAGTTCATATTATCTATAGCAGTTCTATTAGCATTTTGGATCGTGTAAGTCATACCATAATGCGTATCCGAGCAAACGAAAAAGGTTACATCGTTGTATACTACCTTATCAGCAGTGCGAAAGCTCCAGACTTTGCCCTTGCTTGTGGGCAGGTCGCCGTTGATTTGGTCAACCCGCCAGTAGTACCTCCTCCCATACTCTAATTTATCTACAGGGACTCTGCATTTGGTAACATCAGAAGCAAGCTTTTCGATGGCGGCAACTGTGCTTTCGTTTACTTTATCAAAACTGGTGCCAAAATATAACTTCTGGCTGGTTGCATATTTGCCCGGCCTCCAACTCAACTCGCAGGTATCTATCTTGACGGCTGCGACCCTATCTCTTGGCACGGGATCCTCGGCCCGGCCAGTCTCGACCGTAAAGTGCCATACATCACCTCGCCATCGAGCTACACCGGCTTTGTCAAGCTGGTCAATTCGCCAATAATAAGTCTGGCCTAACGTAACTGGTATTGGCCCATAGTTGTTATCGCTAATAGATTGATTGCCTTTATAGGCATTTCGGGTGACACTTTCGACGTCATTTCTATTTTGGCTCAAGTATATATTGTATGATTTGACATCCTGTGTCCCACGGTCCCATTGAAGAGTCGTTTTCAGACCTTCAATCTCTTGTGCGTCTGCAGGGCGCGGATTAAAGGCAGTATAAAGACCTGTGGCCTGCCGAGCCTCTATTTCTGACAGAGCATAATCATATATCTTTACAGCAGCAAGTGAGCCCGAAAGCGCAGAAAACTGAACATCCTTCGGCGGCGTTCACAGACCAGCAACAGTTACACAACGCCAGAATCACCCTCATGACATGCTGTAACTGGCATTTCCCATTTAAACGTTTACCAGACATTATCCAGTCCTTTCGATGCTGATAATCCTGCCAAATCACTATTTCAATATGAAACTTGCCGGAGCATATGCGCATAGATCAAATTTCAGTTCGTTCGACCGAACACTCTCGGTTTTGCCGATCTTCTCGCCACGCAGGTTGACGAGCGTGACCTTTGCTGCTTTCATGCCTTTTGGCAGCTTGACAGTAAGCCTACCGGAAACTCCGGCCTGTTCCCAGAGACGAAGCAATGTGCCCTCACCGTCAGGATTCGCTCCGAACGCAGTGATTAGCACGCCTGGACGCGAGACACTCAGTCCTGTCTGCTCTGACGGGAGTTTGCCGGCAGGTGCATCCACGCTGACGGTTTGGACAGGATATCGCATTTCAAGCGAAGGTGTAATCAGTGCTGCGGCGGCGTCATAGCTCTCGAACGACCAGATGCGGAAACGATAGGTCCATTTGCCTTCGTTCCATAAACGGTAGTTGGTGCTCCATTGGTTGTTGAACAGATTGAAATAGATCGACGGTTTCTCAGGTACATAAGTTCGGTCAAATTTCCAACAGCCTGGCTTGCCAAGGCTGACCAGCGGTGTATCCGGAGCGCAGACACCGACACCTCGGCCCTCTTTCTCGAACATTGCGACACCCGTTCCAACTGCATACATATAACGGTTGGCGCCGGGGATAATGTCTTTGGCCGGATCCATGATGAAGCCGTTGCGGCCGACGCGGAATCGGGGGGCATCAACCTTGAACGGCAGGCAGATCCAGCCGGCTTCGGGCCAGTTGTCGGCGGGTTTTTCGATAGTCAGTTCGAGGTCCACATAGGGAGCATCACCATGCAGAAGGACGCGGGTGGTTACCGGGTAATTGACGCCTGTGTCTTCTTGGGTGGCGCGCATCTCAAGAGTAATAGTGTTGTCACGCTTTGTACTGGTTATTGTGCAGTTTGCAGGCGTAAGGGCACGATACGGTATGTCCGACGCCGGCGGCAGGTTGGGCTTGCCGATTTGTGCATATGCCCAACTAGCGGCGCGTATATAGGCCTTAGCATAAGCAGCCACTTCATCGGCGCTGAATTTTTCGTGTAGGTATTGGCCAAAGCCATGCTCGGCTGAAGCATCAAGCAGTTCACGGCCGCTGCGCTTGTCTACCAGTGAACGGATTGTCCCGCGTGCAGGATCAAGAATGATCTTGAAGTGCTTGTTCTCATAAGTGTTTCCTGAATCTATGGGTTTGGTAGAGGAAGGGGACCCGGCGGGCAAAGTCATATATCCGCCGGCAGGGATGTCCCTGATCAATGTGCCATCAACGATGGCGTCGCGCTTCCATGGCAGCGGGTTGAAGACTACAGTACGCTTGCCGTTTATCTTCACGGCTTTGGCAAGAGCCTCCATACACTTATCCAGCGAAGCTGTCGCGAACTTGCCGGCGCGGCGGGCGTAATCGGTGTGTTCCTCCCAGGAAGCGAGAAGGCGGTCGAATTTATTTGTCTTCAGATCTGCCTTCCACTTGTCGCCGTAGTACCAGTTGCTGATTTGGCCGATATAGTTTTGGGCCGGTGAGTACCTGCCGAGCCAATCTATCGCGCCGCCCCAGGTGTGCTCGTAATACAGCATGCTGTTTTCGTGGCCGTAAGCAATGGATTGAGCGACATCGCTAGTAGCGACTTGCCAGTTGCCAAGCAATGTATCAAGCGTCTCGGCGGCAAAAAGATCGGGTACGGCTTGACGAGTAAGGATAATCCCGTCAGGATTGCACATCGGCCCATGAATCCACGTATCCGGCATGTCCCCGCTGACAACAGGAAGATCGCCGAGATCTTCCTTCATCATACGGGCGCCGAAGTCACCGATGGTGCCAATGCGAACCTTGACACCAGGAAGTTTGGTGTGGATTTCTTTGATATGGGCGCGTACCTTTTCCGGGCTGGGCGGCGGGTGGTTATCGCTGCCCATTATCATGGCAATCCAGGTTTTGTACTTCCAGTCGGCCGGCGGCAAAAGATCATTTCCGTAGGTGGTACTGTACATGGTCAGAAGATGGGAACCGTCGGGACCTTCCCACCAGAAGAAAAAGGGGACCTCAGGCGGGGTGCTGCCGGAATTGCACCCCAGGTGCAGGAAGTTGACTCCGGCATTCTTAAGCAGGGTTGGCACGAATTTGCTATGCGACGGAACATCGGTCATCTTGGCACCGGTCGGCGGCGGTTTTCCGGACTCACGGGCCAGTTTAGAGGCGTAACCAAGACTGCGAACCATGCCTTCCGGTTCCATCAATTCGATCTGCATGGTGAATGGCAACGCATGTACGGCGAAACGGCCGCTCCTGAATGCATCCCTGACGCGCTGCCGGCGTTCAGGTGTCTGCCCCGGCCAATCTTCCAGGATCTTCTTCATCGGCCAGCCAGGGATGGTCCAGACAAATTGCTGGTCAAGGGGCAGGTTTTTGTTTTCGTCTACAACCGCCAGGGCTCTTTCGATAGTCCTGGTGCGGTAGCGGTGTATTACTTCGCTGGCCAGATGTGTATACCCGATGTCGAAGTGTGATTTGTAAACAATAATGATTTCTTCTACATTACTTCTTTGTTGTTCTGCGAATAATGAATTAGACATCAACGCAATAACTGTTAATCCCACTAACACCGTGTTGATGAAACCAAATATGCTCAGCCGGGAATTCCCATTTATCGTCATAATTGGTACTCCTGCACACAACACGGTCAATAATACCAAAATCGGGGGGCGATGTCAATGCGTTCGGCCGACGAGGGAGCCGCGGGGTCACTCAGCGAGGGGGATCTTGTTTTTGTTGATGTGGGCGAGGTGCTTTTTTGCGATGGCTTGCATTTGGCGGACTATTTCGGGGTGGCTTGCGCTGAGGTCTGTGGTTTCGGCGGGATCATCGGCGAGGTTGAACAGTGCCGGTCCTGTGCCTGGTTGCGGGAGTTTGGCGTCGTTGCGGTCGAAAAAGAGTTTCCGGTTGTCGAGGCGGATTGCGTGGAAGCCTTTGGAGCCGTGCCAGTAGAGCAGGTCCCTGCGCGGATGAGACCTGGGTAACTGCTGAGACCGCAGACAGGATAGATGCCGGCTATACATGCCACGGACTCGGGATTCTCCGCGGCCCAGTTATACAACATCAGCCCACCGCGGCTCCGCGCCAACAAGGATGCCTTTTTCGCCAGCCCTTGTTTCTTGAGAAGCTCTTTATAGAGGGCCGAATAGACTGCTCTGCCTTTAGGACTGCCGTATGACTCGCCGACGTCGACTCCGGCAATGGCGATACCATTATTGACAAACTGCTCGAACATCCACTTCTCATGTTTCCCTGGGAGCCCCTTCAGTGTCGGTGCATACCAGACCCATGGAATGGGACCGCCGGATTTGGTCTTTTCCGGAAGGATCAGGAAGGCCGTTCGGTCTTCTATTGTGAACAACTCTCCGTGGATTGGCAGATTCTTCTCTGCGGCTTGTAAGGAACTGGCTGCTACACTGCGAAATGCCGCAAAAAGGGCCATGCAACAGAATGCAGCCCACGCTTTCGAAGTTCGTTTCTTCATTTTATCCGGGATTCCCATTTATCTTCATAAAAGAGTACTATTGCATTCTTGAAGTCTTATAAACTTAGAAATGCGTTTTTTCTCTCCACCACGCTTGATATTACCAAAGCTGTGATTAGTGTTTAGAATATGTGATATTGCTGCTCTGAGTTTATCCCAATACTACCAGATTTTCCATTTATCACGGTACGGGCGGGTCAACATTTTCGCCGCTTCCTTATCGTCAATAATCTGTTCCTTCTTCGGGTCCCATCTGATCTCTCGTCCAGTCTGCGCCGCGGCATTGACCAGGTGACAGATCGTATCACAGCGAATCCCCATCTCCACCGGACAAATAGTCTCTTTTCTGGATTTTACGCAGTCGATAAAGTTTCGGCTATGCTCAGGAGATACGTGCAGTCTTTCATCAGTCGGCCTAAACTCTTGTTTCCAGAGCTTCTGATCGCTTGAGCAGAAAGAATAACCACGAAAATCTCCAATCCAGCCATCCGTGCCGTGGAAGACCACTCCGTCACCATCTCGCCATGTGAGCGTATAATACTTCATTACCACGTTCTTGGCTGTCTCGTAGTCCATCACGCGAAGCGTTACTCCGTTTTCATATTCACACATGACATCCCAACGCTCCAGCGTCCGGAAAATACCTTCTTTCGGTACGCTGCCGGTTCCTTTGTAATGTATCGGGCTGGTGTTATCAGATCTATTACCCCACTGGGCTATTCCAAGCGGATGAATGCCGCAACCGGCCAAAAAACCCAGAGACGTTTCAGGGCAGTGGAAACCGCCCCATCTGGTGCATCGGTCAACTGTATAAGCCACCATGGCCGCAGGCCCTTGCCATGCGTCAAAATCAAGATCATCAGGCACAGGAACCTCTACAGTCGAGCCGTATGGTTTAACATGATAATTTTTTGCATCAAATTTTACATTGCGACACCACACATCTATATGTTTCAATTCACCGATGTATCCGTTTCGGACAAGCTCAACCATTTGGCGAAACCTCCCTCCGGAGCGATACTGCGTGCCAAACTGAAATACACGTTTATTGTCGTTAACCGCCTCCCTGAGTTTCTTTGCACGTCCCAAATCCAATGCCAGCGGTTTCTGGCAGTAAACATCTTTGCCGGCCCTTGTCGCGGCAATAGACATTGGTGTATGCCAGTTGTCATGTGCGGCAATAATCACAGCGTCAACATCTTTGCTGGCCAGCAGATCACGAAAATCGGCGTACACCTTAGCAATACCACTACCGCCGTAATGCTTGTTATAAGATGCGGCCATAGCATTCCGGCGGCTCTTATAGGCATCGCAAACAGCCACAACTCGTACATCCTGCATCTTCTTCAGTTGATTCTTATGGTAATAATTGGCTATACTTCCACACCCGATATGCCCCACGTTTACCCGATTACTCGGCGCATCTGTCCCGAAAACCGTACTGGGAACAATAGCTGGAATTCCCAACGCCGCTGAAGCTGCAACTCCACTCTTGATAAAGGCACGTCTACTTATGTCTTTTTCCTGCATGACTCTGGCCTTTCATGGTTTTGTAACAAATCGGTTAGATAAGACTTAAATCGTCCATCAAAATTCACCAAATCCAAATTTATAACTATCTGACATTCCCATTTGATTCATATTTCCCATTTAACTTCACAAACGGTATTTCTGCACGTAACACGGTCAATAATACCACAATCGGGGCCTCGATTTCAAGGCGTCTGGTCACCAACATGGCCGATACGCCTCCCAGAAAGGGCCAAAAACACGCCCATTCACCGAAACTCCAGCATTTTGGCGTTTTTTCGACGCACGACGACCAGCGATTTCTCCTCACTGCTACCGATTGTCATCATTGGCCCTATACTATCAAGATGCAGTTCATTTGTCACTGACTACTTGGGAAATCCGGGTTAATAAGATATCAGACAAAATGCAACAGCTTAGTCTGTTTTTTTACTTTTGTTATCCTTCAAATTCGTCGCCCGTCGGTTGTTTACAACTGGCCGCCGAGAGCAAGAAGTGCGAAGGCAGTTGCATTATTTAGGGCGTGCGAAACGGCCGTAACCCAGAAGGCGGTCCACCTTGACTTTTGCCGCCAATGGGCGAAAGTGAAAGCAAAGTAGAAACCGCCGACCATCCCGGAAGCGATGCCGGCAAGAATTCCGTCAAGAAAATGCAGGCCTGCGAATATGGCCATAGAAGAGATAATCTGCCAACTAAACGAAGCATTAAATTTTCTGGCAACGAATATAGGCAGCGCCTGAAACAGTAACGTTTCAGCAACCGGAGCAATCACAACTATTAACAGGAACATTGTACCAACATTCCAATCAGGAAATTCCCGGTCCAGTTCAGGAAATAAAAGAGCAAGTATAAATGCACATAGAAGGCTGACTAATAACCCTTCAATGGTAATTCTCCAGCAAAAAGCCCAGGGACTTCTTTTTCTGTAACGTTGGAAATGTCTTATCAGCCGCTTCATCATCCTGCATCAAAGCATCGTTTCATTGCCGCATCGTCGCATCTACTTTTTAATGTTTGCGGTTGCAATCAGAAACCAGGCGGTGTCTTCGTCCTGCATTGCGCCGACGAGTGTGGGCTTGCCGAAATTCAGGCGGATGCTGCTATTCCAGTTCCTTTCTACAATTTGGGGGATTGTATCGGCCTTATCGTCAGCTTTTACTGCATCACTGTATCGGAACTCCAGTTCCGCGAATATCTTCTCTTTCCGGATTTCGGCAATGGCGCTAAACGAGGTGCCGACATCAATATACTCAACCTTCTGATGGTTCGTCGTATCTATGTGTAGGGCCTTGCGTGTAGTCGATTCGGTTCTTGCTTCGTTTTCATGGGCCAGTGCAAGCTTTGCGCCGGCCTTTAACGCAGCAGCGTCCGTTGACTTTAGGCATTTTAGGATGTGTTCGGCTGAGATAGAGTCGGTGCCGTGGCTGATTTGCGGCACGCCCAGAGAATACAAGGCTTCCAGCCGGGCCTCTACTATGAATGCTTCCAGCAGTATAACGGAGTCTTTGTG
>Ga0209636_10004663_pt1 | contig 13989 bp, 15 predicted proteins | sample DeeMarSWOR152_54_FD_187464 | JGI IMG/M metagenome (GOLD analysis project Ga0209636, IMG submission 187464) | Marine sediment microbial communities from White Oak River estuary, North Carolina - WOR-1-52-54 (SPAdes) (version 2) | ecosystem: Environmental > Aquatic > Marine > Intertidal zone >...
AGTCAGACCTACCATCAATGCCCGTGAAATCGCCACAAAAGAAAACGTGGATATTCGGCTGTATAAAGTTATATATGATGCAATTGCTGATGTCCGAAATGCATTGGAGGGGCTACTGGAACCAACATTTGAGGAAGAAAATTTAGGAACTATGGAAGTTCGCGATACTTTCAGAATACCAAAGGTAGGTACCGTAGCCGGTTGTTATGTATTATCTGGCAAAATTTCACGGAACGACAAAATCCGTTTATATAGAGAAGACAAATTGATTTTTGAAGGTCGTTTGAACTCCTTAAAACGCTTTAAAAATGATGTGAAAGAAGTCGTCGCTGGATTTGAATGCGGAGCTGGATTGGAAAATTTTGATGACATCAAAATCGGTGATGTCATGGAAGTATATAAAGTCGTTGAAATTAAACGAACACTCGCGGCGAATTAGTAGTTGATTAGTGGTGAGTAGTAGTGATTATGATGCAATTCACTAGCCACTATTTATTACTCACTACTCACTCACAATCAAGTAGCATAGTCAGAACTAAAAAATTTAAGATCGAAAATGTTTGTAGGCGTTGGTCAGGTAGAACTGTACATTCCGGATAGCGGATCGTTAAAATCAAAGCGCTTTGTTCTGAAAAGCATTAAAACGAAGATACGAAACAAATTTAATGTTTCGGTGGCCGAAATTGAAAATAATGATAAATGGCAGCGTTCGTCGCTTGGATTGGCCATTGTTTCTAATGAAAGGAAGATAATTGATAGTACGTTAAATCAGATCATTGATTTTATCGATAACGATTTCCGGGTTGAAGTTTTAAATCATTCTATTGAAATTTTCTAACCAGAATAAAATGAAGTTTAAACGATCACTCCGAGTCTCAGAACTGATAAAAAGAGAAATTAGTGCAATTATTGCGTTTACCATTAAAGATCCCTCGATTAAAACTGTAAATATCACTTTTGTTAAAGTGAGTGATGATTTAAAACATGCGAAAATTTATTATCGTGTTATGGGTAATAACCAGACTAAAGAAAAAGCAGTCAAAGGATTGGAGCGAGCGAAAAAATTTATCCGTAGTGAAATCGGTCATCGCACTGAATTGAGATACGTACCTGAAATTCAATTTTATTATGATACCGGTTTAGATGAAGCCGCAAATATTGACTTATTGCTGAAACAAATACACGATTCCGATGCGTCATGAACTGGTTGGGGCAAGAGTTTGATTTTGAAGCCGGGGCTATTTTAAATTTTAATAAGCCAATCGGAAAATCTTCATTCTGGATCGTTAAAAAGGTTAGAAATCTTGTCAAAACGAAAGTAGGACATGCAGGAACGTTAGATCCATTTGCAGAAGGTGTTCTGTTGATCTGTACCGGAAAGGCAACCAAACAGGTCGCGAAGTTGATGGATCTGACAAAGGAATACATTGGTGAAATTGAATTAGGTCTCGAAACAGATACGGATGATCGAACCGGGAAAATTTTAAATCAACAAGAAGTTCCTGAATTAGATCAAAAAGAATTTGAGCAATTTTGCCAGGGTTTTATCGGAGATATTTATCAAACGCCCCCAATGTTTTCTGCTAAGAAAATGAAAGGCAAGCGTTTGTATCAGATCGCTCGCAAAGGAGAAGTTGTCAACAGAGAGCCTAAATTAGTTCATATTGAAAATGTTGATGTGTTGTCTTTTAAGAGTCCAATTGCAAAAATAAAAATTCGTTGTTCAAAAGGTACCTATATTCGAGCTCTGGCAAGAGATATTGGTCAGAAGATTGGTTGCGGCGGGCATCTGAAATCGCTGATTCGGACTAAAGTCGGACAATTTGAAGTGGCAGATTCGATCACTTTAAATCAATTTAAGAAATTTTTTAATTTAGCCTAACTTTTTAGTTGCTGTGGATGATTGTACATTGGCATGAGAATTTTTAGAAGTCTTGATGATGTACAAAGAGATGATAACTGTATTTTGACGACTGGTACATTTGATGGTGTTCATCTTGGACATCAATCGATCATTAAAACCTTACATAAGTCGGTCAGCTATCAAAATGAGAGCGTAACAATTGTTACCTTCGAACCTCATCCACAATTTGTTATCAAGTCCCCCAATAGAAATGATCTAAGGCTATTAACGACAATTGAAGAAAAAATATCCATTCTTCAAGCTTTAAAAATTGATCGTCTAATCATTTTACCGTTCGATAGTACGTTTGCGCAATTAAGCTCACAGGAGTTCATTGAAAATATTCTTGTAAATAAGATTGGTTTTAAAAAAATAATTATTGGCTATGATCATGCATTTGGAAGGGATCGACAGGGTAATTATGAGATTTTAGCACGAGTAAGTAGAAAATACAACTACTCAATTATTGTCTTATCTCCTTTTTCTCTTGATGGTGTGATTATAAGTAGCACAAAAATTCGGAAGTTATTGTTAAACGGCGATGTCGAACGGGCTGCTACATATTTAGGTAGAAATTATCGTTTAACTGGAAGGGTGGTACATGGAGAGGGAAGAGGACGCACGTTAAATGTACCGACTGCAAACATCGAACCAATTTCTAACGAGAAATTGATTCCCAAAGACGGAATTTATGCTGTTTGGGCGTATTTCAGAGATCAAAAATTTAAAGCAGTTCTTTACATCGGATTAAAGCCTACTTTTACATATAAAGAGCGTACCATTGAACTCCACATTTTTAATTTTTCAGATGACTTATATGGGCAGACTGTAGAAATCGAATTTAAAGTCAGAATTAGAGATGAGTTTTATTTTGATAAAGTAGAACAATTAATTGAACAAATAGAAAACGATAAAGAAAAGACATTGGAAATCCTTACTAAAGAATACTAACCAGGAGAAGGTTATGCCATTGACAAAAGACGGAAAAGTTGAAATATTCAAAGAATTTGGAAAAGACGAAAAGGATACTGGAAACACAAAAAGTCAAATCGCGTTACTAACAAGACGGATAACAGAGCTTTCGGATCACTGTAAAATGCATCCAAAAGATCATCATTCGCGACGAGGTTTATTAAAACTTGTTGGGCAACGGCGAAGATTATTACAGTATTTACAGCGAAGAAACCTTGATGAGTACCGGAGTTTGATTGAAAAATTGGGTATCCGACGCTAATACAAATTTATTGCTTTAAATACCCAAATTTGGAGATTATAAAAAATGTTGTTTTGTGGAGGCTTAGAGAATAATTGATTGAAGTTGAAAATCTTACACGATATTTTGGAAATATTGCTGCTATTGAAGATGTAACTTTTACAGTAGAGAATGGAGAAATTCTTGGTTTTCTTGGTCCGAATGCTGCCGGAAAAACAACGACGATGCGTATTTTGACCTGTTTTTTACCAGCCTCTAAAGGGACAGCGCGGGTTGCTAACTTCGATGTTTTTCAGAACCCTTTAGAGGTGAAAAAAAGGATTGGCTACCTGCCTGAAAATCCCCCCTTATATGCTGAGATGACTGTATATTCTTTTCTTGATTTTATTGCTAAAATTAAGGGAATTGACCCACGCGATCGAAAGCAAAAGATCAATACTGCAATTGAAAAAGCAGGTCTTGATGATAGAATAAATACTATCGTTAAACATCTCTCGAAAGGTTATAAACAACGCCTGGGTATCGCCCAAGCGATTATCCATGAACCCGAAGTATTAATTCTCGATGAGCCGACTATCGGGCTTGATCCCAAACAGATCATTGAAGTTCGAGAGTTAATCAAAGGTTTTGAGGGAAAACATACAGTTATCCTGAGTACCCATATTTTGCCCGAAGTGAGCATGACTTGTCAGCGCGTGGTAATCATCGACAGGGGAAGGGTCGTTGCTGAAGACAAACCAGAAAATTTGATGGCAAAATTAAAAGGTTCAGAGCAGATTACTGTCGTGGTTGGCGGTCCCGAATCTCAGGTGATCGAGAGTTTATCTAAAGTTCAGGGAGTTTCCCAGGTTACTGTGATTCAAAAGGGCGCAGATAATAAAATAGCCTATTCAGTTGACAGTTCTCTTCATGCTGAAGTGACCAAAGAACTGGCAAAAACTATTGTGAAAAATGGCTGGGATCTGTATGAATTAAAGAAAGCAGAAATGAGTCTGGAAGAAATCTTCCTGCGTCTTACAACCCAGGAAGAGGAGGTATACAATTAGTGCGAAAAATTTGGGCGATTTTTGAACGTGAAATCAAGTCATACTTTGTATCTCCAATTGCTTATGTCGTTATCGCACTTTTTCTTGCGGTTTCTGCTATCTTTTTCTATCTCATTCTTTCCTCGTTTGTCCAGCGCTGTTTTGAGGTGGATATGTATGCGCAACAATGGCGACAGATGTCCCCTCCAATGAACCTTCATGAATGGGTAACGAGACCATTCTTTGGTAATGTGGCAACAATTGCGTTAATGATTTTGCCCCTTATTACGATGAAACTTTATGCAGAAGAAAAAAAGACTGGAACAATTGAACTAATACAAACATCACCAATTACAAACATTCAAACACTCATCGGTAAATATGCTGCGGCAGTAGTACTTTATATTTTAATGTTAGTCTTAACATTTTTCTACATGTTATTTCTTTTTGCTTTTGGAAATCCAGAGATTGGGCAGATATTTTCCGGTTATTTAGGAATGTTCCTGATTGGTGGTAGCTATTTAGCAATCGGGCTTCTTTTTTCAACCTTTACCGATAACCAGATTGTTGCAGCGGTGACTACCATAGCAGTTATTCTAATTTTCTGGGTCATTGGCTGGCTGTCTAATTTCGTCGATCTAGGCTTAGGCAATATGCTCAACCAATTATCTTTAATTGAACATTTGGATGATTTTGAAAAAGGAGTAATCGATACAAAAAATATCGTTTTTTACCTGAGTTTTATTTTCATGAGTCTGTTTTTCAGTTATATATCCATAGAATCAGCCAGATGGAGGGGAAGTCGATGAAAGATCGAATGAAATTTATTGGTCTGGCTGGTCCGGTTTTGATTCTTGTATCTCTTTTCGTTAATTTGATTACTTCCAATTGGTCGTTATTCAATTGGATCATTATTATTGTTGGAGTCATCCTGATTTTAATTTTTACCTGGATAGAACAAATAAAGGTCAGGCAATTTTTGACGACACGCTCATTCAAATATAGCAGCAACATTGCATTCATGAGTATAATTGTATTCGGTATTGTTATTTTGATCAATGTGATTTTGATTAAACACAATTTTCATTGGGACACGACAAAAGGTACACTTTTCAGTCTATCGCCACAGAGTAAGAAAATCGTTAGAGAATTAAAAAATGAGGTACAGGTCAAAGCATTTTTTCGTCCCAGCAATCAACAAGGTATTCGTGATTTATTAGAGGAGTATGTAAACCAATCCAATCGATTTAAGTTTGAATTTATTGATCCTGATGTAAATCCTGGTCTGGTAAAACAGTATAATATTGAAAATTACGGAATGATTGTTCTGGAGCATAAGGATAAAATCGAAAAGATTCAAGAAAGTACTGAACAGGAAATGACGAATGCTTTGATCAAAGTCACTCGGGAGGAAGAGAAAAAGATTTATTTTACCACCATGCATGGGGAACATGACATCGATGATATTAATCCCGAAGGACTGAATGAAGCCAGGAAAGGGATTGAAGCTGAGAACTATAGCATTGAAAAAATTTTTTTAGCTGAAAAACAGCACGTTCCAGAAGATTGTTCAGTTCTTGTTATTGCCGGACCGAAAAAAGATTTATTGGATACCGAATATTATGCGATCAGCGAATATCTTAAAAAGGGTGGTAAATTGCTGGTATTGTTAGACCCGGATCAACCCGATCTTCAAAATCTTCTGGGGCAATGGGGATTTGAAATTGGGAACAATACAATCATCGATGTATCTCCGGTGGGTCAGTTATTTGGTGCAGGATATGGAAGTCCGCTCATTTCCGATTATGAATCTCATGAAATTACTGAAGATTTTAATTTAATGACCATTTTTCGATTGGCGAGATCAGTTATTCCTGTTTCAGAACCCGATTCTGGAATTGTTGTGAAATCTTTAGCACAGACAACGGAGTTCCCCGGGAGCTGGGGCGAGACCAATTTAACTGAAGAGGAAATTCATTATGATGAGGGCGAGGACCTGAAAGGTCCGGTTGCAATCGCGGCAGTGGCAGAAAAGGATGTGCAATCAAAACCGGATAGCACCACTGAAGATGAATCGATACAACAACTCAAAACACGTATCGGCGTATTTGGCGATTCCGATTTTATCACCAATACTTATTACCATTTCCAGGGTAATAGTGATCTTTTTTTAAATGTAATAAGTTGGCTGGCAGAGCAGGGTGATTTAATTTCCATTCGAGCAAAACAGCCAGAAGACAATCGAGTATCCCTGACCGCTCAACAGTCTCTAATTATTTTCTGGATTGGGGTTGTTTTATTACCATTATCGATATTAATCGTCGGTATGGTTATCTATGTTCAACGAAAATAAATAAACAACGGTTATGGCATCAAGGAAAACAATTGTTCTATTCATTATTTTTTTTGGATTATTGGTTTACGTTTACTTCTTTGAAATTAAAGGAGAAAAACGAAACAGAGCACAAAAAGAGAAGGAAGAGTTAGTACTAAATCTCGATAAAGAGAAAGTTGCCGGTTTATCGTTTCTGCCCCAGGGAATTTCGATTGAAAAAGACGGCACTTTGTGGAAAATCTTATTACCGGTTCAAACCCATGCCGATCATTCTACAATTGAAAGTATTTTAGACGCTTTTAGCTGGCTAAAGAAAGGACGCTATGTTTCAGATAATCCTGACGATTTTAAGAAATTTGGCTTAACACCATATCAACTTGCGCTGGTAATCAGTCAGCAGGAGGGAATTAGCGACACCTTATTTCTTGGCGATACCAATCTTGATAGCACAAAAGTATTTTATCGTAACAATGGTTCAAACAAGGTTTATCTCGTTTCCACAACTCTAAAAAGCAACGCCACTAAATCATTGTATGATCTCAGAGATAAATCTGTTTTAAAATTTAAAAAGCAAGAGATATCGAAAATTTCAATTAAGAATAATTATCGAACTTTTTCATGCTATAAAGATAAAGATCAACAATGGTGGTTAGAGCATCCCATCCGAACTTTGTGTGATGATGATAAAATCGATGATATACTCAATGAGCTTAATAACTCTAAAATAGCCAGCTTTGAGTCAGAATACGCAAATAACCTGGGGATATATGATCTTCACAATCCCTGGCTAACAATTTCACTTCTGGATAGCAGCGAGGAACATAAACCTATCTTGTATGTTGGTAAGAAAGAGAAAAAGGAATATTATGCTAAAAATGATTTAAGATCTGCAATTTTTCTTATTGATTCAAGTCTGGTAGCCAAGTTAAATGTTTCTCTGTTTGATTTAAGAGATAAGACGATGGTTTCGTTTGAACAGGATTCTGTAACGGAAATATCAATTCAGTACCCTGACTTTATATTTCATTGTATAAAAGATAGTACAAATAGATGGATCATCACACAACCAGATTCGGGTCTGGCAAAATCCTGGAAAATTTCTTCATTGTTATATGATATTAAAGATTTAGAAGTGGCACAATTTATTGACGATCTATACCAATATAAATTAAATATTTTTTATGGATTTGATCGTCCCGAAATAAAACTGACGCTTAAAAAAGAAAATATAATTTTAGTCGATTTGTTAATTGGGAAACAAGTAGATAATAAGCTTTATGTAAAAAATAACCTAACCAATAAAATATTTCTGGTTAAGACAAAAGCAAAAGATGATCTTTTGGTAAAGCCAGAAGAATTTATAGATGAGGATTTTTAAACATGGATAAGAAAATTGAAATTTATATTGGAGGGAGCAAATGATTCATAAAAAGGAGATGATTTTAAGTGGAAAACGGCTGTCAATTGAGACCGGAAAGCTGGCAAAACAGGCACACGGGACTGCTGTTGTTCAATATGAAGATACAGTCGTTTTAGCAACCGCTGTTGCTTCAAAAAAGCCTCTGGAAGATGTTGATTTTTTCCCCCTGAGTGTTGAATACCGGGAAAAAGCATACGCCGCGGGGAAAATACCTGGTGGATATTTCAAAAGAGAGGGACGACCAGGTGATAATGAAATATTAAGTGCTCGAATTATAGACCGCCCCATACGACCGCTTTTTCCAGAAAATTTTAGAAATGAAGTTCAAATCATTGTAATGGTTCTTTCAGCAGATAGAGAGAACGATCCTGATGTCCTGGGAGCCATCGCTGCCTCTACTGCGTTATCAATTTCTGATATTCCATTTATGGGACCGATTGGTGCGGTTCGGGTTGGTAGAATTCATGGCGAATTCATAATCAATCCAATTTATGATGAACTTGAAAATAGCGATATGGATCTGGTTATTGCAGGAACAGAAGACTCCATTGTTATGGTTGAAGGAGAATCCCTAGAAATAGCCGAAGATGATATGATTGCTGCATTAGAATTCGGGCATAAGCACATTAAGGAAACCATTGCAATTCAAAAGGAATTGATGACCGAATGTGGTAAACCAAAAATGGAAATTATAGTGACTGAACCTGACGAAAATCTAATAAGCCAGGTTCATCAAATGGCAGAGTCTCGGCTTCAGGAAATTATTGCCATCCAGGATAAATCAGAGCGATCAACAGCCTTGTCTCAACTTATCGAGGAACTGCAACATTCATTGGAAGAACACTTTCCAGAATCAGCTTCAGTCATTAAAGAAGAAATTGAAAAAATCCAAAAAAAGCTCGTTCGTGATACGATTCTGGAAGAAAATAAAAGATTGGATGGTCGCAATCCCAATGAGATTCGTCCGATTACCTGTGAAGTTGGACTATTACCAAGAACCCATGGTTCTGCCCTTTTTACCAGAGGTCAAACACAGGCTCTGGCTGTAACAACGTTAGGCACTAAGATGGATGAGCAGAAGATGGATGAGCTGGAAGGAGAATTTTATAAGAGTTATATGTTGCATTATAACTTTCCACCTTTTAGTGTTGGCGAAGTTCGTCCTATCAGAGGTCCGGGGAGAAGGGAAATTGGGCATGGTAATCTGGCTGAAAGGGCGATAAAAAATGTTATCCCCAGTGATACGATATTTCCATACACAATTCGTATTGTTTCGGACATTCTTGAATCCAATGGCTCGTCGTCAATGGCAACAGTTTGCGCTGGTTCTTTATCGCTCATGGATGCAGGCGTTCCGATAAAGGAAGCGGTTGCTGGTATCGCCATGGGATTGGTAAAAGAAGGAGACCGATATGTCATTTTGAGTGATATTCTCGGAGATGAAGACCATCTTGGTGATATGGATTTTAAGGTCGCCGGGACAGAGAAGGGTATTAATGCCTTTCAAATGGATATTAAGACCAAAGGTATTTCATTAGACATTTTACAAGAAGCCCTGGCTCAGGCTAAACAGGGACGTCTTCATATTTTAACTGCAATGAATCAAACCATAGAAAAGCCGAGAGAAGAATTGTCTTCCTACGCTCCCCGAATCATGACTTTTAAAGTTGATCCAGAATTTATCGGAATGATAATTGGACCAGGCGGAAAAACCATTCGTGATATTATTGACAAGACAGAGGTTGCAATTGATATTAGTGATGAGGGAGTGGTGACGATTGCCTCGGTAGACCCTGAAAACGGACGTCATGCTAAAGAGATGGTAGAAGATATTATTCGTCAGCCCGAAGTTGGAATGGTTTACACCGGTAAAGTAAAGAAGATCACCAATTATGGCGCATTTGTTGAGATTTTACCTGGCAAAGAGGGATTGTTACATATTTCCCAAATTGAAAACCGTCGCATTGATCGAGTTGAAGATGTTCTCAAAATTGGAGACGAAGTTCAGGTGAAAATCCTTAAGATCGATGAACAGGGCAAATTTGATTTGAGTCGGAAGGTATTGCTGGATCGCGATTTCAATTAAAAAGTCTAATTTCAAACTAGAATTAGTGGTTTTTAGAGTGTAAAAATTATTATCGTCAAAAATTAGATTGATCAAACAACGGCAGCTAATCACATGTAATTTTTTAGGAGGGATCTATTATGATAATTGGAGTGCCAAAGGAAATTAAGGCAAATGAGAACCGAGTTGCGTTGCAATCCTCTGGCGTTGAGATGTTACGACAAAATGGTCATACGGTATTGATTGAAACTAATGCTGGTGTTGGAAGCGGATTTGAAGATGAAACTTATAAAAAGGCTGGCGCAATAATATTAGTGACACCGAAAGAAGTGTTTGAAAAAGCTGATATGATAATGAAAGTTAAAGAGCCGCTTGCTCAAGAATATCGTCTTATTCGTGAAGGACAAATTATATTTACGTATTTTCATTTTGCTGCCTCAGAAGAACTTACCGAAGCGATTATGAAGACCAATTGTATTGCCATTGCCTATGAAACGATTGAAAAATCAGATGGTAGTTTGCCACTACTTAATCCAATGAGTGAAGTCGCCGGTCGCTTGTCCATTCAAGCCGGAGCTCGATGTCTTGAAAAAACTTCCGGGGGACACGGTATTTTGTTAGGTGGCGTAACCGGCGTAGCACCTGCAAAAGTGGTTATTATTGGTGGTGGAATCGTTGGAACCAATGCGGCACAGATGGCGGCTGGTCTCGGTGCAAATGTTATCATTCTGGACATTAATATCGAACGGCTAAGATTTTTAAATCATGTTTTACCAGCTAACGTCACTACCATGATGTCCACGCCTGAAAATATCCGCCAGCAGATTGCCGATGCAGATTTAGTCGTTGGTGCTGTTCTAATTCATGGTGCCAAAGCACCTCATCTGATTACCAGGGATATGCTGCGATTAATGAAAAAAGGATCTGTCATTGTTGACGTTGCTGTGGATCAAGGCGGATGTGTGGAAACAATTCGTCCCACTACACATGCTGAGCCAACTTATGAAGTAGAGGGAGTTATCCACTATGGTGTTGCTAATATGCCAGGTGCAGTACCGAAAACATCGACCATTGCTTTGACAAATGTCACGCTGCCCTACGCAATTGAAATCGCCAATAAAGGATATCTGGAAGCTATTAAAACTAATAAAGAAATTGCTCTGGGAGTTAACATTATCTTTGGTAAGGTGACCTATGGACCAGTGGCAGAAGCTTTTGATTTAGAATATAAACCATTAGAGGAAGTTCTTGCCAGTTTAGCATAAATGTAAGGCGTGGGGCCGTAGAGTGTGGCGCGTAAAGCGTAGGGCGTAGCGCATGTCTTTTTCGCTCTACGCCCTAGGCGCTATGCTCCGCGATTACTCCTCGTGTTTAAAAATTCTATTGGCTCCAGGATTAATACTAATGATAAAACTATTGTATGAAGGAATGCCGGGTGTATGTGCCGATTTTAGCTTATCACAAAGTCAGTAATCAATTTGAGTGGGGTATTAATACCGTTTCGGTTCGCTTATTTGAGACTCAGATAAAATATTTGTCTGAAAATAATTACTATTCAATTTCACTTGAGCAGTATCTTAATAGCAGCTATCAATTTAACTCAAAACGACACTCTGTTATCATAACCTTTGACGATGCTGATGAATCAATTTATCACCATGTTTTGCCAATTTTGAAATCTTACGGATTCACTGCTACAGTCTTTGTTATTTCAAGTTATGTGGGAAAGCTAAATACCTGGGACGCAAATTTGGGAGGGATTTATTCAAGGCATCTAAGCTGGGATCAAATTGTAGAACTCTCAAATGAAGGTTGGGAAATCGGTTCTCATACCGCTACCCATCGTGATCTTTTAGGATTGTCGATTGATGAAGTAAAAAAGGAACTTCAATCTTCAAGGGAGATAATCGAACAAAAAGTTGAAAAACCGATCCGCTTTATCTCATATCCGTTTAATCGATTTGATTATCGTATCATTTCGCAGGCGCAACAAATTGGTTATTCTGGCGGATGTGCGCTATCTGTGAATAAAAACCTGAACAGTGTTCCAAAGCAATTTACGATGCTACGTCATGGTGTTTACTCAATTGATAAAATTTATTGGTTTAAACAGAAGTTATACAATTCTCAAATAGAGCTATTCAAACAGAGAATTATTAGTCGTGCTGCTTTTGGCACAATCTGGTACAAACGATTTAGAAACTAAAAAAAAATATTGCTTTTTGTATTAAAAATTCTTATATATAAGTCACTTAGAAATTGCTGGATGCCAGCAGCATGAAAAATAAATCAATAAAAAAACTTTATTATTCGATCAGTGAAGTTAGTAAAATTACCAGCTTAAAGCAATATGTGCTCCGTTTTTGGGAAACTGAATTCCCTGATTTGAAGCCAGCCAAAAATCGAGCAGGCAACAGAATCTATCGTTTGAGTGATATAAAGCTGATTTTTCTGATCAAAAAATTGCTGTACGAGGATAAATATACAATCGAGGGTGCACGTCAGAAATTGAAAACACTCAATCAACTGAAATCATCACAAATGGCGATGCCTTTCCAGGAGAATGAAGAAGATATTATTCGTTCTTTGAAAAAGGATTTACAGGAGATATTAGATATTTTGGATGGGAAGAAGTGACGAAAGGTATATGGGTATAAGGTGGGTAGCTAACTGATAAACTTTTATGCCCCTATACCGTTATACCCTAACAAATCTCTCGGGGCGTAGCGCAGTCCGGTAAGCGCACTTGACTGGGGGTCAAGGGGTCGGAGGTTCAAATCCTCTCGCCCCGACGATTGATAGTCAAATAATTCCAAACAAAAACAGGGACATAGCATAAGCTGTGTCCCTTTCTTTTTTTACCCCATTTTGCTCTATTTTACCCTGTATTTCGCTTCTTTTGGTAGCAAAAATTGACCGTTTTATAAATATAAATCTTGGAGTCTACAGTCATATCGAGGAAAAAAAGTGAAATTAAAATAAAAAATTTATCTTTTATCTTTTTAAAATTATGACCTTATGTCTTTGTATCTTTGTGGCTATTGCAAAATTTAGGATAATAAAAATCCGACTAAGGATGATTCTCTTCTCGTTGCAGACTGAATGTGACCAATTTCTTGACAAAAAAACAAAGATTTCGCTTATAATATTATAGCGAGAGTGCGGTGTAGCCAAATCTTTCCTTCGCAACCGTCATGATATCTACAAAATTTGTAAACGCCGTCGTCCCTCCTGGCTGAGTCGTGTTAATCGCTCCCATTAAATTCCCAAAAATCTGGCATTCTTTTACACTTTTTCCTTTAACAAATTTTGCGATAAATCCGGCATTAAAACTATCTCCAGCCCCAATGGCGTCAACGATATTTTTGTTCAAAAAAGCATCTGCTTCAAAAGTCGATTCACCCTGCTTTGAAACAGAACCTTTCTCGCCCAATTTGACAACAATGATGTTGCCCAGCTTCGCTAATTTCTCTAGTGCTGCTGAAAGAGTCTTCTGACCACTTAAATGAAGTGCTTCCACTTCATTCGGCAGAAACACATCGACATAACGGAGAACATTCGGCAGATCCATATCCTATTTTTCCGCTGGATCCCATTGGGCATATAATGATGTGGTTATTGATGATAAACGGAATCCCATATCTGTTTAAGATGTTCACGGCAACCAAATAAAATAGCTGCCAGCGACATTTCTTAGTGACAATACGGGCAGATTAACGGGTCTTTTCCTGTTAAGGCTGTCTGTCGTTGTCTCCAGCTTGGCATCTCTGTTCTTTGATGTTGTTGATTGCGTTCTGACTGTCCCAAAAGACGGCGGACAATACTTAAATACCATGTATACTGATAAATTTTATTGAGCAACCCGTTGAAACACTTATATTGTTTTAGGCATGCTGTCTATTTACTGAATCTTAATTTACCATTCTTACAGGCTTTTCTGAGAAGAGCGGTTACATTGTAACGCCATCGTTTCTTCAGACCCGCATGGGGCATGAGGAATTTAGGATTCGCTTTGATCCAATGGGTTC
>Ga0209636_10004664_pt1 | contig 13989 bp, 11 predicted proteins | sample DeeMarSWOR152_54_FD_187464 | JGI IMG/M metagenome (GOLD analysis project Ga0209636, IMG submission 187464) | Marine sediment microbial communities from White Oak River estuary, North Carolina - WOR-1-52-54 (SPAdes) (version 2) | ecosystem: Environmental > Aquatic > Marine > Intertidal zone >...
ACACAAAGTGTGGAGCTCCTCATTATCATATCGGACCCCAGTAGCCGAGGGGTGATTACGGCGGGCCGCATACGTGATCTAGTCCTTGAACTCAATCTGGAAATCGGTCGGAGCGTGCTCATCATCAATCGAGCTCCGGGGGATCTCGATCCCGCCATCGCACGGCAGGCCGAAGAACTTGGCTTGGAATTAACCGGGACCATTCCGGCAGACGAGATGGTATTTCAGTTCGATGTGGAGGGAAAGCCAACCTTTGGGCTTCCCACCGATTCTCCAGCGGTTCGGTCGGCACGGGAGATATTCGATCACCTTATCCAATAGGATACAATGGGGAGGGAAGAGATGACGGCAAAGATTATCAGTGGGAGTGAGGTGGCTAAGGAGATTCGGGAGGAGTTGAAGAAGGAAGTAGCAGAGTTGAAGGAAAGGCATAACGTAACACCGGGATTGGTGACCATCCTGGTTGGAGAGGACCCGGCCTCCGTCAGTTACGTGACGGCCAAACAGAAGACTGCTCATGAGCTCGGGTTTCACTCCATACAGGACAATCAGCCCGCTGATCTGGCTGAGGATGAGCTCTTGAAATTGATTGATCAATACAACAAGGATCCCAAAATCCACGGCATCCTTGTGCAGCTCCCCTTGCCCAAGCACATAGACGAGGGGAAGGTCCTTTATGCAATCGATCCCCGAAAGGATGTAGATGGTTTTCACCCGGTGAACGTGGGGAAATTGATGATCGGTGAGCCCGATTATCTCCCCTGTACACCAGCGGGAATTCAACAGCTCCTCATTCGCTCGGGGGCGAAAATAGAGGGAGCCGAGGTGGTAGTGGTGGGTCGGAGCAATATCGTAGGTAAGCCCATCGCCAATATCCTGCTGCAGAAGAGGGAAGGGGCAAACGCGACGGTAACGGTTTGCCATACCCGGACCAAGGACATGGCCTCCCATACGAGGAGGGCGGATATTCTGATCGTTGCAGCGGGAAAGCCCAAGGCCGTAACCGCGGATATGGTGAAGGAGGGGACTGTGGTTATCGATGTGGGGGTGAATCGTATTGGCAAGACCCCCGAGGGGAAGGCCATCCTGTGCGGGGATGTTGATTTCGAGGCCGTGAAGGAGAAGGCGAGCGCCATAACCCCTGTTCCCGGTGGCGTTGGGCCGATGACCATTACCATGCTGATGATGAACACCGTCAAAGCTGCCAAGCTGGCTGCGGGGATTACTTAGTGCTTCGATTCGCAAATACCAATGGAGTAATTTCTGGAGCAGGATCTGAGCAAATGCTCACTCAGCACTAAGTCCTGAGGCTTCGACTGAGCTCAGCCGAAGTCTCAATATGTTTGTAATCGAACTTATGAACCGGAGGACTTAGAAGGGAGGAAGGGAAAGTGGCTAAAAAAGAGAAGAAGACCCCTGAAAAGAGGGAAGCAACCGAGGAGGAGTATCAATACGAGGAGAAGGCCTCGTTCGATGGGAAGAAGGTGAAGGTGTTGGGGCCAACCTTTGAAAAGGGGCAACCGGATAAGGCCGATAATTGGCGGCAAAAGCTGACCAATAGGCAGGAGCAGGTGAATTACCTCAAAACGGGGGAGCGATACTGGTTCAGCGAGGACTGGTTTGGAAGTGAAAAGAGAAAGACCCCCGCTTAATTCTCTACGATAAGGGAGGTGCAAAAAGTGGCTTTTGAGATTCCAAAGATTCAGTATACGGGAAAGATCAAGGAGATTACCCTGGGGAAAGGCGATAAAGCGGTCACCGTTGGAGGGGAGACCTCCTATCCGTTTCACCTCTTCGAGGGCGAGATGCCCAATAAGCCGAAAATAGCCATAGAGGTTTACGACGTGGTACCGGAGGATTGGGCCGAGGCGGCCTTGGAACCCTTCAAAGGGGTTACCAATAACCCGGTAGCCTGGGCCAAGAAGTGTGTCGAGGATTACAAGGCCGATATGATCGCTCTCCAACTGCGGAGCACCGACCCTAATGGCCTCAACCGACCTGCCGAAGAGGCGGCTGAGACAGTCAAGAAAGTCGTGGGGGCCGTGGACGTACCCGTTATCGTTTGGGGTAGCGACAACGACGAGAAGGATGCCGAGGTCTTGAGGAAGGTCTCGGAGGTCTGCGAGGGGGAAAACGTGGTCATAGGACCAGTGGTTGAGGGAAATTACAAGATCGTGGGCGCCGGGGCCATCGGATACAAACACACAGCCATAGCATCGACCCCCATCGACATCAATCTGGCCAAACAGCTCAATATCCTTCTGGGAAACCTCGGGGTTCCTGACGGACAGATCATCGTTGATCCCACCACGGGGGGATTGGGCTACGGCATCGAATACACCTACTCCGTGATGGAGAGGGATCGTATGGCTGCTCTCACGCAGCAGGATGAGAAGCTTCAGTTCCCCATGCTCTGCAATATGGCCAGGGAGGTCTGGAAGACTAAAGAGGCGAAATTGAGCGAGGGAGAAGAACCCACACTCGGGGATGCTAAAAAGCGGGGCATCCTCATGGAAGCGATAACAGCGGTACTTCTCCTTTTGGCGGGAGCTGACGTATTGATCATGAGGCATCCCGAAGCCGTCAAGGTGGTGCGGGAGTACATTGAGGAGATGACCGCCGCCTAGGTGAAAAGAGAAGACGGGGAATGCTATACTGTAAGAAATGACCGACCCGGTTCCTGATTTCACGGATCGGGAGAAGATCAATCATAATCTATGATGAGCAGGAGAGGAGGAATTCAATGGCGGAAGAGATGGCGAAAAGCGTTGACCAGGCTACCCTGAAGATGATCGAAAAGGCCAGGGCCGATGGATGCGAGGTCGTGTTCGACCGTGCTGAAAAGATGAAACCCTGCCCCATTGGCTCGGAGGGGAGCTGCTGCAGGGTTTGTTCCATGGGACCCTGTCGGGTTCCTGCCCCCAAGAAGAAGGAGGGGGAGACGGCGGCGGAGAAGAAGAAGCGGACGGGGGTGTGCGGCGCTACCGCTGAGACTATTGCCGCGCGAAACTTCGCCAGGATGGTCGCGGCTGGAGCGGCGGCCCACTCGGATCATGCCCGCGGGGTGGCCGAGCTCTTTCTGGCCACTGCCAAGGGGGATATCCCGGACTACCAGATCAAGGACGAGCAGAAGCTCTACCAGGTGGCCATGGACTTCGGGGTCGAGATCGGCGATCGGTCCGTGCAGGATATTGCCGTCGATGTGGGCGAGATTGCCTTAGCCGAGTTCGGTCGCCAGGAGGGAGAGGTGCTCTTTGTGAAACGAGCTCCCCTCAAGCGGCAGGAGCTGTGGAGGGAGACCGGGACGGTACCAAGGGGCATCGACCGGGAGGTCGTGGAGATCATGCACCGAACCCACATGGGGGTGGATCAGGATTACCGCAACATCCTCTTGCAAGCGGCCCGATGTGCTCTCTCCGATGGGTGGGGGGGATCGATGATCTCCACTGAGCTTCAAGACATCCTCTTCGGGGATCCAGTCCCAGTTTTGGGACAGATAAACCTAGGGGTGCTCAAGGAGGATGAGGTGAACGTCGTGGTACACGGTCATGAACCCCTGCTCCCCGAAATGCTAGTAGTGGCAGCTCAAGACACGGAGTTGATCAAGTTGGCCCAATCCAAGGGCGCAAAGGGGATCAACCTGGCCGGTATGTGCTGCAGCGCCAATGAGGTTTTGATGCGGCACGGAATTCCTGTGGCCGGAAACTTCCTCCAGCAGGAGTTGGCCATCACAACGGGTGCCGTGGAGGCCATGACCGTAGATGTCCAGTGCGAGATGCAGTCACTGGCGGATGTGGCCAAGTGTTACCATACCAAACTCATCACCACTTCCCCCAAGGCCAAGATCGAGGGGGCCATGCACATCGAGTTCGAGGAGGCCCAAGCACTCAATGTTGCCAAGAAGATCCTCAGGGAGGCCATTGAGAACTTCCCCAACCGGAAGGCGAAGGTGTTGATCCCCTCCGAGAGCACGGACACCATAGTCGGGTTTAGCCATGAGACCATCAACTACCTCCTGGGAGGGCTCTTTCGGGCGGCCTATCGGCCCCTAAACGATAACATCATCAACGGCCGCATCAGGGGCATCGCCGGCGTAGTTGGCTGCAACAACGCCCGCACCATACACGATGATGCCCACCTGAAGATGATCTTGGAGCTTATCGGAAACGATGTGATAGTTCTCACCACGGGATGCAGCGCCATGGCTGCGGGCAAATATGGGCTTTTGACTCCAGAGGCTGCCCATAAGCATGCCGGCGCAGGCCTGGCATCGGTATGCGAGGCGGTGGGCATTCCCCCAGTCCTCCACATGGGTTCCTGCGTGGATAACAGTCGAATCCTCATGGCGGCCACGGCCGTGGTGAAGGATGGGGGGTTGGGAGACGACATCAGTGACCTTCCGGCGGCAGGCGCGGCGCCAGAGTGGATGAGCGAGAAGGCTATTTCTATCGGACAGTACTTCGTTGCCTCCGGGGTTTATACCGTCTTCGGGGTCACCTGGCCCACCCTGGGAAGCGAGGAGGTCACCAAAATGCTCTTCGAGGGGTTCGACGAGATCTTCAAGGGCAAGTGGGCCTTCGAGGCCGACGCCGTTAAGGCGGCTGGCATGATGATCGAGCACATCGACAAGAAGCGCAAGGCCCTCGGAATCGACAAGGCCAGGGAACGCGTCCTGTTCGATATGGCTGCCCGGAGGGAACTGGAAGCGGCGTAAGGATGGTTAAAGGTTGGAGGCTTGAGGATATGGGCTGAAGGTTCAAGGGATGTTGATCGAGTTTCCGGGCGTGATGCTGTTTCGAGTTTTTAACTCTGGTCATTTGAATTTGCGTGAATTCTCTCTAGTACGCAAAGTTTTACAAGGCCTACGTTTCTAGGCTTCAACAGGTTCCATGTTAGCCTTGTCATCTTATTGAGAAGGAGGTTGGAAAAGTGTCTAAGATTATCTGTTCTGCTGCAATTAGGGGAGCGCACAAGATCGTGGAGCGGGCCGAGAGGGAGTACGAGGAGGCCCTGGAAAGGTGGGGACCCAATGAACCCGTTGGATTTCCCAATACCGCCTACTACCTTCCGGTGATCTATGCCATTCTGGGCATACCTGTTGAGAAATTGGGTGATATGAAGCCGGTTTTGGAGAGGTGCCGTGTTCTTCTCCCCCCTATGGTGAGGGAGAAGACGCCGTTGCCCTATCTAGCTCCTGCTTTGGATGCGGGGATGGCTACCTTCTTCGCCGAGGAGATCATCGAGGCCATCCGCTACCTGAAGGATCCCGATTTCTACACGAAGCAGGAGGATCCGCTTGATGGTAATATCTGGTTGGGGGCGGCGGATGATATCATCTTCCGGAAGCGGGGCATCGAGTTCGTGGATGGGACGGCCCCCGGATTTGCGGCTATCGCGGGCGCCGCGCCAAACCCTGAAGTCGCCAAGAAGATCGCCATAGAATTACAGGAGAAAAACCTCTACGTCTTCATGTGTGCGGAGCACGAGGGAAAGCGCTTTAGTGAGCAATTGGTGGAGGCCGATGTTCAGATCGGTTGGCCTACCCGGTTGGTTTCCTACGGGCCTGACATCACTGCCGCCGTCTTCGCCATGGGCTTTGCCTGTCGCGTGGCTATGGCCTTTGGGAACATAAAACCGGGGGATTTCAGAAGAAACCTCATCTACAATAAGGACCGGACCTTTGCCTTCGTGATGCCCCTTGGCCACGTTACCGACGAGTGGTATGCCAATGCCGCCGGGGCAATCAACTGGGGATTTCCTACCATCGCCGACACCCCAATTCCTGAGGTCCTTCCCACCGGTGTGTGCACCTATGAACACGTCGTCTCCAATGTTTCCCACGATCAGATCACCGCAAAGGCCGTTGAAGTGAGGGGGTTGAAGGTTACCGTCAGCGAGGTTCCCGTTCCCGTCTCCTATGGTCCAGCCTTTGAAGGGGAAAGGGTTCGGGGCGACGACATCCACCTGGAGTCCGGAGGGGGAAGAACCACCGCTGTGGAGTGGGTTACCACCGCCCCCTTGGATCAGGTGGATGATGGAAAGGTGGAGGTCATCGGGCCGGAGATAACGGATATCCAGCCACCGGGTATGCTTCCCCTCGCCATTAAATGCGAGGTAGCTGGGCGCGAGATGCAGGAGGATTACGAGCCCATATTGGAGAGGCAGATCCACCACCTCATCAACTATGCCCAGGGGGTGATGCATATAGGCCAGCGGGACATCGCATGGATAAGGGTCAGCAAGGGCTCCGTTGAAAAGGGATTCCGCCTTGAGCACTTGGGAAAGATCCTCCATGCTAAACTGCACCAGGATTTCGGGGCCATCTTCGATAAGATACAGGTAAAGATCTACACCGAAGAGGACAAGGTCAAGGAGATCGTTGAGCAGGCTAAGAGTGTCTATGCAGCACGTGATTCCCGAATCGAGGGAATGACCGACGAAACCACGGATATCTTCTACTCCTGCACCCTTTGCCAGTCCTTTGCCCCCAACCATGTATGTATCATCAGCCCCGAGAGGACGGGTCTCTGCGGGGCATACAACTGGATGGACTGTAAGGCCTCCTACGAAATCAATCCAACGGGCCCTAACCAGCCGGTTCAGAAGGGAGAGGTCATCGATGCGAAGCTCGGGCAATGGAAGGGATGCAACGAGTTCCTCTTCAAGGCATCCCGCCAGAACTTCGACCACTACAACTTCTATAGCATCGTCTACGATCCCATGACCACCTGTGGATGTTGTGAATGCATTGCAGCAGTCCTTCCCCTCTGCAACGGTATCATGACGGTCAACCGTGATTATCTGGGGATGACCCCCTGCGGGATGAAATTCACCACCCTAGCGGGCACCGTCGGCGGTGGGATCATTACCCCGGGGTTCGTGGGGCATGGGAAGTACAATATCACCCAGCGGAAATTCCTCAGCGCGGAGGGCGGTATCCTGAGGATGGTCTGGATGCCGAAGATGCTCAAGGAGGAAATTGGGGAGCGATTCGTCAAGAGGGCTGAAGAATTGGGCGTACCGGACCTCTTAGATAGAGTTGCCGATGAGAGTGTTGGCGAAACCGAGGAGGCGATCCTTTCCTTCCTCGAAGAGAAACAGCACCCGGCCCTGACTATGGATCCTATCCTGGGGGCGTGAGGGAACTCCCTTTACATTATATGACCTGCCCGAAAGGTGGCTATTGAGCCATGTACTAGGCAGGGCAACCGAAATTGGAAAGGAGATGGAGCGATGGGATTGACCGGAATCCAAATCTTTAAGTTGTTGCCCAAGACCAACTGCGGTGAATGCGGTGTTCCGACATGCCTCGCCTTCGCCATGAACCTGGCGGCGGGAAAGGCTGAATTGGCTTCCTGTCCGTATGTCTCGGAGGAGGCCAAAGAACAACTTTCCGAAGCTTCAGCCCCGCCCATACGACCTCTCACCATTGGTGCTGGGGATAATGCGGTGAAGATCGGCGGGGAGACAGTGCTCTTCCGCCATGAGAAGACATTCGTCAATAAGCCCGGAGTTGCCCTGTTGATCTCCGATGGAATGGGTGATAATGAGATTGAGGCCCGGCTGAAGCGGTTCAAGGATCTCAGGTATGAACGGGTGGGCCTGATCCTTCGCCCGGAGTTGATCGCCGTAAAGAACGAGACGGGAGATTCGGCTAAATTCGTCAGTCTCATTAACAAGATCAAAGCCGAGACCGATGCAGGTCTGATCCTCATGAGCGATAAGGCCGAGGCCTTGGAAGCCGGGGTGAAGGTCTGTTCCGATCGAGTTCCACTCATTTACGCCGTAACCGATGGAAATGCCGATGCCCTGGGCACGTTGGCAAAGGAACATTCCTGCTCCCTGGCGGTCAAAGCAGATGATCTCGAGGCAATCTCCCAACTGACCACGAAGCTGGAAAGTGCGGGGGTAAAGGATCTGGTCTTGGATAGTGGATCGAGAACCCTTCGGAGGGCATTCGAGGACCAGGTATTCATCCGAAGGGCTGCCCTCCTCAAGAAGTTTCGCCCACTTGGATATCCCACCATCACCTTTCCCTGTGAGATGACCGATGACCCGATGAAGGAATCCCTTATCGCCGCAACCTTTATCGCAAAGTATGCGGGCATTGTCGTCATGTCCGATTTCGACGGGTCTAGCCTCTTTCCCCTCCTGGTGGAGAGGATGAATATCTACACCGACCCCCAACGGCCGATGATGATGGAGCAGAAGATCTACGAGTTCGGTTCTCCAGATGAAAACTCCCCCTTGATGATTACCACCAACTTCTCCCTGACGTATTTCATCGTATCGGGGGAGATCGAGGGCAGCCGTGTTCCTAGCTGGCTTGCAGTCATGGATACCGAGGGCCTTTCGGTCATGACAGCTTGGGCGGCGGGGAAATTCGTGGGCGATGCCATGGGGGCCTTCATCAAGAAGAGCGGCATCGCGGAAAAGATCAAACACCGGAAGATCATCATTCCAGGAGCGGTAGCCGTTGTGTCAGGGGATTTGGAGGAGGAGCTGGGACCGGATTGGGAGGTGATGGTTGGGCCGAGGGAGGCCGCTCACCTGCCTGGCTATCTCAAGGAGATGTGGAAGTAAGGGAAAAACTTCGACACATCGCCGGGTTGCGGACATCCTTCGACGTCGCTCATTTGGTATCACCTTACATAGGAGGGGCCATTCGATGAGAAAAGGAGGAGGAGCATGATTTTGATCGGGGAAAACCTTAACGTCATGGTGAAACGGATCGGTCAGGCTATGAGGGACCGGGATGCCAAGCCAATTCAAGAGCTCGCCGTTGCCGAGGCAGAGGCAGGTGTTGACTACATCGATATCAATCTGGGGCCGGCACGAAAGGCCGGGGATGAGTTGATGGAATGGATCGTCAAGACGGTCCAAGAGGTTGTGGATATTCCCCTGTACCTGGATACCACCAATGAGGTTGCCATCGAAGCTGGCTTGAGGGTTTACCAGAACAAGAAGGGAAAGGCCGTCATCAATTCAGTCATGGCCAGGCCCGAGAGGATGGAAGCTGAATTGCCCCTGGCCCAGAAATACGATGCAGGGTTTGTAGCGCTCCTCTGGGGACCGGAAGGGATGCCGCGAGATGCCAGCGAAAGGGGGTCGCTGGCGGCCGAGTTGATGGCCAAGGCTGCGGAATATGGTATTCCCAACGAAGATATCTGGATCGACCCAATCGTGACTCCCGTGAGCGCCCAACAGGACCAGGTGAAGAGCCTCCTCGAGTTCATGATGATGTTTAAGGACCTCCAGGAAATGGCCCCGGGATTAAAAACCACCTGCGGTCTTTCCAACGTGTCCAATGGCTCGCCTGACCATTTAAGGCCCATTCTCAACCAGACCTACCTGATGATGACCGAGAAGTACGGGATGCAATCCGCCATCGTAGATGCCTTCGATGAGGATCTGAAGAACATTGCTCGAGGGAAGAGGGAGGAGATCAGGATATTGATCCACCGGGTCATGGATGGTGATGAACTGGATGTGGCCTCGTTGAGCAAGGAAGAAGTTGACTACATTAAGACCACAAAGGTGCTTCTGGGCCATAGCCTTTACTCAGATTCCTGGCTCGAGCTCTGATCGGACAGCCCCTTGGAGCTCAAGACCCATTTATCATTCGCTTTCCTCGCTTTTCCTTAAAGGGGAATCACCCGTTACGGGGAACCGGAGGCTGCATGTGAGGGATCGGAACGCTTTGATTATTGGTGGCGGTATTGCGGGGGTTACCGTTGCCCTCGAGTTGGCGGAAATGGGGATATCCTCAACGATCGTTGAGAGGGAAAGTCGCTTGGGGGGGCAGGCCGGTGTTTTTGCCTGCAAGGCATCCGAGAAATGCAATAAGTGTTTTGCCTGTGTGGTAGATAATCAAATCGAGGAAGTGGCCCGAAGGCCCCAGGTCACTATCATGACAGAGAGCACGCTGGGAGGGGTATCCGGTGAGCAAGGGCGATTCAAGGCTGAGATCCAATCGAACGGGCGCAGGATGCTACTGGATGCCTCGGCCCTCATTATCACAACGGGGGTCGATTTCTTTGATGCGAAGCGCAAGCCGGAGTATGGCTATGGTATCTTCCAAAACGTTATCACCGCTCATGACCTGGATGAGATGCTTCGGTCCAAGGGAGGAGTTCATCGCCCATCTGACGGCGGGGTCCCTTCGAAGATCGCCTTTTTTCAGTGCGTCGGGAGCCGGGACGAAACGATAGGCCACCTTTGGTGTTCCAAGGTTTGTTGCGCTTATGCCCTGCGCTTCATGAGGACCATCAGGCATGGAAATCCTGAAATCCAAACCAGTTTTTTCTATATCGATATTCAACCTCTCGGGAGATCCTTTGAATCACTCCTTCAATCCTGCCGTCAGGATGAGGGGATGCGCCTCATCCGGAGCCTTCCCTCCAAGATTTACGGACAGGGGAGGTCTACCCACCTCCGTATGAGATTCATAGATCCCCCCTCCGGGGAGATTGTCGAGGAGGAGTTCGATCTGGTGGTGCTCTCGATTGGAATGACGCCCCGGCAGGATGCCGGAAGGATTGCCAATGTCCTCCAGATACCTACGAACGAGGAGGGATTCTATGGATCGCCCCCCGAGAATTCAGGGGTCTTCCTATCAGGAGCTTGCAAAGGGCCAAGGGACATCGGTAGCTCCATGGTTGATGCCAAGGCCACGGCCCAGAAAATCGTTCAATACCTCGGAGGCATCTAATTAATGAGATCCTCGGAAGATTTTCGTATTGCGGTTTTCGTGGATCGCTGCGAGGGAACGTTGGACCCTCTCCTGGATGAGGAAATGATCACATACATTTCTGGACTTCCTCAGGTGGTTTTCTGTGATCAGGACGAAAACCTCTCTTCCCCCCAGGGCCTTGAGAAGCTCACCAGCAGGCTGACCACGGGGCAGGCAGATCGGGCCGTTATCGTGGGGGGAAGCCCAAGGGTCTATGAGCAGTCATTCCGTCGTCTGAACCTGGAAACACCATTGAATCCGTACATGTTTCTCGTCGCCAATGTTCGGGAACAGGTAGCTTGGGCAATCCACGATACGGAGAGGGCGAGGGAGAAGGCTAAAGCGATCATAGCAAAGACGATCAAAGAGACTCAATTCCTTAGTCCAATTGGACGGGAGAAGGTAGAGATCCCGAAGGAGGCGCTAGTCATCGGAGGAAGTATCGTTGGTATCAGGGCGGCACTTGCGCTGGCCGAAGCAAATATCCGTGTGATCCTTTTAACCCGGGCAAAAGATATTGGGGGAAAGGCGATCCAACTGGCTCATTTCTATGACCGGCCCGATGATGTTTCCTCTTGGTTTATGGAGCAGGTTGAGAGGGTAAAGAACCACCCCAAGATCGACGTAAAAACATCGGCCGAGCTGAAAGGTATTGAAGGTTATCTGGGAAATTACCGGGTCACCTTACGGGGCCCCCTTGGGAAGGGAGAGGTCGTGAAGGGTTCGGCCGTTCTTTTGGCATCAGGGTATGATGTGGTGCCCAATACGGAGGGGATTTTCGGTCATCGATGTTTCATCTTTCCCCCACAGATGGAGGCCATGCTTAGGGATGGAGGGGAATCCCTGAAGGATGAAAAAGGGAAGGTCATTAAGACCGTGACATTTATCCTGGACCTGGTCAATGAAACCATCAAGATCGACTCGGCCAATGCGGTCAAGAATGCCCTTCTCCTGAAAAGAGATCATGGGTGCATGGTATATGTTGTCTGTCGAGATCTTAAAGTCTCCCTGGACGGGATGGAAAAGCAATACCGGGAAGCAAGGGAAATGGGGGTCATTTTCATCAAATATGATAATCCTCCCAGGTTTTCCCTGGTCAACGGGCAGATTAACGTGGAGGTCGGAGAGGTCTCCACCCGAATGATGGGAGAAGAATACACCGTGTCCATTCTCTCGGATCTGGTCGTTATGAGCGAGCAGTTTGTGCCGTCACGAGATAACGAGATGTTAGCTCATTTACTTGACATTCCCCTTCCCCAAGAGGGGTATCTCATGGATGATAACCCCCAGTTTACCCAGGTAAGGGCGAACCGCCGGGGAGTCTTTCTTGCTGGAGGCTGCAGATATCCTCAGCCCCTGGACGAAGCCCTGGTTGAGGCGGAGGCAGCGGCTTCTGGAGTAACGGAGCTCCTCTCCCGTGGGCTCTATGAGTATGACCTGGCGGTTGCTGAGATCGACCCGGGGAAGTGCGCTGTCTGTTTGACATGTTTCAGGGTCTGTCCCCATTCGGCTATTGTGGTTGAGCCGTATGCAGAAAAGAATATCTATAGCACCGGAGGATATGAGGGGGATTTCAAGTGGAGGGCAGCTCGGGTTTTGCCTACGCAGTGTTATGGGTGCGGAATCTGCGTTAGTTCTTGTCCAACCAAGGCCATTACCCTGAAACACTTAACTGACGCCGAGATTTCCCTACAACTGGGGGCATAGTATTCGAGTGGAGGGATGTTTTATGGAGTCTCTCAGTCCAAGAATTGTCGCCTTCTGCTGTGATAAGTCCGGTTATGTAGCTGCCGATATGGTGGGAAAGCTTGGCATGTCGCTTCCCGAGAGCTTGGAGGTTATTCGAGTCCCCTGTGCGGGTCGCATCGACGCCTTTCACATGCTCCAAGCCCTTGAGAATGGAGCGGACGGGGTATTGATTTTTGCCTGTCACGAAGAAAATTGTCAATCCCTTTCGGGAAATCTCATTGTTAAAGCCCGGATGGGTTACGTCTATGGAATGATGGAGAAAATCGGATTCGAGAGGGAGAGGTTAGAACTCTGCAATGTGGCCACGAACAATGGCGCAAAGTTCGCCGAGGCAGTCCAAAGGAAATATGATGATTTGAAGAGACTGGGTCCCAGTCCTCTCAAGTGACGATGAGCCTTCAAATCGCACGGAGGGAAGGAGTACTGATCGATGATCAAAGCCGAGCAGAAACCTGTGGAAGAAATCCTCGATTTTCTCGATCCCTATAATAAGATTCTTCTCGTCGGATGTAATGCCTGTGTCGCGGTATGTCATGCAGGGGGGGAAAAAGAAGTAGGGTTGCTTGCTTCCGCCCTGAGAATGGCCAGGAAGAATGCTGGGAAAAGGCTGGAGATCCTGGAGGATTGTTCGACTCGCCAGTGTGAACCTGAATTCGTAGACGAGTTGGGGGAGAAAGCCGGGGACGTGGAGGCGATTCTCTCCATCGCGTGTGGTGTTGGAGTCCAGACCCTGGCCAAGAGATTTCCAGAAATTCCCGTTTATCCAGGGGTGAACACCAAGTTCATGGGCGAGACCGAGGAAGTTGGTGTCTGGGCGGAGAGGTGCCAGGCCTGCGGCAACTGTATTCTCCATTTGACCGGGGGCATCTGCCCCGTAGCGAGGTGTGCTAAGCAGCTCCTCAATGGTCCATGTGGCGGATCTCAGGAGGGAAATTGTGAGATCAAAAAGGATGTTCCCTGCGTGTGGCAACAGATTTATGATCGCCTCAAGGCCATCGGTCAACTCCATAGGATGGAACAGTACATTCCAGCCAAGAAATGGGGCCAGGAGAGCAGGGACAGCGGACCGAGAAGCATTGTGAGGGAGGATCTAAAGCTATGAAGGCCGGAAGCAATCTGGAGAAGGTCTTGGAGAAGGGGCTATTTGCCATAACGGCGGAGTTGGGTCCTCCAAAGGGTAATGACGTAACCGTCATTGAGAAGAAGGCCAAGCTCCTCAAGGGATACGTAGATGCCGTCAACGTTACGGACAATCAGACAGCCATCGTCAGGATGTCCAGCATCGCGGCGTGTTCGCTGTTGGTCGGAATGGGATTGGATCCGGTGATGCAGATGGTTACCAGGGATCGAAACCGCATTGCCATGCAGAGCGATATCTTCGGTGCCTCAGCCCTGGGAGTCAAGAATATGCTCTGTCTGAGCGGAGATCATCAGAGCTTCGGCAACCAGGTTGATGCTAAGAACGTGTTCGACCGGGATTCCATCCAGTTCATCGATTGTGTTCGAAC
>Ga0209636_10004665_pt1 | contig 13988 bp, 14 predicted proteins | sample DeeMarSWOR152_54_FD_187464 | JGI IMG/M metagenome (GOLD analysis project Ga0209636, IMG submission 187464) | Marine sediment microbial communities from White Oak River estuary, North Carolina - WOR-1-52-54 (SPAdes) (version 2) | ecosystem: Environmental > Aquatic > Marine > Intertidal zone >...
GCCAATCAGAAGGGACATACGTGACATCACAGTATAACCGAACGAAGCGCCGAATGAGATCATCAGAAACCAAATGCCGACTTTGGCCGTGCCCCCCAAAGCCCCTTTATGCTCTTTGGAGAAGAAAAAGTAAATAAGTCCAGTGATGACCCCCACGGTCAAAAGAATATTGTTGAATGAGGTAAGCCAGCTATCAGTCCACAGAGGAAGCAGATTTGCGCGAATCTGCAGAATCAGATCTCCCGACCCGTAGCCCACTATGGCGATTCCAGCATAGATGCCTATGATTAAGGCCATGGACCATCTGGAAAGCCAGCTGAATCTCCTGGTGAAACGGCTAAAAAGCAGGATTCCAAAGGCAAAGGGAACCAGGAGGAGGAGCCTTCCTTCGCGAGTCAAAGGCTCCCACAGGTTAGGAAGAAAAACGTTATGCCACTCCAAAGTGGCCCAGTATCCTGCCGAGATGCCGACGAAAAGATGCTCGGCAAACTTATAGAAAGGGTTATCCCTGTACAAAAAAGAGAAGATGCATAAAGTCAATGCCGCGCCCAACCAGATTCCGATTGTTTCCGATAGTGGCATCAATAATTCCTTTTAGCTATCCTCAGTGGTTCGTCTTTAAAGACTTCTCTGAACGCAACGCAGTTTTAAACCTTCAGTCTTTTCTTCATCCCTTTGGTCGAAAAATAAGCGATATTGCCAATTAGAATGAACAAGAAAACGATGATGTGAGAAACGGATTGGGCATCCATACCCCTTTGGGCCGTTCCAGGTCTTCTCACTAATTTCTCATACTCGGCCGCACCCTTCATTCCTCCCAAGAGTCCTACTAACTGCCCAGATTGAACATAGGGATAAAACTCCGGAGCGCTCACCGCCGTGCAGCCCGAACCCAACATCACATGATACCGGGATTGAACCTGAAGCACCCACTCTTTAGTACCGGGAAGACCTCCTGAGATGTTTACCAGCATAGCAACATCGTCGAAGGTGTTCACGCCTTCCATAATGGGTATGTCCTTAACCTTGGTCCCATGTAAATCGCTAGGAAAGGTCTTGGGGATGCTGGTTCCCATAGAGACCATCACCACTTCTCTTCCCTCTTTGAAGCCCAAATCGACCCAGTCCACACCATATTCCTTATCTGGAAGATCTTCTAACACTTCGCTCATCGCTCTCTCGGTCAAAAGCGTTCCCGTAGCCCATAGTTGGATGGTGATTACCCTCAAATCCCGTGAGAGAAGCTGATAAAATGCGGCCACATTCATGGGAAAAAGCTCCGGCATGGAACCTGGATCGTAATCGCAAGAGACCAACACCTTAGAACCCGGGGGAAGAGATTCGATGGCATCATAAAAGCTTTTTACCGGAGGGGTAACGGAAAACTCCATGTTGACCGGCAAGAGCAAAGGCAAAGCAATGGACAAGAAAATAAAGACAAATATTATCCGCCGATCAAGGGCTTCCAATCTTTCGAGAATTCTTCTCATAGCCTCTCACTACAGCAAAAATGTTTTCCAATCACAATTCTCAGGGCTTTCGTTTATTCTCCTCCCAGATAGGTTCTTTCCAGCCCGGTTAAAACTTTCAATGCCGTAGAGATCGCACCCAATGCGGCGCCGATCATGATGGCCCTTTTCCCGGCCAACTGAGGGACATTCATTATCCATTCGGTGAAATCCGGGAATTGCTTCCACAGGGCCTCTCCCACAGGCACTCTCCCGATCATCACCAAGACCGCGGTCACGGCCAATAGGCCAGCTTCAAAGGTTCTTACCCGGAAAGCTCGAAATGCAGCTGAGGCGATGAAGAATGCCAAAAGGGCGAACATGGTCGCCTGCAGAGGATATTGTGCGTGATAGTAAACCCAACCAAAGATTGTTTCCTCTCCGATTCCTCCAAAGAACACCCCCACGGTTATCATGAAGAAAACTCCTAAGACCAGAACAACCTTATAAGGCCAATCCCTTTGCTTTCTTTGGATGGCATGAAAATTGATCCTAACTATGTTGGCGATGCCCAACACGTAAGCAAAGGCGATCACGATTATGGCCCATTGGCGGATGGTCTCAAAAACGGAGAGCACCTGCTTATGGGGGATGAAGTATTCCAATATGAAGGAAAAGCCCGCTAAAAAACAAATGGCTATGGGTATCTCGCGTCGCATAAGACACTAATTCCAAAAAAGAGTTGATCTCTTAGGATTTCATGTGATTTTCTACCAAATAGGTCATATCTAAATTCTTTTGATGCTTTGAAGATGATACCTGATAAAAGGCTCACGTCTTAATTCCCCAAAAGAGTTAATCAATTCATTCTATGAAAAACCAACTTGTGAATTGGGTTATCCCCAAAGTTTCCAGAATTGCTCCCAAAGCTAAAATCCCTATGATTATAGCTTTGGTTAAATCAGAACCTTTTAGGCTTCCCAAGAGCTTAGGCTCTTTGGATAGATAGGCGCTGGTGGCAAAAAGCTCCTCACCAATTATAGTGTAGTCACAGGCTACCACAAAGAAGGGAAGCTGGTGAATGTTAGCCGTGCCTGCCACCTGTATGGCTCCAGTCAGAAAGCCAGTTTCCGCTAACATTAAAGATTCAGCGAAAAATGAGCCGAACAGTAAGTTAGCCGCCGGGCGATCCCGAAGCATTATCCCCTGCACCCCAGCCGCATAGGCAAACTGCTCGTCGGAGATATAGCGAACGTTATCACGGTTATAAGCATCCGGTTTGCCGGCAGCGGCATATCCCTCTTTTACCCTCTCCTCTGCCACCGGAACCACAAATGGTCTGCATATGGGAACAAATAAGGGGATATCGTAAGCAGCCACCATCTTTGCCACATTCCCCAGGATTATCATGGCCGCAACTGTCTGGATTTGATCTATGTCCTCGATCCCCGGGATGAAAAGCACCGGCTTGCCCATCTCGGTGGCTCGCCCCACCGCCTCCTCGATGGCATCCAGTCCGGCGATACGTCTGATAAATAAGCTTTTCCCTTTTTTTGCCCGCTGGATAAAGTAAATTATCACCGCGAAAAAGAAAATCAGAAAGATGAGCATGTTCAATCTATGGGGATTGAACCAGGATTGCGACAAATCCTCCTGAGCAAAAGATAAGGGGGGGTGGAGCAAAAGGAAACAAAGGAAAAAGAAGAAAAACAGTTTGAAAGAAGAACTATATTTCATTATGTTGAGGTATTGTCGCTTGAGTTCTCTTAGAAGTCAAACATGTAAATTAAAGATCCCCTCTCTACCCTCGGCAGCATCTCCACTACGCTTTAGAAATGATGAAAACAGATACCATCCTTGGTATAGATTAAGCGGCAAAGGCTAAAACACGGAACTGACCAGCACGGCAAAGTAGTCCCGCAAGAAGACAACCCTCTCAGCCAAGAGGGCGACTCTGCCCATAACCGTCATGCCAAACCCTGCGCCGAAACCTATCATCAAGGTCCAGATGCCTATCTGGGCTGCTCCTCCAAAAGCACCTTTGTGCTCCTTGGAGAAATAGAAGTAAGCCAGTGCACAGAATACCATAATAATTATCAATACATTGGTGATCTGAGGCCAGGTAGAAAAACCGACCGGAAGCATGGTGGCGCTCAATTGTCTAAGCACGTAGTTTTGTAAATACAACGGGATGGCGAGTCCGGCTCCACTCCCGATAACGAAACCCAAAGTGGGTCGGGAGAGCCACTGCCATTTTCTGGAGAAACGGGCCCACATCAACAAACCTAATATCCCGGGTATGATATACCAATACTGTCCCACTCTTAAGGGGTTGATAAGCTTAGGCAAAAAAGCATTGTAATACAAAATTATGGCAAAATACCCGGCTGACACTCCCACCACCAGATGCTCAGCGAATTTGTAGAGAGGATTATCTTTATATAGAAAGGAATAAATGCTCAAAACCAGAAAAGCGGCCACCCCATTCCAGATTAATTCTGCTGTTCCCATAGTTTTCCCTATTTTTTCCCTTTTGTCATGAAATACCCAATATTCCCGATAACTATAAAAAGTATTATCACTATGTGAGTGGTAGTCTGTATGGGCATACTCTTGGAGGCTATCAGTTGATCTTTCTCTTTAGAGATGTATCCTCCCTTCTCAGCCAGGTACTCGTATTCTGAAGCTCCCTTCATGCCTCCGATAAGGCCAAAGATCTGTCCGGATTGTAAAAAAGGATAGTAGTCCGAGGTCATAACTCCGGTTACTCCTATGGCCAGTTTGGCATTGTAGCGTCCGTTAGCATAATTTATCCAATATTCCGTCGCACTGCCTGCTGATATATTGATAATCGCTCTGACATTGTCATAATTGGTAATGGTCCTCATCATAGGCAAAGAATCCAGAGGGGTACCGTAGTAATCCTCGGGAAAGGGAATCCTGAAGTTCTGCCCCATGGCTAATATGGTGATTGATGGATAGGGCTTGTATCCTAAATAGACGTAATCGACTCCATTGACTTTACCATATTCTTCAGCCACCTGGGCGATTACCTGTTCCACCATGCCTGGACCGTTTTGATGTAAACAGCAAAGCAAAAGCTTTACGTCTTTGGAAAAACACTGCCTGGTTATAGCATAAGACATGGGATGAAGTTCGGCCAAAGCTGAGGGATCATAATCCACGCCGATCATCAACACCTCGCCTGGCGTTAAGCTCTCCACAAAATCGTACACGCTTCTCGCCTCCGGGGTGACGTAAAGCGGGACCCGAAAAGTCCAGATAGCGGTTACCACTACCACCACCCCTATCACCAGATAGACCCAGCGCCTATCTAAATTCATCATCCTTTCATAAAAGTTCATGTCTCCTCCTCAATCTCTTCCCATATAGCCCCTCTCGATACCTAACATAATCTTTAAAGCGGTGGCAGTTGCGCCCAAACCGACCCCGAGCCAGAAAGCCCTCTTTGCGGCCATATTGGGAACTGTCAGAATAAAATTAACCAACCATTGGTTTATTCCGGATAGAGGTCCCAGGGGCACCAATCTCAACATGATTATTATTGCCGACACCAGCAGGATAGTAGCTAAAACAGTTCGTGCTCTAAAGGCTCGGTAAGCCGCAGAGGCGATATAGAATGCCAAAAGTGAGAACATAGCCGCCTGTATGGGAATGTAAATATACTCAAAAATATCCATAAAAAGGGTACCGTATTTGAGACTATCCTGATAATGTGGGACAACGCCGACAAAGACCATGAAAAACAGTCCTGCCAAAGCCACTAGACTGTATCCCCAACCGGGTGCCTTTCTTTTGACCTTGGTCACCATCATGGTGGTCAGGCTATACAAGCCCAATAGCATGGCAAAACACCCAATCACCATGGTCCAATCTAAAGCCCACTCATATAACGTTTCAAACTCTTCCAGGGGGATAAAATACTGCACCAACATAAATAGCCCCACACCGGCGACAACAGCGATAGGTAACGTTCTGCGCATTTTTTTCTCCTGATTAGAGCTGCACCTTGAGCAAGTTCAAGAACCACTGAAAATGAAAAGTAGCCGCCAGAGCCCCCAAAATCAGGAAGATCATGACCAAAGCCTTGGCCCAGTCCTGACCCTTCAGGGTTCCCAAAAGGACCGGTTCCCTTCCCAGATAGGCTGAGGCCGCATAAAGCTCCTCACCAATCAGGGTGTAGTCTGTAGCCGCCACAAAGAAAGGAATCTGAGCAATCTCGTCTGTGCCTGAGATCTGGATAGAGCCGGCCAGAGAGCCCGTCTCAGCCAAAAGCAAAGACTCAGCATAAAACTTTCCCAGGTAAAAATTGGTGGCCGGCTTTTCCCTGATCATTATTCCGTTCACCCCGGCCACATAAGCAAACTGCATCGAGGTCAAATAATAGATGTTCTCTTGTTTATAATCATCCGGCCTTCCTGCTTCCAAATAGGCCGCTCTGACCGTCTCCTGTGCCACTGCCATAACTATGGGATCACAGCAAGGAATTAAAATCGGAGTTTGATACTCTGCCGTCTTTTTAGACACTCTGCTCAAAATGGTAAAAGAAGCTATAGTGGCTATCATATCCGCACTGCCCAACCCCAAGATATATAAAATAGGCTTCCCCATCTCCGTGGCTCTGCCGATAGCTTCATCCACTGCCTCAATACCTGCCAAAGGACGGATGTAGAGTTCTTTGCCTTTTCGGGCAACTGTGATGAAAACAAGAGCGAAAGTGGAAAATATAATCACTGCAAATAACACCGGGGTTTTGCCAGTATGGTACCACTGGCCATAGGCTTGAGCCGGCGCCGAAACCTCCGAATCAGAGAAAATTCCGTCGCTTCTGGCTCGGACCTTGTAGTAAAAATCTTTATGGGGAGGAAAATAGTTGGCGTCCTCCTTTTCCTTAGCCCCTTCATCCGAGAAGATGTTCTCTCCGGCAGGGACGAGTCCTCGCACCTCGAATTCACCCTCCGGTGAATCAGACCTTAGTATCTGATAGGACACCACGTTATTTCGTCCGACTCCGTCATCAGCTGACAGCGTCCACGTGACCAGCAAAGCATGTCCATTATCATTGGGAGCGTCCTTGGCCACCACATTGGTGGGGGGAGCAGGAGGTTGGGCTAAAGAATCCTCCAGAATTTCAGCCTCTCCCATCTCTTGAGCTAAACATGTGTCCATCCCCAAAAAGAGGGAGGTAAACATAAAGAGGAAGATCAGCAAAACCCCGGTCCTAAAAATATATTTATCTTTCATCTTAACTCCTTAAAAAACTGTCAACGGATGTAACAGATTAAACGGATTTCATCCGCTCAATCCGTTTAATCCGTTGACCCAATCTGTTGACCAATCTTCATTTTAGCAATCCCAACCAGGTTCCCACCAGAAAATCCATACGAGCGATCAAAAGCGACATACGGCTCATCACCGTGTAACCAAAGGATGCACCAAAGGTGATCATGATGAACCAGATGCCCACTTTCGCCGCTCCACCGAAGACCCCCTTATGCTCCTTAGAAAAGAAAAAGTAAATCAGCCCGCAGAAAGTGCCCACCACGATTATTATGTTTCCTATGGAAGCATTCAAATTTCCAGCCACGTAAAGTGGAATTATGGTCTGCCGAACCTGCACCATAGCATTGCTGACCAAATAGTTAATGAGCCAAAGTCCGGAGGTGGTTCCAACGATCACCGCCAGCGGCCAACGGGATATCCAGCCTATTTTAGGGACCAATCTCAAAAGCATCAAAACACCGAGGATACCACCCAGCAGATAACTCCAGTGAAACCAATCCATCCTCCCTTCAGCTTGAAGCACATTGATAGCAGTCTCCACATTATCCCATACCTTGGGCAAAAAGACGGTAAAATATTCGGTGACAAACCAATAGCCAGCGGAGACCCCCACGAATACCGCTTCACAGAATTTATAGATAGGGTTATCCTTATAAAGGAAGCTCATTATGCCCAGAGTCAGAAAAGCCGCTATCCATACTCCAAGATTTGTGCTCATTTTCTCTCCGCTTACTCCGATGTTTTTCTCTTACCTCGGGTGGCGAAAAAAGCCAAGTTCCCGATGATGATAAAGAAGACCACCACCGCGTGCGACACTCCTTGCGAGAGCATGTAACTCACGGCTCTGGCAGGATGTTTATCAATTATCTCGTATTCGGCCCCGCCCTTCATTCCCCCCAAAACCCCCACTAACTGTCTTGGAATATAGGGATACATCCCCGGTGCTTGCACTGCAGTATTTCCAGCACCTAACTTGGCATGAAATCTATCCACTGCAAACTGGACCCACTCCATGGTGCCCGGATAGCCGGCTGAAAGATTATATACAAAGTCAATATTATCGAAGTTTTTTATCCCTTTCATTAAGGGCAACTCCGAGGTTTTGTTGCCACTGTAATCCACCGGAAAGGTAGCTTGAATATCTGATCCCATCCTTTGGATCACCACCTCATTTCCCGCCATATAGCCCAAATTGACGTAATCTTCACCGTATTTTAGGTTTTTAGCCTTAATCTCTGGAATCCTAAAAACATCCTCCAGCGCAATATTAGCTTGAATCGGTCCCTGGGGCCACAAACCCATTATTATCACTTTCAGATCTTTGGAGAAGCAGTGTCTGAAAAAGGAGAGGGCCATGGGCTGGAGCTCAGGGGCAGAAGCTGGGTCATAATCAAAGGTGACCAAAACTTTGGAGCCGGGAGGTAAATTGTTCACCGCATCATATACTCCTTTCACCATCGGGCTGATCTCTATATGCAGAATAGTTTTGGAAAAAAGAGGCAAAGTCACGGCAATCGCTACCAAGAGAAAAATAATCCGTCGATCGATAGCCAACAGCCTATCAAAGAGTTTCACATTTAATCTCCGTAAAACCTTGTTTCAAATCTAATTCTTGAATCCATAATTTAATTCCTACTCTCCTCCGATATAAGCTCTTTCGATGCCCAAAATCATTCTCAGGCAGGTGGAGACTATCCCTAAGGCGATGCCAATCATGATAGCTCTCTGTCCAGCGGTCTGGGGAAAATTCATGATCCAGTCTGCTACTGCGGCTAATTGGTAATTCTCAGGCAGCCAGAAAGAGAGATAATACCCAATGGGCACCCGGCCTAACATCACAAAGAATGCTGCTAAAAGCAGCATGGTCGCTTCTTTGTTTCTTGCCCGAAAAGCCCTATAGGATGCTGAAGCCACAAAGAATGCCAACAAGGCAAACATGGTGGACATCAAAGGAATATAAATATAAAAATAGATCCAGAAGAAAGGAGTTCCCGGGTTTTGAAAACCCCGACCTCCGGAAAAGCCAAACCCGGGAATAACGATGAAAAAAAATGAAAAAACCACCACCAATCCGAAAAACCAATCCTTTTTCTTCTTGTATACTTTATCTAAGCTTATCTTGAGCAAGTTCAAAATCCCCAAAACTATGGCGAAAGCAGCCACTATTAAAAACCAATCGGTGAAAAGCGTTTCCAATAAATTAAAGGGGGTGTGGGGGATAAAAAAGGATATGATAAGAGATATCCCCACAATTCCAGTAATAACCAAAGGGACCTCTCGGCGCATTATTTTCTCCTAATTAGAGAAGGTCATCGGGTCACAAAAAATTGGCTCAAATCGAAAATCCCAGCACTAGCCAAAATTACACCTACCAAAATAGCTAAAAGAAAGAGGAATTTTCCCACGTCTTGTCCTTTGATACTGCCTAAGAGTTTCGGATCGTTGGACAAATAGGCAGAGGCGGCAAAGAATTCCTCCCCGATCAAAGTATAATCACAAGCCGCCACAAAGAAAGGGAGCTGCGCTACGGCGGCGGTTCCTGCAATCTGGATGGCACCTATTGAATTGCCAGTCTCGGCTAATATTAAAGACTCTGCGAAGAAATGACCTTGCAAGAATATGGCCGCTGGTTTTTCTCGCACAAATAATCCATCCACAGCGGCGGCGAAGCCAAACTGGTCGTCGGTCAAATAATAAATCATATCGTCGTTATAACCGTCCGGTCGCCCTGCATTGGAATAAGCCTCCTTGACCATCTCCCTGCATGTTACCATAACCATGGAACGGCATGTCGGTACCTCCAGTTTAGTTTCATATTCAGCGGTGAGCTTAGCTACTTTACCTAAAATGGTTATCCCTGCGATGGTCTGCATGCTATCCATATCCATGATGCCCGGAACGTAGAATACCTTCTTTCCCATTTCCGTAGCCCGACCCACCGCCTCGTCCAACGCCTCCAACCCTGCAATCCTTCGGATGTACAGCTTCTTTCCTGCCTTAGCTCGCCTTATGAAATAGAAAATGGCAAAGGATATCACCAATACTGCGATCAAAGTATTAATCCGATCGGTGTTGAACCACTCTTGGGTAGACATGGCGGGTTGGCTGGGCAAAGAAACCGAACTCAAAACTTGCGTTACCGCTTTTATCTTATAGAAGTATTCTACTTTATCTTTGGTATCGGTATCCATAAATTGTTGTGCTCCCGCGGTAGTATTTCCGATAAATTCATATTCCCCATCTACCGTGGTGCATCTTAAAATCTCATAAGCGACGACATTGTTTCTTCCAGCCCCATCGTCTAAAGATTTTGTCCAAGTAATCGTTATGCTTTTGCCTACATCATTGGGCGTGTCTTTGGCCACCACATTGGTGGGAAGTGCGGGGGGGATGGAATCTTCTGGAAGGGTGACCTCTTCTTGTTCAACTGGGACTTCCTGCGCCAAGATGGAGGTATGTATGGATAAACAGAGAAAAAAACAAAGGGAGACTAACAGAAGATAATTTGAAAGTAACGCTTCTGGCTTTCCGACTTTTGCTTTATCCACGATTTTTCTTTTCGCTCAAAATAAAAAAGACCTTTGTGATATTCTAACTTCAAGAAGGTCTAATTAAAAACTGCTCTTAATGTAGATACCCAAATTATCCTCTTGACGATTGCTAACTTTACTCTCAAAGTCCAAAAAGAATCTAAAGCTCATCTTGTTCTCTTAGCCCGTTTGCAAATCCGAAAGTCCAAAACAAATCCACCACCGCCACCAAATTCTTACCTAATTTATCACAATTCTCAATTTAAGTCAAGAAAAAACTTCAACCAGACAAAATTTTGAACACGGAGGCCCGTCTGGGAAACTCACTCCTCCAGCATCTCCACATTAGCTCGAGGAATTATGGCTTTAGTTCCGTCTTCAAACTCCACCTCCAATACTCGAGCCGAGGACTCAGATTCAAGTTTCTGTAAAGCTGGAGGGAGGGCACTCACCTTTCCCAATCGTCCAAAATGCGGCTCCCGAATAATCCTGATCGGATAACCAACGGTCAATCCTATGTTCTCGAACTCCTCCGTCTTCTCTTTCTTGTGTACATCCTCCTTGACGGGAATCACCACCTCGGGACGAATCACCCCGGCTCTGATCTGGGTGGCTCCGTTTATGCAAGCCATCTGACCTTCCTTGGATTTCAAAAGATCAAAAGTTATCTCCGCCATATTGATCTGTCCAAATCCTTCGGTGATCACCAAAGTGATTCCCAATTCCTCTGATCCAGTGATGGCTACGCCCAGGTCGTATCCCAAGAAATCCCTTAAATCTTTATCACTGAACCCGCCCACCACGATTCCCTTGGCTCCCAGGCTGATCGCTTTCTTTATGGCATCTGCGGTGACTAAGCTTCCTCCCACTACCACTTTGTCCTTGCAATTTTTGTCAAGTAACTTGTCAGTCAAGATTTCGGTATTATCTTTGGTAACAATTTTAATCTCACCATGGGTCTCTCCCCCTATGCCGAAAATACCTTGAATAAAAGAGCCCCAGGTGGAGACTGCCACCCCTTCATTTTCATAAACCTCCATCACCTCCCCTTCCAGATAAGCCTTTATCTCCACCGGAATGGGATTTCCCCTGAGCAGAACTTGACCAGTAACTGAAGAGATGCTCTCCACACTCCCCTCGGTTTTGGTCTTACATTCGGATGAAAAAAGTCCGAAGAAACTCTTGCTTTTGGCTATCACCTCTCCATGTTTTACTTTCTCACCTTCTTTTTTCAGCATGCAATCCATTATGTCCTCTGGGGGAATACCTAATATGTTTGCAACGTTGATCGGCTCAACATTTCCCGGGAGCAGGGTGCGAGCCACCACCGTGTCGGGCTTAACCTTGTCCCCCACCTTGACCAGAACGTCTCCCTTTAAAGGCAATATCCTCTTTTTAGTTATCAACATCTTATCTGTGACTTTTAATCCCGGCGTATACGCATAACCCATATTTTTGCTCCTTAATCTAAACTAAATATTTGAAAACCTGCCCTCCACGGATTTAATGATCTTTTCTGCATACCGGATCGATTCTTTGGCCTCATCTTTATCGAAATATTCAGAAGGAATCAATCCCGGCAAGCCATTTGGATATCGAGAGATAATATAGTATTTATCCAACTTCTTTGATTCTTTTTCTAAAGTTTTGAAAACTCTGTCATATTTTGAACATTTCCGTAAGAGTTCCAACAAAGAATGCCCTAAAACCTGCCTTTCCCCTTGAAGATAGCAATACGCTTTAAAGGCTTTCTCGCTTGCCTGTTGCGCCATGAAACAAGTGTTAGCGTAAAAGTCTCCTTTTAAACTCCATTTTGCTGCTTTTAAGTCTTCCTTTGCCTGCTTGAGCCATCTTTCATATTCGATTTTGTTATTATCTCTCATAAACCACTTTCCCCTCTGAAACCACCGTTTCCAAAAAATCGTTTCCTTCCTCAAGCATCTTTTTAAACTCGGCTTCAGTATAAATCAAAGGTTCAACTGCAATTTTTCCATCACACAAATCTAACACCTTGTCCATCCTTCTTAAGAACTTCTCCTTTGTATTCTTAATGATGATCAAATCCAGATCGCTTCCCTGATGAACATCTCCCCGGGCAAAAGAGCCAAAGACAATTATCTTTTTAGGTCGATACCGCCGAATGATTCTATTTATAACTCTTTTGGCTGGTGTGCTCTCAAGATTAAGTTTCATATCTTTAATATCAAAGAATCGCTTAGTCTACCCTGTTTTGCATCCCGACATTAAAGTAAACTTCAGCGGCGGACGGCGGACTCATTACAATCTCTCCAATGCCTCCTTCGGATAGATGTCTAAAGCGATCATCCATTCTTTCAGTTTCTGAACCCTGGTTTTATCGTCGTCAGGCAAATGGAATGGTCTTCCTCTGCAGTCGATCACGATTCCGGTGACTCCGCCATGAATGGTTGTCTCCACCTTATTTCCCTTTCCTCCTCCCACATCGAAGCCCCGATGCGGATCCAACACTGCCTTGCAAGTTAAAGGCACCCCCGTTTTCTCATCTATTCCCAGAGGAATCCTTCTCATTTCCCTGTATTTTACTGAGCCTTCGAGGGTTTTTCCATCGGGCATTGTAAACTCATATTTCAAAATTTCCCTTTCCTCCTTGGACTCACCAACCGGCGCAATACACGTGCCCAGATGAATCAGACAATCCTTATCAAAGACCTCCGTAGCCGCCTTTGGGTGGACCGTTGACAGGACTCCCAATTGCGGCATCATGAAGATGGAATCAACTGCCAATCTGGTAATTCCCTCAGGCAGGAATCCATCGATAAGCATCAAAGCCGCTTGTTGTCTTCTGGGCGCATGGGAAAGCACCCCGCCTGAACCGACGAGCATATCCAGACTCATCATGTTGACCAAAGTTTGTCCACCTGCCACCTGTTCAAAAGCATCTGCAATGGTTCTCTGTTGTTGGATTCCCTTTAACTCGGTGGCAAAGGATTTGTGCTGAATGAAGGCAAGCCTTAAAGCCTCCTTGGCGATGGCTTGTTCGAAGATCAGCTCCTCCATCATCTGGGGGATAGTGGTGGGGCGGATCATCTTATTTTTGACTCTATTCCTCAGATCTTTTTCGTCCATATGAAATGGAACCCATCTCATCACATTTTCCAATCCTGCCTCTGCAAAGACATTGGAGACAGAATAGCTCATACCTAAATTGGCGCTGACCGTCCGGTTGAAAATTTCCCTGAATACCGAAAAGATATCCGTGGTCGCTCCTCCAATATCCACACCCACTGCCTCGATTCCCTCCTGATCGGCAATGGTCTTGATGCAAAGTCCCACCGCACCAGGCGTAGGCATTATGGGAGCATCGGTCCAGGTCATAAGTTTCTTGTATCCGGGAGCCTGTGCCATTACATGTTCCATAAACAGATCATGGATCTTCTCACGAGCAGGAAGAAGGTTCTCTCTTTCCAGTACCGGTCTTAAGTTATCTACTACGTCCAAATCAACCTTCTCTTCCAAGGCCTTTTTGATCGATTCTCTGGCATTAACATTGCCCGCATAGATGATGGGAAGCTTATATCCAATTCCCAGCCTGGGTTTGGGGTCCGCTGCTGAGATCAGCTCGGCAATTTCCACCACATGGGTGGTAGTTCCACCATCTATCCCACCAGACAAAAGGATCATGTCTGGCCTTAACTGTCTGATCCTCTGAATCTGTTCATGGGGGAGT
>Ga0209636_10004666_pt1 | contig 13988 bp, 6 predicted proteins | sample DeeMarSWOR152_54_FD_187464 | JGI IMG/M metagenome (GOLD analysis project Ga0209636, IMG submission 187464) | Marine sediment microbial communities from White Oak River estuary, North Carolina - WOR-1-52-54 (SPAdes) (version 2) | ecosystem: Environmental > Aquatic > Marine > Intertidal zone >...
CTATTGACAATGTTAAGATTGACCTCTACAAGGGGGGCACGTTCAAGCAGACGATCAAAGACAGCACTCCAGCAGCGGATAAATCATACACCTGGGACCCTGTTGATCCAAACCTTGAAGACGGTACGGATTACACGGTGAGGGTCTCCCTGGTTGATACGCTCGATGTCTACGATGACTCAGAGGAGTTTAAGATAGAGGAAAAATCTATCACGGTCAGTAAACCTGAAAGCAGCACCACATGGACGAAGGGCTTCTCAGCCACGGTCGAGTGGGATTACATGGGCACTATTGACAATGTTAAGATTGACCTCTACAAGGGGGGGACGTTCAAGCAGACGATCAAAGACAGCACTCCAGCAGCGTATAAATCATACACCTGGGACCTTGTTGATCCAAACCTTGAAGACGGTACGGATTACAAGGTAAAAGTCTCGCTCGTGGATAGTCTAGAGGTTTACGATGATAGTGAGGAATTTGAGATTAGAAGCTTTCAAGATATTGAGTGGATTCAGGTACCTGCCGGCTCTTTCGAGATGGGAGACAATTTCAACGAAGGGGATCCAGATGAACTGCCCGTGCATACGGTGTATCTTGATACATATTATATATCTAAATATGAGGTAACCTTTGAGCAATATGATGCATTTTGCGATGCGACAGGTCGGAGCAAACCGTCTGATAATGGTTGGGGCAGAAGTAGGTGGCCGGTTATAAATATTTCCTGGAATGATGCCAAGGCATTTTGTGACTGGTTGTCTGAGAAGACAGGAGAAAATATTCATCTTCCTACAGAGGCACAGTGGGAGAAGGCAGCGAGAGGAACAGACCAGAGAAAATATCCATGGGGTAGTGGTTTTCCAAACAGCAATTTAGCAAATTACAACAGTAATGTAGGAAAAACAATGCCAGTGGGTTCTTACCCTGCTGGGGTCTCTCCGTATGGGATACATGACATGGCAGGCAATGTTTGGGAATGGTGTTCTGACTGGTATGATGCTAATTATTACAGCAACTCTCCTACAAACAATCCTCAGGGTCCATCAAGCGGTTCCTTGCGGATTGGTCGTGGCGGTAGTTGGAGCGATAACGCACTCGCTATTCGTCCCGCTCAGCGAGGTGGCGGCACTCCGTACGAAAGCTACAACACTCTCGGATTTCGCCTTTGCAAGGATGTACCTGTAGCGAAGTCAATAACTGTGACAGAGCCGACAATCAGCACTATTTGGACGAAAGGACAGTCGGCTGATATTATCTGGACATCAACGGGAACAATCAGCAACGTGAAGATTGACCTCTATAAGGGAGGAACCTTTAATCAAACAATTGTATCGAGCACAACAAACAATGGTTCATATACATGGGCAGAGGTAGATACATCGCTAACGGATGGGATAGATTATAAAGTGAGGATCTCAAGCACCGATAATTCCAGTGTTTATAATGATAGTTCAAACTTTAAGGTCCAAGGACCCATACCTGATGCTCCATCTGATCTTATTGTGACAGCAGTATCATCGAGTCAGATTGATTTATCCTGGACGGATAATTCAAACAATGAGGATGGGTTCAATGTTGAGCGCAAGACAGGAGCGTCAGGGGCCTGGGCTGGGATAGATACAGTGGGAGCCGATGTAACAACGTACGAGGACGCAGGGCTTGAAGCCGAGATAATCTATTACTACAGGGTAAGAGCACATAAAGGCACTCAATATTCAGACTATTCCAACGAAGCGAATTCAATATGTCTTGCAGGCCCGACAGATCTAACTGCAACATCGGTATCATCAGAACAGATTGATATCTCCTGGACAGACAATTCAAACAATGAGAGCGGTTTTAAGATAGAGCGCAAGGAGGGAGCAACTGGAGCCTGGTTAGAGATTAATACAGTGGGAGCTGATGTAACAACATATCAAGAAGATACAGGGATTGAAGAACTTACAACGTATTACTACAGGGTAAGGGCGTACAAAGACACTCAATATTCTGATTATTCCAACGAGGCGAGTGCCACTACAGGTCTTGCAGGTCCAACAGACCTAGATGCGGCATCGGTATCATCGAGTCAGATTGATCTTTCCTGGAAGGACAATTCGAGCAATGAGGGAGGTTTTAAGATAGAGCGTAAGGCAGGAGCTACTGGGATGTGGTCAGAGATTGGAACAGTGGGAGCTGATGTAACAACACATCAGGACACAGGGCTTGAAGAAGTTACAACGTATTACTACAGGGTAAGAGCGTATAATGCTAGTGGTAATTCGGAATACTCCAATGAGGCAAGTGCCACTACAGGTTTGGCAGCGCCGACGGATCTAGATGCGGCAGCTGTATCGTCGAGTCAGATTGACCTGTCCTGGACGGACAATTCGAGCAATGAGGGAGGTTTTAAGATAGAGCGTAAGACAGGAGTTGCTGGGAGCTGGGCTGAGATCGCTACAGTGGGAGCCAATGTAACAACATATCAGGACACAGGACTTGAGGATGGGACAACATATTACTATCGGGTGCGGGCTTACAATGCAACAGCAAATTCGGTTTATTCAAATGAAGATAATGCGACTACAGAGCTAGCAGTGCCAACTAGTTTGCAGGCGACAGCAGTATCATCTAGTCGGATTAATCTATCCTGGACGGACAATTCAAACAATGAGGATGGTTTCAAGATAGGACGTAAGAAGGGAGTAAATGGAATTTTTGAAGAAGCGTATGCTACAGTGGGTGCCAATGTAACAGCATATCAGGACACAGGGCTTGAGGATGGGATAAAGTATTTCTATTTGATTCGGGCATACAAAGGTACTCTTTATTCAGCTTATTCTAACGAAGCGGTAGCAACTACTGCTCCCGAAATTGAATGGGTGCAGATACCGGCTGGCAATTTCCAGATGGGTGACAATTTCGGCGAAGGGGATCCATATGAGCTGCCCGTGCATACGGTATATCTGAGCACATATTATATATCCAAATACGAAGTAACATTTGATCAGTATGACGCATTTTGCGATGCAACAGGTCGGAGCAAAGCAGAGGATGACGATTGGGGCAGGGGGGATAGGCCTGTGATAAGAGTTTCCTGGGATGATGCCAAGGCATTCTGTGACTGGATGTCTGGGATTACAGGGGAAAATATCCACCTTCCTACCGAGGCTCAGTGGGAGAAGGCGGCACGGGGGACAGACCAGCGGAGGTATCCATGGGGGAACGGTCCGCCCAATAGCAGTTTAGCAAATTACTTTAATTATGTGGGGAAAACCATGCCTGTGGGTTCTTATCCTGCGGGAGTATCGCCTTATGGATTACACGATATGGCGGGTAATGTCAATGAATGGTGTTTTGATTGGATGGATCCTAATTATTACAGCTATTCTCCCACCTACAATCCTCAGGGTCCATCAAGCGGTTCTTCTCGAGTGATACGTGGCGGCAGCTATCCCCTTTTTGAAGGTACTCTTCGTTCCGCGTATCGAACCGGCACTAATCCATCCAATAAGTACAGCTGGATCGGTTTCCGCATATGCAAGGATTAACCCTTTTAATTATTATGCTTTTACTCTTTTATACAGCTCTCCGAAGCGGTAGCCGGAAAGTTGTTGTTATTTTTTATAATTATTATATGAATTAAAAACTCCATGCAGAAACTTAATAATATTAAATCTTCTCCACAGAATAGATCAAAACAACAAAAGCAGATAAAGAAAAAAAATAAATAAAATTAAAAGAGAAAATAAAATATTATAAAAGCACAGTGTTTTTCTTATATAGTGCTTTTAATTGTCTAAAGACTATTATTATGATTGGAAAATAAAAATGAAGGAAGTTCTTTTATGAAGGAATGTCCAGCATGCGGTAAATGCCTGGATGACAGCCAGAATGATTGTCCTTGTGGGGAATCCTCTTTAGATATTCATCTCAGCGGTTCCTGCATTATAGATGGAAAATACCTCCTGAAGCGCTGCTTGGGCAGGGGAGGAATGGGCTCCGTTTACATGGCCCAGCACATTGAACTCCAAAAAACCTTTGCCTTAAAGCTCATTAAACATTCAATTGTCGCAGATCCAACCTATCTGGCTCGTTTTCAAACCGAGGCCAAAGCACTCGGAAAACTTGAGCATCCGAATATCATTCAGGTTACCGACTACGGGATAGACTCCAGAGGCGACGGCATACCATATCTGGTGATGGAATACTTAGAGGGAGAGCCGTTGCTCAATCGTTTTCGAAAAGAAGGTTTTCTGGAGATCGAGCAGGTTTTTCCTCTCCTGGAGTCAATTGCAAGCGCCATAGATTATGCCCATAGTAGCGGTATCCTTCACCGTGACCTTAATTTGAAAAACATCTTTCTTGTAGAGGACTTCTCGGGTAAACCGCAGGTCAAGATTTTGGATTTTGGGCTGGCCCGAATCGTTAGTAAGGAGCCTTTGGAAAAAAAAGGGAAAATTCCTCGCATGCCTATGCCGAATATTCAAGATTTGGGGGAGCTGAAGGAGACTTTGACATACATCCCGGAAGAAAACGGGGAAAAAGATTTGTCTCAAGCGGAGACAGTCGCCGAATCTGTATTAAAAGAAGGCCAGGTAGATAAAGTTAGCGGGCTGACTCAACGGGGGACAATCATGGGAACTCCCGGTTACATTCCGCCGGAGCTCTTTATAGGGCTTGCTGCAACGACCGCATCTGATATATATTCTTTTGGCGTTCTTGTTTATGAGATTCTGGTCAGGAAAAAGCCTTTTAAAAGTACTATCAGCACTCAGTACATCAATGAAATTCCTCCAGTTCCTTCAAAAGTGCAGCCCATGGTTCCTGAAGAACTGGATGAAGCAATACTCCTGCCCCTGCAAAAGGAGCCGGATAAGAGGCCCAGGAAGGCAATGGATGTTGTTCGTCAAATTCAAAATGCCTTTGCCTGGTATCAATACCGGATGTGGCGAATCAAAGAGGTTCCAAAACGGCTCCAATGGGCAGGAATGCTGACTCTTGCGTTTGTCCTACTGTTTTTATTGCTGCCTGGTCTGACAGTGTTCAAAAATATTGAGAACTATCTGGTGGACCTCCGTTTCCAGCTCCTACCGTTACACCATCCTGATGAGCGGATATTGCTTGTTTCTATTGATGAAGCAACTCTGGAGGCAGATCCCACGCTTCTTGCGGAAAAGGCGGATGAAATGGGGCATCTCCTCCAGGGCGTGATGGATGCTGGTGCCAGAGGTATCGCCATTGATTTTATCCTGCCTGAGAGATGGAACAAGTCAGAAGGCTTTGCAAAACTTGTACTTAATAATCAGGGGAAATTGATTCTTGCCAGTTATATCAAGAAGGACGGCAGCATTATAGGATTTGAGTGTATCGGGGGGCTTATAATGGCTGGCCTCGGGTCGATGGAACGTGCTGATGAACTTTTTGGATTTTTGAACATGCAGCCAGACACTGACGGTTATATTCGTCACATACAGTTAGAACTCCCTGGTCAAGATGGTAAAAGTATGTATTCTATGTCTGCAAGAGCCTTTCAGATTCTCGCTGGCACAAATATTTCCGCTGAACAGGCAAGGCAGCGCTTACTGGTTGACTATTCGATTGACCGGAGACAATTTCAGAGATTGTCATGGAAGGACCTTCCGTTGTTTCTAGATAAGAATCCTGAAATGTTCCGAGACAAGATAGTGGTGGTTGGCGGGGAATACGAGGGATCGCAAGATTTTCATAGAGTCCCTTTCCGGCCTGGAATGAGCAAAGATGATGTTTCGGGACTGACTATTCATGGCTTAACAATCAACACTCTCCTGGAGGATAATCTCATTCATGATGTCAGTAGATCAATGGTTTTGCTCCCCATGGCAGCTGTCATGATGTTTTTTTCGGCAGCCTTTCTTATCCGGTCAAGAGTATTTATTCACCTCATTGCACTGTTTATAATTTTATCCGGATTTATCCTAATTGCTTATTTCTTATTCGTATTGAATCGACAGCTGCTTCCAGTGGGAGTGCCGCTAATTACTTTAATAATTGCACTAGTGCCGATAGTCTGGGCACGGCGCAAGATTACTTTTATATCGAAACCATCTGCGGAGGTGTAGGGAAAATGAATAGCTGGATAAGAAACATGGGCTTGGCAGCTTTTATCTTTCTTTTTATTCTGGGATTTCTTTCTTCAGGATATTCGTCTGATACCGAAGAAAAGGTAGCTATAGTTTGTTTTTTAGAAGGGAAAACATGGTTCACTGAACCTGGTGAGAGAGAAAGGAATGAACTTAATCTTTTTGATTGGATGGAAGTTGGAGCAGTGATTCAAACAGAACTTGGAGCCAAGGTGGTTATCGCCTTTTCTACAGGTGAGCGATACGAACTCAGGGGAAAGACGAAAACGACTGTGGGTGCTAAAGGCTTTACTTCCTCAACTGGTTCAGTGGAGATACTAACGCCAGTACCAGTAATGCCACGAATAGCAGCTATTTCCCAGGAAGCCAGACCTGGAAGCAGGTTGGGCGGCATCAGGCTGAGAAGTATCTGGCAAAAAGGTCAAAAAGGACCAATTTCCAGATTCTACCCGAGTGAAGGAGCGGCGTTGCTTGCAGAGGAAGCTGTTCTCACTTTTGAGCCTATCGACGGGGTAAAAAAATACAAGGTTGAAATCAAAGATGAATCGGGAAATAAAATCTTTTCTGTAGAAACAGCTTCTACAAAGATTGCTACTTACCCGAGCGTATTCAAGCCGGGCGCAAAATATTCCTGGAAAGTGTGGATACTGGAGAAAGGAGAGCGTTCCTTACTGTCTGAAGCAGTTTTTTCAACTGTCAGTGAGGAGAATACACGAGCCAGAAACGACTTTAAAGCACAAGCATATCAATCAAAAGATGGGGTAAGACTCCTGCTTCTTGCTCAAATGGATATGGCGTTGGGACTTCGGAAAGAAGCCTGTAAGACATTAAGAGATACTCTGGCTCTCTTCCCAGACAATGCGGAAATAAAAAATGCCATATTCCAGATTGGCTGTAGATAACCACATAAATGGGGTCAGGTCTTGTTTTTTGCCTATCTCGTAAAAGCAAAAAACAAGACCTGACCCCACCAAGGCCATGTGATTGACCTTGCTATTTCATTGTGATATAAGTGCTTGCGCGTGTCAGTAAGCGGAAACTGAATAAAAGGAGGATGAGGTTTTCAGCAGCGCAAATATAAAATTCCTATAAAACCATACAAAAAAATACAAGGATTGAAGTAAATGAAATTAAAAATTTTGCTTTTAATCAGTTTTCTTGTTTTTGGAATAATATCCAATGTTTATGCCGTATCTTACTGGGTAATACAAAAAGATACACAGCGTCTTTTGCATATCAAAAAGGATGCCGATAGTGTAGCGATAATCGAGGCGTATCCTGTTATTGATCCTCAGGCAGATTATGCTATCAATCCAAAGAATAGCACGTGTTGGGTTACTTCACCTTTTCAGGGAGAGGTAATTTGCTATGGCAAAGATGAACCATTTGAGGTAAGTAGCTTTGGCGCTCCAATGTCGCTTGCTTTAGATGAGGAAAGACAAGTTCTCTGGGTTGCAGACGGTGCATTGAACAAGATTTTTAAGATGAAACTCGATGGTACATTAGAAAAGGACATCCCGCTTAAAACACCATCGAGAAGCATAGCTTCAAGAGCAGATGGAGGTCTATGGATAGCGACAAAATATGGATTGATAGTGCTTAACTCTGATGGAGAAGTAAAAGAGGAATTCGAGCAAAAGGCCAGATGTCTTTCATCTGTCCCTGGGAAGAGCTCTGTCTGGCTGGCAGACCCTGTTAACAATTATATTATGCATCTGGACGGCGACGGGACGGTTCTGGCAGAAGGAAAATTGAAAACTCTTTCCGGGCTTATTGCCACCAAAGACGGAGGCTGTGTCTTGCTGGGGAGAGAAACTGTATTCCAACTAGATGCTGCTGGAGATCTTATCGGGACAATTCAAGGATTAGACCGTCCATCTCGCTTTATCTATCAACCAGCGGATGAAAGCATATGGATTTTACACTCTAGAGGGGAGCAGCTTGTACAATTACCTAAAAAGATAGAACAAAAACCATTAACTGTAATTACTGTTTTAGGTAGGGATAATCTCAGGATTGAACAGGCGAAAAAAATTCAATGGATATCTGAAGCCATAAAACCTGAGAGTAAGCAACCTGAAGCACCAGAAGAAGAAAAGCCACCTGAAAAGATTGAGGTCCCAGAGAAGATTAAACCTGAGAAAAAGGATACGGCCAAGCCTAAAGCTGAACCTGAAAAGGAAGAACCAGTCGTGAAACCTGAAAAGCAAGAACCAGCTGTCAAGCCTGAAAAGGACGAACCAGCCGTGAAGCCTGGAAAGGAAGAACCAGCCGTGAAACCTGAAAAGCAAAAGCTTCAAGAGATGCCCAAGCCAGCTGTTGTACCAGCGCCGACCACCTCTACACTCCTATCCGAGCCTCCGAAGTTTAAAGATGGTGGTATCATGCTTGTTAGACTCCAGGAAGGCCTTAGTTCTACACGTTTAAAAAACGTGCCGCAGGCACTCGGGAGAAGGTACGTCTGGAATTTTGAAGGAGACACCTTTACTTTGCTTTTGGGGCTTTCAGTAGAAGTGTACAACAGTTATACAAACAGAGAGCGCGCAGATTGGGTGGAAATGCTTGCAGAAGGTGTTCATGCTGCGAGGCCTATAGCTGAAGAATTCAGAAAGCTCGCCAAAAAAAACAACTGGACTGCTGAACAAGTTGCCAATTTTGTCCTCTCTTTCGTCCAATGTCTTCCTTACACAGTAGATGATGTAAGCACAGGCGTAGATGAATTTCCACGCTTTACCATAGAAACATTGGTCGCGGGTGGGGGAGATTGCGAAGATACTACCATCCTGGCTGGAAGCATTTATTTAGTTTTAGGTTATGATCTTGTGTGTTTAAATCCCAAAGGGCATCTCGCTCTTGGGTTAGAAGGCAAATTTCCTGGGGCCTACTTTGAGCACAACGGAAAACGGTACTTTTATTCAGAAACAACCGGCACAGGTTGGGAAATCGGGAATTTGCCAGAAATCTACAGAGGAGTCTCTGTAACTATATATGAAATTCCAAAAAAATTAATTAAGTAAAAAGGAGGATTATGTATGAAACACACAGGCACACTTTTGACATTATTAGTAGGTTCATTGATTCTTTTAGCTTGTTGCGCGTCAGCCCCCAAGGCACCTAAAACCGCTGAGGTTGAAGTTCCTGCTTTCTACGCCAATCCGCCCGTTGACCCAAATTATCTCTTTTCACCGGCAACAGCATTATCACAAGATCTTCAGCATGCTGTGAACACTGCAAAAGAGGAAGCGCGTGTAGGAATTGCCAGGGACATGAGAATTAAAATCGAAGCGCTATTCAAAAGGTTCCGTGAAGAAACAGGTGTCGGAGAAGATGCCGAGTTCTTGTCTATGGAAACAGATGTATCTAAATCTGTAGTCTCGGAAACCTTGGTCGGATGCAAAGCAAGAACCCAGAAAGTCCTAAGGGAAGGCCCTCTTTACAGGGTTTATGTGCTAATGGAATTACCGATCGGCGAGGCTAGTAAAGAGATGCTTGCCAAGATTAAAGAAAACGAACGGATGTACACACGTTACCGCGCTTCAGAGGCATTTAAAGAATTAGAAGAGGAAGTAGAGAAGTACGAGAAGATTAAAAAATAACAAAGCACGCGCTAAAAAATCTGTTAGGAAGAATGCAGATTAGAGATTGCAGAATACTGTTTCCTCTATTTAAAACCGTAAATTAATTAAGACAAAATAATTAATACATCACCGCGAGGAGCGAAAAAGACTCCTTCGCTTTGCTCGGAACAGGCTGTGCAATCTCTTTTTTGTAGAGGCTTGATTTATAAAGCCCGAACATAATGTCACGCTCATTAAGGGCTCGCAGTGATAATGCAATTATTTCTAGTGCTTTCATATAATTAAATTTTTCAATGCGTTATGAATCTTCAAAAAAGAAGCTAGTCGAATCACTGTTTTTTATTTTATTTTGTTTCTCCTTGCTCCCTCTATCTTGTCACAAAGCGCCTGTAAAGCCCCTAAGCATCCATTATAAAGAAGAACAGATACACAAGTATTCTAGCTACCCCAAATGGTTCTGGAAGATGCCACACAGCAACAACGCTCTATTTGCAGTTGGTTACGCGCAGACATATTTTTATAGCGAATCATCTGTTGAAGAAGCGACTACGAATGGAATTAATAATTTAGCTAAAAGCGTATCTGTTAGGATCAAAGGCGAGCGGGGTTTTAAGGATACAAGATTAGGCCCAGAATTTGCGGGCGAGGCTTTTAAAGAAGAACTTGAAGAAGGCGTTTTAGATTCAGTAAAGAAAGATTATAAAGTTATCGCTACGGAAAAAGTGGGGAATATAACACTTGTGCTGTTGTGTATTGGTGAGGCTCCTATACTCTCTTCTGAAAAAGGATTTAATCGAAATCCGCCTGGTTGGGTATCAGAGCCGCCTCAAAGACAGGGCTTTGCATATGCTGTGGGGCAATCCAGTCCACAATTTCGTGAAGAAGAAACATGGCAGTTAGCTGAATATAATGCCCGAGTTGGGTTGTCATTGTCGTTCATTTCTCAGTTGCGTAGCCTTGGTAAAAGGCTTGATAAAAACTTGAATACAGCCAGTGCGGTCAAAACCGATGTTATTTTAAGACGAATTCAAGTCGTCGAGCGCTGGTTCGACCCAGAAAATAGAATTCCCTATGTGCTGGTTCAAATGACCCTTAGAGACAGCACTGAAACTGACGGGGGGTATAACAAGAGGACTGCTCAACCAGAGCCTCATCGGGATTACAAACAAGCCAGGGAAGAAATAATCCAGAAGGAAGCTATAATTTACGAACATCGATAAGCCAGTTTTCGGTATTACTGGCAATTTTTAAAGGTTTTGGATTTACGGTATGGAGAGATTAGTTATGCAAAATAGAACTAAGCTATCATTTTTACTGATTATATCTTTATTTTTAGCTGTCACAGCAGTGCAGGCGAAGTCTGCGCCTGATTGGGTCAAGAATTTTGGCATATCAAGAAAGTATCCTGCAAGCAGGTATCTAGTCGGCTTTGGCGCGGCTAGAGGTAAAGGGCCGGAAGCCCTTCAGGTTGCCCAGGACAATGCGCGCGCTGATATTTCTCGCAAGATTGTCGTGAAGGTCGAAAGCCTGTTCTCTGCGGTCACGGAAGAAAAGAACAAAAAGCTTTCTCAATACACGAGTTCGATTACCCAGAGTTCCACGGCAATTCAACTTATGGGACTTGAAACAGAGGTATATGTGGATGATAACCGTAAAAATCCGACCACCTACGTTCTGGCTTATACTAGAAGAGAAAAACTCATAAACAGATACAGAGATAAGAGCTTAGAACTTCGTGATGAGATAAAGAGGATTATTGCCGCTGCACAAAAGGATGAGCTCAGCTCAAACACAGAAGAAGCTATAACAAAATACCTGAGTCTTTATCCGCTTCATGAAGAATTAAAAAAGGCAGAAACGATTCTGATGGTGGCAAGACAGTTAGGTTCTGTTGATGCTGCTTTTGATGAGCTGGCAGGAATTGATGTTACTTCTGGAGAAGAGAAACCTTCATTTATGAGCCAGACCGAGGTGTCTAACAAGATTGGCCAGCTCCTCCGGCAATCGATGAAATCTGTCGATGATGTGGCGCGCACAGCTGTATTTCAGATCTCGAAGTATGTGAAAAAACCTGAAGGCAAGGTCCTGGTTATCCCCTTAACATATCAGGATACGAAAATGAGCAGTACTTTTGCTCGGTATTTTCGCGCAGCGCTTGAAATTGAATTTGGACAGATAGAAAAATGGAATACAGTGAATCAAACCACGGATTTCAAGCCTAGATCTATGCAGATTACACGAGACCTGGCGAAAGCCTCTGGCGCAGAATGGCTTCTTTCCGGCACTTACTGGGAACAGGAAGAGAAAATAAAGCTGTTGATAAACTTGCGCAATATAAACACCGGTGAAGCTCTGGCAGGTGCCGACGTTGTTTTCGACAAAGAAGTGCTGAAATCCTCTAACCTCGACTTCAAACCACAGAATTTCAGTAGCGCTCTTATAGAACAGCAGGCATTTGCCAAAGGCGAGTTTGTGAGCGGGCAGCTTCAGGTTGAAGTGTGGACCAGGCAGGGCAATGAAAACTTGCTTCTTACAGAAGGTGAGACCACGAACGTGTTTGTTCGTGTCAACCGGGAAGCGCACATTCGCTTGCTCTATATTCTTGCTGATGGACGGCGTACGCTCCTCTATGACGATTATTACATCGATAAATCAAAGGTCAACCGTGTCGTTGAGGTTCCAGAAGAGTTTGTATGCGCTCCGCCATTTGGTGCTGAGATGCTGATCTGTCTCGCTAGCACAGTGCCTTTTGAAAAGGTGGAAACAGTGGAAGAGGACGGCTATTTATTCATAAAAGAGGGACCGCCGGAAGTCGTAGCTAGAGCAGTCCGCGGATTCAAGGTTGTAAAGGAAAAGGAAAGCCATCAAGCTGAGGCAAAGATTGTCATTACTACGATGAAAAAGTTATCTGCCCCTTAAAATATTATGGTATATCTGCCTTAGAGATTCGGCAGCGTTGCCTCTGGTCAGCTTTTGGACTTAGCTAAGACAGCTTCTTATCTCTCTATGCTCAATGCAGGGTCAAACTTTCCTGCTACCGTTGGGCTCTGGGCGTTCCTTGTTGCCCTTCTTACCTGCTCAGATAAGTAAGGTATGATTTCTCCAAGAGTGACACGGTTATCCTGGTTGTAATCAGCTCCTCCTTTTAGGCCTCTGAGCAAGAAATGACTGAATACGCCATGGCCTCCGCCCCATTTTTCACTTTCCTGGGAAAACTGTTTATCGTCTGAAGCAGTGATAACTGCAATTCCGTCACCGATTACTGAGAGATTTTGTAGCGCTGAGCTGATCGGGTTGACTTTTATACCTCTGTCGGCTCTTCGGGCAATATCATAGGCTTGTCCAACTCCGCCAGCATGGCAAGCGTCGGCCATTACTACTACCTTTTTGGCTTTAACGAACCTCTTGAGTGCGGTCTCAATGTCCCACATAGGAAAACCAGTCGTGGCTATATTATCGTACTGAACATCGTATGGAAGAAGGAAAAGGTTGCCAGGGGAATCAGGGGATTCAGGAGAGCCATGGCCCGCAAAAAAGATAAGCACCATATCCTCTTCTATGGCCTGTTGGAGCCAAACAAACAAGGAATCTTTGATGTTATGTCCTGTTGCCTGTTCGTTAACCATGAGCTTTACACGAGCAGGAGGATAACGACCTCCCTCAGGGGAGGTTAACCAGCTGTAGAAAGACCGGGCATCGGCAGAGGCATATCTGAGGGGAGGTATGCGGCTGTCACGATAATCGGATATCCCAATTATAACTGCCCAGCGTTGTGCAACGGGTTCCCTTTGCGGGGAGGTATCTATTTCTGTTTCTATTTTTGGGCGTGCTGTTTTAATTACATCCGTCACAGCAGGCCTTGCTGTTAGAGCAAGTTTGTTTAGTTCTTGGGGAAATTCGGTTTCGGTTAAAACAGCTTCCACAGTTTTAGTGATTGAATCGACGATTAGTTTCCTCGATTTCGACAATGTAATTTTCTCAGTAACACTTTCTTCCATTATTTTGCTCCATAAAAGATTATATGTTTTTGGATCAATCAATTGGAATTTTATAGTGGCAGATGATTTTATATTTTTTTTGGATGAAAAAAATTCTACAACAGGAGCCACTCCATAAAAGACTGCAAGTGCTTTTGAGCCTCCTGAAATTCCTGGGGCTTCCATTTTAATTGATTTGATAATGCCTTTTAAAATAACATCCACTTCTTGGCCTTTATCTTTATTGAGATTTACTACACTTTTGAAAATATTGTCTTCTCTCAAAGTATTGACAAACCAATTAGAAACTTCTAAAGCAAGATCACCTTTTA
>Ga0209636_10004667_pt1 | contig 13988 bp, 12 predicted proteins | sample DeeMarSWOR152_54_FD_187464 | JGI IMG/M metagenome (GOLD analysis project Ga0209636, IMG submission 187464) | Marine sediment microbial communities from White Oak River estuary, North Carolina - WOR-1-52-54 (SPAdes) (version 2) | ecosystem: Environmental > Aquatic > Marine > Intertidal zone >...
AATGGTAACCGTAGTCTCGCCTCCGGAGATGATGCAGGCAGGAGGGCCGATGGGATGATTGGTCTTTATGATTTCCTTTGCAATGGCCGCATGAACTTTGGCTACCTCCCTGGTTTCCCCCTCAATATAGGTGGAGAGAATGAAGGGATTATATCCCAATTCCCCCGCCCTCTGTTCCGCCGCTTTGACCGCGATGATGTTGCTTCCGATAATCACATTCTGGGTCTTTTCGAAGATGGGATTGCCGGCCTTAGGCGTTTCCTCGATCTCTCCCTTGATGCCCCGTTGAATCCGAGCCTTAATGGATTCGGGGACTCTATCCAGGAGGTCATATTTTCTCAGGATGGCCATACAGTCGCCAAAGGTGCTTTTGTCGGGAACGGTAGGTCCCGATGCGATGACGTCCAGCGGATCGCCGACCACATCGGATAAGATCAAGGCGATGAGGGTGGACGGATACGCAAGCCTTGCTAACCCCCCGCCTTTTAGTTTGGAGATGTGTTTGCGAATGGCATTGATCTCGTTGATGTTCGCCCCACACTCCAGGAGAAGGTTGGTCATCCTCTGCTTGTCCTCAAGGGAGATTCCCTCGGTGGGAGATGGCAACAGCGCTGATCCTCCTCCGGATATGAGGCAAATCACGAGGTCTTTTTCAACCAGTTGTTCGAGCAATTCGGCGATCTCCTCGGAGCCTGATACACCCTTTTCGTCCGGGATGGGATGGCCGACCTCGTTGAGTTTAACCCTCTTCAGTTGGGAAACGTGCCCGTATTTTACGTTGATAACCCCTTTTGTGATTCGATCGCCGAGGATCGTCTCCACCGCCAGGGCCATAGATGCCCCGGCCTTTCCAGCCCCAGTGACGTAGATGCGGTCATAATCCCGAAGGGAATAGGCTTTTCCATCGACGGTGAGATCCCCCCCTTCCACCTTCAGGCATCTCTTGACGGCTGCGACGGGATCCACCGCCCTCAGGGCATGGGTGAAGATTTCCATGCCATCCCTTCTCAGTTGTCGGAGGTCTCTACTCTCTGCCATGATTCATCGGGTATCTTTGGGGGGATTGCACCACCCGGGTTTATTCGAAGGGCTTCCCATGGGATGGCGGACTATGGTGTGGAGATTACCTCGGTATCCGTTGTCCCCTCCTCCAGTACCGAGGTTTCATATTCCCTGGAGATTTGTGCCTCCTGGGCCTGTTTCAGCTTCTGCTCCAATTGACTGTTCGATTTCTGCAGTTTGCTGACGGTGTTCTTCAGGCGGAGGCGACTTGCAAATCCCACGAGGCTTCCAACTACGGCCCCGATAAAGAAGGGAATGAACATCAGGAGGTACATGGGAAAGGCTGGAGTCTCCAAGTTAAAGTAATAGCGCAGGGTGACGGATTGAGTGTTCTCCGAGGCAAAGGAAACCGCCAAAATGAAGACGAAAACGAGGATGACGAGCTTAACGTAATTCATCTTTTTTCTCCTCTCCGTTGGGGTTTCGGCAACGGGGTTCTCTTCAGAAAGAGACAATGAAAGAGCAAAGGGTAGGCCCCCTGTCGCTCTTCTGCAAAGTGCTCAATTCCCGATGGGGGGTGTTATTCCTTTTTCGCCCTGGGCCTTTTCGGTCTGGGGGGTTTTCCCTTGGGCGGCTTCTCCTCCGGTTTCCCCCTCAGTGCCTTCTCCAGCCGATCAATGGCATCGGCGGTCTTATCCTTGAGTGATTCCGTGACGGAGGTCAGGGTTTCCATCTGTTCCTTCAGGCCGACGCCCGCGCGATCCTTGAGGGTCTCCATGGTTGAAGACAGGGAATCGACCGTCTTCTTCAATTCCTTTGCCCCCCCGGTCCGCTGGTAGGCCAGGACGGAGATGATCAGGGCGACAATGGCGATGATAAAGGCGGCAACTAACATTTGTCACACTTCCTTTCTTTTAAGGTTTTATACGATTGGTTTTTTCTCCTCTCGCTCTTGCTTCTCCTTTCGTCTTCTTCGGGAGTAGCCCGCCCAGGTGATGAGCCACCCCAAGATGATGCCGACAAAAAGGGTGCTCAAAAGCACCAGGGCCCTGGAAATAGAGGTCTTCCACGTGAGGAACTGAATATCGATGACCTGGGTGTTCTGGATGGTGAAGATGACGATGAGGATGGCCAATACGATGAATACTATGGTCTTAACTGGCATAAGGGATCCTTTCCCGGCGATTTACTTCTTTTCTCGCGCCTCCTCCAATTTCAGCGTCTTTCCCAATTTCTCAAGGGCTTCGCCGGTCTCCTGGGTGAGCTTTTTCGTCTTCTCCTCTAACTTCTCCACCTGCTGGATAGTCTCTTTCTTCAATTTATCCGTTTTCTTCTGAAGGGCCTCGATTTCGTCGTTCAGGCCGGTCATTCCCCCCGTGCGTTGATAGCTGACTATGGAAAAGATAAGGGCTATGATGGCGATGACCAAGGCCAAGGTTGCCCTGAATCCACCCTTCACGATTTTTTCCGCCATTTTTTTCCACCTCTCAAGAAATTCGGACTTTAGGATGGGAGATATTATACTGAATCCAGAGGTCAAGTCAAGCAAACTCGGATCGGAGGTTCCTGGCTTTTTTAGGGAAGGCGGTCGTTCCTTCGTTTCAATGCTCTTTGGTCTGTTGCCGGAATTCCCCTTCGCTCACTGAAAAGAATCTTGGACCATTCTAACGTTCGCTTCACTGCAAATCTAAAACTCGCCCTCCGGGCTCAGACAGTTAGATTTGCGGCCGTTTCGCTTCACTAAGAATGGTTATCCAAAATTCTTTGACGTTCCTCCGGGGAACCCGGGCAACAAACGGTTGCGAAATAGTAGTCTGCTCGCCCTCGATGGATTCCTCACTTCTCCCGCAGACTTCGCTTCTGGACAACCGCGTTCCCCAATGAAGAGCATATTCCCATTTTTCCCTGAATAATGGTGTCCCCTGAACGGCTCAGAAGCTCGGAGCAGTTGAATAGCACGTGGATAAGGCCGTTGGGAGTATATGAGCGGGAAGGCCAAACTGAGGTAAGGGGGGAAGGATATTGCCGAGACTTATGCTGATTTGCGCTTCGGTTCCTTAACCTCGGCGAGGGGTTTGCCCAGGATCTTTTTCAGGTCTCGCTCCTCAACCACCTCCTTTTCCAGCAGCAGGTCGGCCAGCTGCTTCAACTTTCCCTTGTTCTGGAGCAGTATCTTCTTGGTTTTGGCATAGGTCTCGTCGATGATGCGCTTCACCTCTTCGTCGATCTCCTTGGCCGTTTCCTCGCTATAATCCTTGGACGATGGGAAGGGGGACTGGACGAAGAACGGCCTCTTCTCCTTTTCGAAGGTGACGTAGCCCAGTTTGCTCATCCCGTATTCCTTGACCATGCTGGTGGCGATATCCGTTGCCCGCTGAAGGTCGTTATGGGCTCCGGTGGAGATTTCCTTGAAAATGATCTCCTCGGCGATCCTTCCGCCCAGCAGAACGGCCAGCCGATCCAGGAGCTCCGATTTGGTCATGAGGTATCGGTCTTCCGTGGGGAGTTGCAGCGTATAGCCGAGGGCCGAGATGCCCCGAGGAATGATGGAAACCCGGTGAACGGGATCGGTGTTGGGGAGGACGGAGGCCACCAGCGCGTGGCCCGATTCGTGGTACGCCACGATCTCCTTCTCCTTCTTGGACATTACCTTCCTCTTCTTCTCCAGGCCGGCAATGACCCGATCAATGGCCTCCTCAAAGTCATCCATCTCCACCTGATCCTTATCTTTTCGCGCAGCCAAGAGGGCAGCTTCGTTGACGATGTTGGCCAGATCTGCCCCGACAAAACCCGGGGTTCGTGCCGCAATTACCTTAAGGTCCACCTCCTTGGCAAGTTTCACCCCCTGGCTGTGGACTTTCAGTATCTCCTCCCTTCCCACGATATCGGGACGATCCACCAGGATATGTCTGTCGAATCGGCCCGGCCTGAGCAGGGCAGGGTCCAAGATTTCTGGGCGGTTGGTTGCGGACATGATTATGACGCCCGTGTTGGGATCGAACCCGTCCATCTCCACCAGCAACTGGTTGAGGGTTTGCTCCTGTTCATCGTGCCTGCCCAGGGGGTTGACACCCCTTGCCTTTCCCAGTGCGTCCAGCTCGTCGATGAAGATGATACAAGGCGCCCGCTCTTGTGCCTGGGCAAAGAGATCCCGTACTCGTGCCGCTCCAACTCCCACGAACATCTCCACGAAATCGGATCCGCTTATGCTAAAAAAGGGCACATTGGCCTCGCCGGCCACGGCCCTCGCCAATAAGGTCTTTCCAGTTCCTGGGGCACCGACCAACAATACCCCTTTGGGTATCTTCCCACCCAGCCTTTGGAATTTCCCCGGGTTTCTCAGGAATTCAATAACCTCCTGCAGCTCCTCTTTGGCCTCATCGATTCCGGCTACATCTTTAAAGGTGACTTTATTCTCCTTTTGGGCGAAGATCTTGGCCCTGCTCTTCCCGAAGGAGAGGGCTCCCGCTTCGGGTCCCATCCTCGCGAAGAGCAGCCGCCATATGAGGAAGAAGAAGATGATGGGAATCACCCATGCAAGGATGCCGCTCAGCCATTTATTTTCACGCTTTCCCTTGTATTTGATTCCCTTTTTATCCAGCTCCTTGATCAATTCCGAGTCTTCCACCCTGACCGTCTGGAAGGATTTGTCCGCGGCATCGGTACCCTCGGCGCCCTTTATTTTCCCCTTTATATTTTCCAAGGTTATCACCAAATCCTCAACCTTGTTTTCCCTAACCAGGTTCTTGAATTCGCTGTAGGAGATTTCATTCACCTTCTGGCTGGCCAAGTAGTTCTGGAGGAGGAATATCAAAAGGAAGGCTACAATGATGTACCAAACGGTAAAATGCGTTTTCTTAGAGGGAGGCGATGGTCTCCTCTTCCCCTGTCCGGGGGAATTGCCTAACCCGAGAAAATCCCTCAAGTTAGGCTTTTGCCTCCTGTTATTCCTTCTGGGCATCTCAATTCCCTTATATCGCTATGAGGTTTTTCCCCAGCAGGCCCTTTAGAACAAATGTAGCCGAAATGAGAATGGTTTTCAACCATTTTCCGTCTGGGTGCTATTTTCGAACACACGTTTGAAAATCTCGTTCACGTGGCCGAGGTGACAATGGAGATCGAAGCACTCCTCGATCTCCTCACGGCTGAGCGCCTTGGTTATATCACGGTCCTTCAGCACTTCCTGCTTGAAATCGGTCCCCTCTTCCCAGACCTTCATGGCGGTCCTCTGGACCATGGCGTAGGCATCTTCTCGGAAGATCCCTCTCTTGGTCAATTCCAACATGAGCCTCTCCGAGAAGATCAATCCCTTGGTCTTCTCCAGATTCCTCGCCATGTTTTCGGGGTAAACCAGGAGGTTTTCGATAATATTGGTCAGCCGGTAGAGCATATAGTCCATGAGAATAGTGCTGTCAGGTCCAATTATCCTTTCCACCGAGGAGTGGCTGATATCCCTCTCATGCCACAGCGCGACGTTCTCAAGGGCGGCCAGTGAGTTTGCCCTCACCATTCGGGCCAAACCGCAGAGGTTCTCCGAGAGGATGGGGTTACGCTTATGGGGCATAGCGGAGGATCCCTTCTGACCCTTCGTGAAGAATTCCTCTGCTTCGAGGACTTCAGTCCTCTGGAGGTGGCGGATTTCCACGGCGAACTTCTCAATGGACGAGGCGATGACGGCCAAGGTGGTGAAGAACTCCGCGTGATGATCCCGCTGAACGATTTGCGTCGAGGCGGGAGCTGGTTTCAAGCCGCACTTCCGGCAAACGTATTCCTCCACGTGGGGGGGGACGTTGGCAAAGGTACCCACGGCGCCTGAAATTTTCCCGTAGCTAATGGTCTCCTTCGCCCTCTCCATGCGTTTCAGGTTTCTGTGCATCTCATCGAACCAGAGGGCCATTTTGAGGCCGAAAGTAATGGGCTCGGCGTGAATTCCGTGGGATCTGCCGATCATTACCGTATCCTTGTATTTAAGGGCCTTGTCCTTGATGACTGAGAGGAGCTTGCGGATGTCCTCGATGATGAGCTCCGAGGCCTCCTTTAAGAGCAAAGCCAAGGACGTATCCAGGATGTCAGAAGACGTGAGGCCGAAGTGGACGTACCGCGAAGCCTCCCCCACGTTCTCACCCACTGCGGTTAGGAAGGCGACCACATCGTGCTTGAGCACCTTTTCCAGCTCCTCGATTCGTCCGATATCGAAGCGCGCCTTCTCCTTGATTTTCTTCAACGCATCGGAGGGGATTTCCCCCAGTTCAGCCCATGCTTCACATGCGAGGACCTCGATTTCAAGCCACTTCTTGAATTTGTTCTCGTCGGTCCAGATTCGTCCCATTTCCGGGCGGGTGTATCTTGGAATCATCGTTATCTCCTTACAGTACTGGAATACGGGTCAGGAAGAGAAAGACTGTGTTGAATGGGAACCTTGCCTTGAAGTGACGTCTTCCAAGGTTGAACTCACGTCATTGTACCCCATGAACCCCAAAAGTCAAGGGAGTTCACTACTGGAGTTTCCTGAGTCTTGGGGGAGGCGGTTGTCCCTTCGTTTCAATGCTCTTTGGTCTGTTGCCCGAATTCCCCTTCGCGCAGAGTCCGTTTTTCCGGTTTTCCAGGGATTCCTAATTTTAAACTTTGACATTGACTCTCATGTTCGTGTTCCGTGTCCGTGATCCGTATCTGTACTCGTGCTTTGGACCCCGTCATTTGTAATTTAGATTTTGAACTTTGACATTTGACATTCTTACCTTTTGCCTCCACCCTCTCGCTTGACGTCTCGAAAAAACTCCCTCTTCGCCGCTCAAAAATCTTTTTTCGGCCATTTCAAGACCTGCTTCGTTGCAAAAATCGCCTAAGGCGCTCCTTGGTTCCGAAGACTTGGCGAAAAAATCTTTGATTCGCGCTCAGAGCTCGTTTTTCCGCTCTCCCAGAGATCTCTCCATTTGAACTTTGTCATTTAAGCTTTGACATTTGAAATTTTGCCTTCTGCCTCCAACCTCTAACCTCAGGCCTCTGACTCTCTGTCCCCTTCTCCCGCTCGCCCTCGATGGATTTCCCACTTCCCCAGCAGACTTCGCTTCTGGACAACCGCGTTCCTGCGGTTATATCCTTACTATGAGGAAGCGATCTTGAAGCCGGGTGATGGGACCGTGTGTTGACAAAGGGAGGCGGAGTTTCATATCATGGATTGGATTTACTTGGCCGAGGCGCACGAGCAGAAGTATCATGATCATCATTAAATCCAAGCGCGAAGTCGATTCCCTCAGGAGAAGCAACAAGATCGTTGCTCACGTCTTCCGGGAAATCAAGAAGATGGTACGGCCTGATATCACCACCAAGGAGCTCGATCGGGAGGCGGAGAGGTTGATCAGATCCCGGGGGGGGATTCCGGCTTTCAAAGGGTATCGGCCCGTGGGCTATCGTTCTAAATTTCCGGCAAGCATGTGTATTTCCGTCAATGAGGAAGTAGTCCATGGCGTACCCGGTCCCCGGAAGTTAAAAGAGGGAGACATCGTCAGCTTAGACGTGGGGGTGTTGCTCGACGGCTATTACGGCGACGCCGCCATAACCCTTCCCGTCGGCAATGTCAGCGAGGAAGCCAAAAGGCTGATAGACGTGACGGAACGGGCGTTATACGTGGGGATAGAACAAAGCAAGGTGGGGAACCGCCTCTCCGATATCTCCCATGCAATTCAGGATTATGCGGAGGGACATGGATTTTCCGTGGTGAGAGATTTCGTTGGTCATGGGATCGGAAAGTCCCTCCACGAAGATCCCCAGATCCCCAATTTCGGGCCGCCTCATCAAGGGCCCAGGCTCAAGGAGGGCATGGTGTTGGCCTTGGAGCCCATGATAAACACGGGAACATGGCAGGTGACCAGATTAAGTGATGAGTGGACCGTGGTCACTGCTGATGGGGAGTTATCGGCGCATTTCGAGCACAGCATTGCGCTAACAGATGGCGATCCAGAAATCCTAAGCATGGGCTGAGCCGAAAAAGGTCACTCTTCACTGCTCAAAATATTTTCCATGCCGAAGAAAACCCTTGTCCCTTCGCTTCAATGCCTTTTGGTCTGTTGCCCGAATTCCCCTTCGCTCAGAGTTCGTTTTCCGGTTTTCCAGGGATTCCCAACTTTTGGACTTTGACATTGACCCTCGTGTTCGTGTTTCGTGTCCGTGAATCGTTACTCGGTATTCCTTATCAGTTATTTGACATTTGGATTTTCTTTTTTGGCATTTGAGCTTTGACATTTGACATTTTGCCTTCCGCCTCCACCCTCAAACCTCCGGCCTCCGACTCTCTTTCCCATTTCCGACTGCAGCACCGCAGCACTGCATAACCCTAGAGCTTGTACTTGAATTTCCTGAGGAGGTCCTTTCGCCAGGCCACCCCATCCTCTTTTTCCACTCCTTTGGGAGGGAAACCATCGATTGTGCCCATGATTCCCCTACCCTGTTCGGTTTCGGCGATGATCACCTCTACGGGGTTTGCTGTGGCGCAGTAAATGGAGCAAACTTCCTGGCACATCTTAATTGCGTTGAGCACGTTGATAGGGAAGGCATCTTTCATAAGCAGCACAAAGGTGTGGCCAGCGCTAATGTCCATGGCCATGATCTCCGCGGTCTTTTTAAGACCCTCGTCATTCCCCTCTAACCTCACGAGACACGCTCCGGATGCTTCGCAGAAGGCGATGCCGAATTTGGCATTGGGCACCGTGGATGCCATGATCTCGTATAAATCCTCCACCGTCTTGATGAAATGGGTTTGTCCCAGGATTATATTGTGCCCGTCGGGAATATCCAGTTTCACGGTCTTCAACTCCATTTTACCTTCCCTCCCTTTCTGCCTGTTGGATCATCTGGTCGATGAGTTCCCTGCCGGGATGTTCAGGATAAATCTCAAGGCCCTTTTTTAAATAGAAAGCCGCCTCCTTAAATCTTGCCATATCGTAATACGTCTTCCCCAGATTGACGTAAGGCAGGTAGAAATTGGGGTCCATCTCGATGGACTTTTTGAAGGCCTCGATCTCCTTCTCCCTCCAGTCAAGGCTCCTTAACTGTTCGTATTTCCGCCGATACGCAATGGCCAGATAATTGTATCCCACTGATGAGCGGGGTTCCCTTCGCAGGCCCTTCTTGTATTGCTCGATTCCTTCGTCAACTTTACCCTTTTGAACGAGCGAGGCCCCCTCTTCGAAATACGCTGTGGCGCTCTTACGGTCCAGCGTGGTACAGTTAGCGAGGATCATCACGAAAGCCAGCATAAGAAGGATAATCTTTGCCATCGCCTTACATATCCTCAATGGAATCCCCTTTTGTACCCCATAAGGTATGGGTAGACGAAACAAGCCCAAGATTTCTCGATTTATACCACGGGCACTGGCAATGGTCAATCAATAAGCGGTGGAGCCCTTCAAAAATGTCGTCACCTTCAGTTTTTCTCCATCGGACTCGAAGGTGAGCAAGCCATCCCTGTCCGTCCTCGAGATGTGACAGCCGAGGTCCTCGTATCGATCGAGGACTTTCGCGTTGGGCAGGTTGAAGATGTTTCGAGAGCCCACGGTGAATACGGCGTATGTGGGTTTCACGGCCTCGAGAAATCTTCTCGTGCTGGATGATTGGCTCCCATGATGAGGCGCTTTCAGCACCTCGGCTCGAAGGTCTTTTCCCGATTGAGCCAAGTGAACCTCAGCTTCCTCTTCGACATCCCCGGTAAGGAGGAATCGGTGGTTTTTGTGTGTGACCTTCAGGACGATGGACCGGTTGTTGGTTTGGGACCATGGGTCTTTTCCACTCTTTATCCCGGCCCGAGGCGGATTGAACACCTCCACCTTCACGCCATTCATCCATCGAGGGGGTATTTCATCATGGACCGTTCGGTGCTGTATCCCCCTTCTTCTGACGGTCTCCATGAGATTGAAGCACGGCGGGGATGAACACCCCTCCCCGTTTTCCCAGAACTCACCAATCCTGAAGGAACTGGCGATGAACTGCAAGCCATTGAGATGGTCTGGATGTGGATGGGTGAGGACGAGATAGTGGAGGGTCGTGATCTTCTTTTTCCAGAGCACCGGGGCGACCACGTTTCTGCCCACATCGAAGCTGTCGTCGTAAAAGCCGCCTCCGTCGACGAGCATCCTCTTTCCCATGGGAAACTCGACCAAGATGCTGTCCCCCTGTCCCACATCGATGAAGGTGACCCTCAGCGTGTTGATGAGGTGGGTCTTGACATACCAATAAGATATGTCCCCGACAATGGCGGCGAACAGGAGAAGCGAAATGGGGACGAGCCGTCTCATCCTCCGAATGTTGGTTAGATAGAGGATGAGAAAGGAGCACAACCCGATCTCAAGGGGGGTTGGCGTGACCACGTAGTGGGAGGCGTGGGGTATCGATGCGAAGAGGTGTACCGTCCAGATGACGACGTGGGAAAGGGAAGAGGCAACTGCGGCCAGCAGTGAACTCAATGGTGCCGAGATGAGAACGACCAAGGAGGTAAGCAGCCCCAATGGGACGATCAGGCCTACTAAGGGTACGACGATGAGGTTGCTCAAAAAGCCTGTAAAGGATACTCGGTTGAAGTAATACGCCACCAACGGCCAGGTCCCCACCATGGCGGCTAAGGAGATCAAGGCGAAGTCTAAAAACTTACGGGAGAGCGTGCGATAGATGCTCGGCTTTCTCGCCAAAAGGGGATGAGGTTTTGGAATGATCGCCCAGAGCCTGGGGACGAGATAGAGGATGGCAAGCACCGCAGTAAAGGAGAGTTGGAAGGAGACGTCGAAGAGGGAGGGCGGGGAGACCAGGAGGATGACAAGGCCGGCAACGGCGAGGGTGTTATAGAGATTTCGCTGTCTATCCAGGAGGATGGAGACCAAGTAGATGATGATCATAATGGCCGCCCTGATGGTCGGTATTCGTGCGCCTGCAATAAAGGTATATAAAATCAGCGGTGGGATTGTGGCCGCGGCCGCGGCCTTGTGAATGTTCAGGGTAAGGGTGATGGTTTCAGCCCACCGGAGGGCCCATTTAGCCAGGGAGAAGATCACCAGGGCGATAATGCCCATATGGAGGCCGGAAATTGCGATGACATGTGCCACCCCGGCAACGACGAATTCCTCCTTGACCCCTTCTGGAATATCCTCCCTCTCTCCCAGGATGAGGGTCTTCAGGATGCCGCGCGTTTCCGCGGGTGCGCTCCCATCGAGCAGGGTTCGGATCCTATCCCTCCACGCCTCCATCAGTTGAAAGAAGGCATTTCCCCTTGCCCGGGCTATGATGGCAATTCCCGTATCCTTCTCCAGATATCCCGTGACCCAGATGCCCTTGCATGCCAGAAATCGCCGGTAATCAAACGCCCCGGGGTTGTTGAAATTTCTCGGGTGGGAGAGTCTACCGATAAAGCGGATTCGGTCTCCATACCGAAGATCTCCCCCGTATTCCTTAACGGTGATAAGGAGGTTGCCCCGGGCATTGATGAGGCCATCGGGAAGGTAAATCCTCTCGACCCGGAGGTAGAGCTTTGTCCTCATCGGAGATGGAACGGCCCTCTGGGTGAGGAGACCTTCCACGTTGACCCTCCCTTTCCCAGCATAATGGAAGACATGGTTCGGGGACAAGTGGGGACGGAGGTGAAGGCCGACAAGTAATATTCCCAGGAGTAAAAAGAGTACGAGAATGGCTGAAGTTCTCAGTATTGGCCAGCTTCGGAGGTTCCATACCGCCGAGAGGAAGGTCAGCCCGATGATAATGACATATAAGACCGTCCGCGGAATGTCGAGGTATTCGCCCGCCGTCAGGCCCACGATATAGGCGATCACAATGGGGATGAGGGGCGTGTGTAAGGGCTTTCGGTTCCGTAACCAGTCCATAGGGATTGATGGAGGTTAGAGGCGGTTGTGGCGAAAAATAGCAGATTAGGGGAGGAGAGTAAAGGGTCGAGGGATCATTTCGGGACGGGATATTGACCGGGTTCCGTGAAGCGACTGCAGCCCCTAATATGCGTTCATCAAAAGCTCCTGCTTCACCCTGAACAATTTCTCGCTCAAGCTGACGTGATAGACATGGGGGTTCTGGAACCGTTTGAACTCCGAGCCCAGGCGATCGAGGTTTTTCTTCGTGTTCTCCTGGACCTCCCTGAGGGGAGGAGTCTCGTAGACCCGCTTGCCATTGACGAAGACGGGAACGAACAAATCCTCCCGCTCGAACGCGGGAGGATACGCTTTATAGATGTGGGGAAATACCGGGTGGAATGCCTTGGTGGGTTTCGCTGGATCGGTCGTCTCGTCGTCGAGGAAGAGGACATCCCCCCGCATCATGCCCGATCCATCGTAGAATCGGACGAGCTTCTTTACGCCGGGGTTGGTGATCTTTTCAGGGTTGTCCGACCTCTTGATCTTGGGGGTCATCTTTCCATCCTCGGCAATGGCGGTCAGCTTGTAGACGCCGCCGAGGGCAGGACATGAATAGGAGGTGACGAGCCTCGTTCCAACACCCCAGACATCGATTTCAGCACCCTGTTTCTTCAGGCTCTCTATCAGCCACTCGTCGAGGTCGCTGGAGGCAATGATCTTCGTCTCTTCGAACCCATTCTGATCCAACATCATCCTCGAGTGTTTGCTGAGATAGGCCAGATCACCGCTGTCGAGCCGGATCCCTATCAGCTCACCCTTGCCAGAATCCCTCAATTCCCGTCCAATTTTAATGGCGTTGGGAACGCCGCTTCTGAGGGTGTTATAGGTGTCGGCGAGCAGGAGACACCCTTTGGGGTAGACATTCGCATAAGCCCTGAAGGCTTCCAGCTCCGAGGGAAAGGACTCGATCCAGCTATGGGCAATGGTCCCCCTGACGGGTATTCCCAAAAGCTTTCCCGCCAAGGTGTTTGAGGTGCCCCTGGCACCTCCGATAAAAGACGCCCGTGCAGCCCCAATGGCAGCATCCGGACCGTGGGCCCTCCTGAGGCCGAAATCGACGACGGGATCACCCTCTGCCGCAATGCAGATACGAGCTGCTTTCGTGGCGATTAGGGTCTGGAAGTTCATGATGTTCAGGAGGGCCGATTCGATGAGCTGGGCCTCGGGGAGGGGTGCAGTTACCCGAATAATAGGCTCGTGGGGGAAGATGAGGGCCCCCTCGGGGACGGCATAGAGATCTCCCGTGAACCGAAGTTTCCTCAAGTACTCGAGAACGTCGCCGGGGAATATGCCCAGGGTTTCCAGATAGGCAATGTCATCGTCGGTGAATTTGATATTCTCGATGTACTCGATTACCTGCTCGAGCCCCGCGGCGATGCAGAACCCGCCGTCATCGGGCACGTTTCGAAAGAAGTAATCGAAGTTGGCCCATTGGTCCTTTTTGCCGATAACGAAATATCCGCCAACCATGGTCAGCTCATAAAGGTCCGTCAGGAGCGTTAGGTTACGCATTCTATCCTCCCGTGGAAGACCAAGAAGGTTTATTTGGGCCTATACTGTATCATAAAATTGCCCATGGGAAAAGCATTGTTTTCATTGGGGTTTCCCTTCTCCCGGGGTTCGCTTACCTTTCCAGGGCCCTCTTGACATATCTGAGGACTTCCCTCCTCACCATCCTCTTGTACCGTTCGAACTCCTCCGGGTCTTTTATCCTCAGGTAGAAATCGGTTTCGCCGCCGTCTGAGTCCCTTTCCACCAGCTCCTTCTCCTCGCACAACCACATGGCGCAGCGCTCGATGGACCGCTTCTTGATCTTGAAGTTCGGGCGATCCGCATCCCCTTCCAAGAACCACTCCAGTCCCAGCCTGTCGATGAAGACCTTCACCTCGCTCTTTACGCGTTCCTTAGCCTTGACGTCGATGACCTTATCCGCTGATCCCAAGGGTGATTTTATCATCCTGCCAACGAACTCCGTGCTTCGCCACCTTCAGTTAGCTGAGGAGAATGCGTTCTGAGTCGGGTATATGGAGCTTCATCTTTTCGTGAAGGCCTTTCAGCTGGACTTCGAAAGACCTTCTAATA
>Ga0209636_10004668_pt1 | contig 13983 bp, 13 predicted proteins | sample DeeMarSWOR152_54_FD_187464 | JGI IMG/M metagenome (GOLD analysis project Ga0209636, IMG submission 187464) | Marine sediment microbial communities from White Oak River estuary, North Carolina - WOR-1-52-54 (SPAdes) (version 2) | ecosystem: Environmental > Aquatic > Marine > Intertidal zone >...
GGGGGACCGAATACGACTCGGCAGGTCTCAGGTTGGGGTTAGAGGACGAAATCACCCGGATTGACACTGCCTGGGCAAGGAGCAGAGACATTGGATTGGAGCTTTCAGGTATTCTTGATTACTCCGTTTATCCCTCAAAACTTGAACTGAAGAAAATGGATTTCGATTTTGAAGATAACCTGTTCAAATCTGAAGGAATGGTTGAGGTGGACATCGGAGACGATTCAGTTCTTGTGCGGTCTGCCAGATTCATGTTGGACCAGGGAGAAATAAAGGTCTCTGGGCTGATCGAGTCAGCTGGAAAAATCTGGCTCACTTCTGAATTGTCGAACATAGATATTTCTCCCTGGATAGAGCGACTGGCGCCGGAGAGGAAAATGGCAGGAACCCTTGATGCCAGCGTGGATCTAAAAGGGAATTATGACAAACCTGAAATTGAATTGGTGGGGCAAGTACTCGAATATAGATACAAAGGTGTGGATCTGGGCGATTTAGGTTTCGATCTGTCCTATAAGAATGAAGAGCTGGCCTTCAGCAGATTCGAGCTTGCCCATCCCGATGAGAGATACACCCTGACCGGCTTTGTCCCCATGCAGTTGTCTTTGAGGTCATTGGCAGCAGAGTTCCTGGACCTGCCACAGAATCTCGTGATTAAGGGGCAGGGCAGAAAGCTCAGCCTTTTCCCTCTGTTTCTCCCCTGGCTGGAGTATGTTGAAGGTCCCTTTGAAGCGGAGATCGGCATCTCCGGTACCCCTTTCACTCCCCAGTTTAATGGCAATCTCACTATGAGCTCAGGCAGCCTCAAGGTAAAATCCCTTGCCTATCCGGCGACAGACCTTAAGGCGGAGCTGTTGCTGGCGGGCCAGAATCTGCAGCTCAAAAAGCTTGAAGGCGAATTGAGCCACAAGCCCTTGACTCGCGGAAATATCTTCAAAAGGATATGGAGATTGATTTTCCCTGAGAAAGAGGAAAAGGGCAAAGTCTCGGCAACCGGTGAAATCGTCTTCGAAAAATTGAATCAGGCAGACTATGATCTCCAGGTTCAAGGCTCAAACGTTCCTCTGAGATATGAGTTTGCGGATCTTTCGGGAATTGCGGATTTCAATCTGAAATTCAGAGGGGCCGATCCTTCTGCTATTTCGGGAGACATATTTTTTCACCAGCTTTTGTTCCAGGAGCCGTTTAAGGCTTTGATTTCCTCCGGGCCCAGCGCAGAAGCGGAAGGAAAATCCCAGGATTTAGACCTGAAACTCTCAGCAGACCTTAACTGCTGGGTCATCAACCAGGACATGAACGTCGAATTCAAGGGTGAAGTCAGAGCCATCAGATCAGCTGGCAGCTTGAGGCTTCTGGGAAACCTGGAGACTATCAGGGGTAAGTACTTTCTTTTCGGGAACACTTTCAAAATAGAGAGCGGCTCATTTGTTTTCGACAACGTCGAGAAGATTGATCCCAAACTGGATCTTTCGGTCACCGCCGACATCGCCACTGGATACTCCCCCACTGAAAGAAGCGAATTCGTTAAGACTTACTCTGAAAAAGTGAATCTATCTATCCAGGGGACGCTGTCTGCTCCGGAAGTAGGGCCATCTTCCGACTCGCCCTACTCCAAAGAGGAGATACTGGAGCTTTTGGCCTTCCGTCAGAGGTTCTTTACCGCCGATACACTGGAGATGGGCAGCCGGTTTCAGGAGGAGGTTTTGACAAGCCTGGGCGAGGCCTACGGCACAAGGCTTTTGGAGAACATGGCTACCAGATCTTTGGGGGTGGAGACTTTCGAGATTGAGCCAGCCTGGGCAGGCAAATTCAGTCTCTGGGACACCCGGATAACCATAGGAAAATACATATCGGACAAAATATACTTCAGATATACCCGCAGACTCTCGCAGGCCAGCGGTGAGGAAGCCGGCGTGGAGTACCGTTTGAGCAGATATCTCTTTTTCCAGGGCTTCAGAGACAAAGAAGGCAAGGTCTATCTGGGGCTGAACCTGCATTGGGAATATTGATGAGAAGCCTTCCGCCCAGATTTCCGAAAAGAAACCCGCTCTGCCCAAGGTCCACACTATTCCTTTTTTTGCTTTTTTCTGTTGTTATTATCTTGCCAGACTCAGCCGTTGCCCTTGATGATTCCGCACCCCTGGTAGGTGATGTCGTTGTCAAGGGAAACCAGCACTTCTCAGAGGAAAAGATCAAAGACCAGATGTCCCTCAAGACCAATAGATGGTACAATTTTGTGAAAAAACAGAGATTCTATCACTGGAAGCTGAGACGGGATCAGGCCAGCATAGAGAGCTTCTACCGCAGCCAGGGATTTCTGGAGGCCGTGGCTGCAGTAACCCATCTGGTCCAGGAAGAGAACAAAGCCATGATCTTCGTGGACGTCCACGAGGGCATCCAGACCTTCATCGACAGTGTGATGAACAGAGGGGGCAGGGAGGAGTTCGGGCCCAAGACACGAAAGCTGACAAACACGGTGAAACCCGGCTCGCCCTTAAACCCTTCAAAGTTGGATCAGGTAGCTTTCGACATCAAGACCATCTACGCCAATAACGGATACCCCTACGCGGAAATAAAGACTCAGCTCAACAAAACAGAGGATAGAAAATCGGCCAGGGTAATCTACGAGATAGATCCCGGGCACAAGGCCACGTTCGGTGAAGTCTCTTTTAGGGGCCTGAACCTCACCCGGCAGAAAGTAGCTCAAAGGGAGCTGACCGTGAAACAAGGAGAGGTCTACAGCCGGGCTAAGATAATTGACAGCCAGCAGCGGGTCTACAGCACCGGCCTGTTCAGTTATGTGGGCTTGGACGCAGTAAATCCAGGGGCCAAGCCCCAAATACCGGATTTTGTCCTCAAAGTTGTGGAAAGAAAACCCAATTACGTCGATTTCAAATTCGGTCTGGGGCATTATCAGCCGCCTCGCCAGACCCTGGATTTGACTACCGCCGATTTTCTGGCCGAATGGGGCAACAGAAATCTTGGCGGAACCGGAAGGAAAATAAGCCTATCCCTTTTCTCAAGCTATGCCATCTTCCCTGATCCCGATTTTCCCGTTTCCGCGGATTCGATAGAGAACCTGCTTTACAGATTCAATTTGAGATTCGTCGAACCCTGGCTTTTGGGTCGACGGATACTGAGCGACCTGAATTTCTATTATGAACCAGGAGTAAAAAGCCTTATCCAGCCTTACCGCATCGAGTCTTACGGAGCAGACCTCAACTTCAGCAGGGAGATATCTCCCTACACCAAGATATGGCTGACCCCCAGCTTTCAATGGGTCAGCATATATGATGTGCTTCCGGAGCAAGAGGAGGAGATAAAAAGAGAACAGGGAATAAACGTGAGGCGAAGACTAATTCTATTTGCAGAATCAGACACCAGGGACAATATCTTTATACCCTTGAACGGCTCCTTTACCCGGCTGCACAGTGAGTTTGTAGGGGGTTTTCTCGGCGGGGACAACCACTTCTTCAAATTAATCCTTTCATGGAATAGATATCACCGATTGGGGACGCCGGGCAAACTGAACGTCCTGGCGATCAGATTTAAGGGAGGCTATGCCGAGAGACTCAGACGGGGGGAGTACGTGCCAAGCTTCGACCGGTTCTATATGGGCGGCGCCAGTACCGTAAGGGGGTACGCGGAAAACAGCATGGGGCCCAAGGATTCCGCAGGCAAGGTCAAAGGGGGCAAGGTAATGATCATCGGAAACATCGAGTGGCGAAGAGCACTTTTCTGGAAGTTCGGTTACACCGTCTTCGCAGATGCCGGGAATCTATGGCTTGAGCCGAAAAACGCAAAGATCAAGGATCTGAGGGTGACAGCAGGAATAGGAATTCAATTCTTCACTCCTATCGGCCCCTTACGCCTGGATTATGCACAGCGAATAATCAGAGATGACGACCCCGAGGGCGGAAGATTCCACCTCAGCATATTGTATGCTTTTTAGATCGTAGAGGCGAAATGAAAAAACCACTTATCGGCATCACCTGTTACCTTGACTACGACGATCCCAAAAGGAAATACCCTTTTATCTTCGCTTTCGATTACGTAAAGAGACAGTACTATCTTGCCATACAGGATGCGGGTGGTATTCCTGTAATCCTACCCAACATTGAAAAACTCAGTTTAGTGGATACCTATGTGCGAGTTCTGGATGGATTAGTTTTGGCAGGCGGGGGCGACGTTCATCCTTCCTTTTTCCACGAACGCAAGAAAGCTAAGAATCTCAGCATAAAAATAGAGCGCGACAGATTCGAGATCGCTCTGGCGAAAAAAGCTGTAAGAAAAAAGCTGCCAATCCTGGGCATCTGCAGAGGGCTTCAAGTGATCAATATAGCTCTCAGAGGGACTATTTTTCAAGATTTGTCTCTGCGAAAGGAAAAGACTTTGAATCACAAGCCTGAAAAGATAATAAGGTTTAAAAGAAAGCACAAAGTCAAAATCAAAGAGGATTCAAAACTGTTTTCAATAGTAAAGCAAAAAGAAATCCTGGTAAATACCAGCCATCATCAGATCATAAAAGATGTAGCCCCTGGTCTATTAGCCTCAGCCTGGTCTGAGGATGGAGTAATCGAGGCGCTTGAGGGTAGAGCAAAGAGTTTTCTGATCAGCCTACAGTGGCATCCTGAGGCAATGCTTCAACACCGTTCGTCCAAGCTCCTGTTCAAGGCATTCGTCGAGGCATCTAAGAAAGGCCTGTGAAAAGTGGATCGGGAAAAGAAGTTAGAACGAATTCAGCTTTATGTCATAATCGATCCTAAATTGTCTCTGAATCCTAATCTCGACGAGGTCGTATCTTCGGCTCTTGAAGGCGGGGCGCAGATGATTCAATTTAGAGATAAGGAATCTTCGGATGAAGAATTTCTTGTTCTGGCTCAGAGAATCAAAAAAATCACCGAAAAGAAAAAAAACCTCTTTATAATAAATGATAGAGTCAATATAGCTAAATCAATTGACGCTGATGGGGTTCATCTGGGGCAGGATGATATGCCCTTAAAAGAGGCAAGAGGAATTCTGGGCCAGGAGAAAATAATCGGCATCTCAACCAGCAATTTGGAGGAAGCCCTGGAAGCAGAAAAACAAGGGGCGGACTACGTCGGCCTGGGACCGATCTTCCAGACCGGCTCAAAAGAGATCAAGGGAACTATCGGGACTGAAATGCTCAAGCTTGTCTTAGGCCGGGTCAAAATCCCGGTCTTCCCTATCGGCGGGATAAACCTGAGCAATATAGACCAAGTCGTTCAGGCTGGCTCAAGGAGGATAGCCGTCATATCGGCTGTTATCGCTCAAAAAGAGGTCAAGAAAGCGGCTTGGGAGCTTCTTGAACGGCTGAAAAAATAACTCGAAAAATTTTTAAAATTAATCTTGACAAAATTAGTAAAGATTACGTATATTCTCTAAACTGAGTAGGTGATCCAATGAATATTTCGACCAGAGGAAGATACGGTTTGAGAGCTCTTTTGGAGATTGCCAGGATTCGTAGGGAGGGTCCGGTTAATATCAGGGATATATCCAGAAGGCAGAAAATGTCAGTCACCTATTTAGAACAGATTCTTCACCGGCTCAAAAAGGCCGGCCTGATCGAAAGTGTCAGGGGGGCCAAGGGTGGCTACCTTCTGGCCAAAAACGAAGACAGGATTACCGTGCGGGAGATTATAGACGTTCTGGATGGTCCCCTCTCCTTCTCCTACTGTGATTTCCCCAAGCTCAGGGAAAAGAGCTGCACCGGACCTGAGACGTGTGTTTCTCGCATTCTATGGAAAAAGGTCGAGGACAATCTGTCAGAGATGCTGTCGAGCATAACCTTGGCTGATCTAAGAAAAGAGGCCAGAAGCTTGAAAGGCAAAAATACCCGGAGGAAAAGATGAAACGAGTCTATCTGGATCACAGTGCAACAACACCTGTTCACCCGGAGGTTCTGGAGGCCATGCTTCCCTATTATAAGGACAAGTTTGGCAACGCCTCCTCAATTCACCAGTTTGGAAGAGATGCAAAAGACGCGCTGGAGCAGTCCAGGGAGGCAGTGGCTAAGGTGATTAACGCTGCTTCTTCTGAAGTATATTTCACCTCAGGGGGAACCGAATCTGATAACCTGGCTCTGAAAGGTACCGCCCTGGCTAACAAAAACAAGGGAAAGCACATCATAACCTCTCAGATCGAGCATCACGCTGTCCTGGAGTCGTGCAAGTTCTTGAAAAAAGAAGGGTATGACGTAACTTATCTCCCGGTGGACAAATATGGCCTGGTCGACCCCGGCGTTCTTAGAGAGAATATAAGGAAAGACACCATCCTGATAAGCATCATCCATGCCAATAATGAGACCGGCACGATCCAGCCCATCGAGGAATTAGGCAAAATAGCCAGGGAAAATGGCATCTATTTTCATTCGGATACTGTCCAGGCTTTTGGCAAGATTCCCCTTGACGTGCAGAAAATGGGGATAGACATGTTATCTGTTTCGGCTCACAAGCTCTACGGTCCCAAGGGCGTAGGAGCCATTTACATAAGAAAGGGAACCAGGATAAGCTCACTGGTTCACGGCGGCCATCATGAGAGGGCACGAAGGGCAGGGACCGAGAATGTGCCGGGGATAGTAGGACTAGCAAAAGCAGCTGAGATCGCTTCAAAGGATATGGAAACACAGCACCAGCACTTGAAAAACCTGACTGAGTCGTTCCTTAAGAAACTCTCCGAGAAGATTCCGGACGTGTTTTTGAACGGGCATCCTGAGAAAAAATTCGCCGGCACTCTGAACATCTCTTTCAAGGGAGTAGAAGGCGAATCGATCATACTGAGCCTGGATATGAAGGGGGTTGCGGTGGCTTCGGGCTCTGCCTGCACTTCAGGGGCGCTTGAACCCTCTCACGTTCTTTCTGCCATGCGCATCGACCCGGCCCTGGCTCAAAGCTCGATTCGGTTCAGCTTCGGCAGAGAGAATACCATGGAGGACGTGGACTACGTGGTAGAAGTTCTGCCAGCGATCATTCAGAGATTGCGCAGCATGTCTCCAATCTATGCCTCCTCAAAAAAGGAGTAAGAGTCTATGAGTTACACAGCCAAAGTGATGGATCATTTTACTAATCCCAGGAACGTGGGCGAGATTGACAAACCCGACGGCGTGGGAGAGATCGGTAATCCGGTGTGCGGAGACATAATGAAGCTTTACATAAAGGTCAAGGACGGCCGCATCGTGGATGCCAAGTTCAAAACCTTTGGATGCGGGGCCGCAATCGCCACCTCCAGCATGATAACTGAGCTGGTTAAGAACAAAACGCTGGACGAAGCCGAAAAGATCTCCCGAAAAACCGTGGCCGACGCCTTGGACGGCCTGCCGGCCAATAAAATGCACTGCTCCAATTTAGCAGCCGACGCTCTGCACAAGGCCATAGAGGACTACAAAAAGCATCAGAACAAGACCGCATAATGAGTTCATCTTCCCGGACCAAACCGTCAGTGGTGGTAGCGATGAGCGGCGGGGTAGACAGCTCCCTGGCGGCTTTTTTGTTAAAAGAAAAAGGGTATGATATCATCGGCATCACCATGAAACTGTGGGATTTCAAAGAGGTGGGGGGCGACGTGCACAAGGACGGCCGGTGCTGTTCCATAGAAGCCATGAATGATGCCCGAGCCGTGTGCCAGAAACTGCAGATCCCTCATTATGTCCTCGACTTCAAGGAGGAATTCAAGGAAAAGGTCATCAACAATTTTGTGGAAGAATACAGAAGAGGCAGAACGCCCAACCCATGCGTACTGTGCAACATCGAACTTAAGTGGAACGTCCTGTGGAGAAGAGCAAAGGAACTTGGCGCGCAATACCTGGCAACCGGACATTATGCCCGCATAGAGTATGATAAGAAAACGAAAAGATATCATTTGCTGAAGGGCAAAGACACCAGCAAAGACCAGTCCTATGCTTTGTGGGGCTTAACTCAGGAAAACCTCTCTACTACCCTATTCCCTCTTGGCGAGCTGTCAAAAACAGAGGCCCGGCACAAAGCAAAGCAGCACAGTCTAAAAACTGCCTTCAACCCGGAATCACAGGAGATCTGCTTTGTACCGGACAACGACTATCATAGGTTCATGAAGGAATGGGCCGAAAGAGATGGTCTGGAAATCAAGCCAGGGCCAATTCTGGATTTAAAGGGCAAGAGATTAGGCATTCATAAGGGGATTCCGTTTTACACCATTGGACAAAGAAGAGGATTAAAAATATCTCTGGGCAGACCATTGTATGTGGCCAAAATAGATTCAGATAGAAATGCCATTCACGTGGGTGAAAACAAAGACCTATTTTCCGCAGGATTTGTTGTCTCTAATGTGAACTGGGCGAGTATTCCTGAACTTGAAAAAGAGACAGAATGCGAAATCAAGATAAGGTATTTGCATTCACCGGCAAGAGGAAAGATTTCACCGTTGACAAACGGACGGGTTATGGTTAAATTCGATCAGCCGGAGCGGGCCATAACGCCCGGCCAGTCAGCCGTATTTTACAAAAATGATATGGTATTGGGTGGCGGGGTGATTGAGAAGATTGAAGAATAGGAACGGGTGATTCTCGAAAGCAGATTAGAGGAAGGGCACAAGACGTGGAAAAGGCCGGCATATGGCTGCGCTCAACATTCGAGCATGTACCCATCGTTCTATTTGGAAAACAATCTTATCACGGCTCAGAACGACAATACACGGTATATCACGGGAGAGGTTTTCGTCAAAAGGTGATTCGCCCGGTAAAGAACTCGATTGTCGTCAACGTTAACGCAGATGGGGTTATTGCATAACTATGTCAAATCACTACAAGGAGGCAAACCATGTTTACCAGCAGCCGCCTAAGCGGACTACTCAGGTCAGCCGAAAGGGTCCCCTTGAACGACGACTCCAAGTTTGTTTTCTTCAGTGACTGTCATCGGGGGGACAATAGCTGGGCTGATGATTTTGCCAATAATCAAAATCTGTTTGCTCACGCCCTGTATATGTACAACAGGGATGGGTTCACTTACTTCGAACTCGGAGATGGGGATGAGCTGTGGGAGAATCTGAGATTTGAAGAAATAAAGCGAGCTCACAGGAACATATTTGAACTGATGAGCGCGTTTCACAAAAACAATCGGCTGTACCTTATCTGGGGGAATCACAACAGAAAGTGGAAAAATTCCGCCAAAGTGGAAAAACATCTCTCTCACTATTATGATGAACGCGATCGTCAAACCAAGGAACTGTTCAAGGGGATCAAAGCGCACGAAGGGCTGGTCCTTCACCATTCGGGCACTGGCAAGGAGATCCTTCTTGCCCATGGACATCAGGGAGACCTTCTGAATGATTATCTCTGGTGGGTGGGGAGGTTTATCGTTAGGATTTTGTGGAAGCCTCTCCAGTTAATTGGATTTAGAGACCCCACCAGCCCGGCAAGGAACTTCAGAAAAAAGGAGAAAGTCGAAAAACAGATCACACATTGGGTCTTGAAAGGAAATCACATTATTTGCGGGCATACTCATCGTTCCGTTTTCCCTGATGAAGGAAAGGCCCCTTATTTCAACACGGGCAGCTGTGTGCATCCCCGTTGCATAACCGGTATCGAGATCGAAAAGGCTGAAATAAAGTTGATAAAGTGGTGGATCAAAGCAAAAGATGATGGCACCCTGGCGGCCGCTAAAGAAGAGTTGGAGCCCCCAAGGAAATTGCAGGACATCTTTGAGGCCAAGCAATGAGTAGGTACTGCGCAAGCAAGGCATAAACCGGCCAAAGGTAAGATTTCTCCATTGACAAACGGACGGGTTATGGTTAAATTCGATCAGCCGGAGCGGGCCATAAGGCCCGGCCAGTCAGCCGTATTTTACAAAAATGATATGGTATTGGGTGGCGGGGTGATTGATGAGATTGGAGAATAAGCGACAAACATTGTCGAAACCACGTTAGAGGAAGCATCCAAGATATGGAAACTACCGCGATGTGGACCGCTATAGCACTCGAACATTTGGCCAGCGCTGTAGTCGGTATGAAGTGTATTCTTCAGTACGTCCGATGAAATGGGGAAACGTGGCAGGATAACAAGAAGGAGGGTTAAGAATGTTTGGCATAGAAGAATTGAAGGATAAGATTAAGATCACCCAGGCAACGGTTGAGTGTCCAGTGAAGGGGTGCTCTGAAAGGGTAGAAAGACAAAGGGGAACTTTCAAGAGAGAAGATAGATTCAGGTGTCCGGAACACAAAATCTATATCTCTCCATCCACGCTTGAGTATGAAAACGAAAAGGATAACCTGCTTTGGCAGGATAAGGCGGACACAGAGCTGCTTAAGAAAATACGAAAGGTGAAAAGAGAGAGCCGAATGGCCCGAGATAACAGTGAGGATGCCGTTACCTGGAATGTCTTTAGATTCTTAGAGAGAAACAATTTGGTGGCCGGTGTCGTTGGTGAGGTCGTTCGGTCTAGTCTAGGAAATCCTGAAGTTATTTATTGGTCATACCACCAAAAAGAAGATGCCTCTTGGTCTGAATTAAAAGGAGCAAGAGAGGAATTCGGGGAGGACACTGAAAAAGGTTCAGAGCCGGACATCATAATCAAGTCCGATGATATACTCTTCTTCATTGAGGCAAAATTCACCGCCGGAAACAAGACACGGCCCAGCGATGAGAGCGGCTCTAAGAAATATCAAACTGGGGGCGCCAAGTGGTTCTCAAACGTTTTCAATTCGGATTACAAAACAGTTGCCATAGAGGAGAAGAAATATGAATTAATGCGATTCTGGTTGCTCGGAACCTGGATGGCAAACAAAATGAGGTTGAGTTTTTGCCTTGTCAATCTTGTATTGTCAGAAAAAGAGAAGGACATTGAAACGATTTTCAAAGGACACATCTACGAAAACCAGGGAATGAAATTTATTCGCATTGGTTGGGAAGCTATATATAAACAAATTCTGAACAGTGGGTTATCAGGGGTAGACCAAGATAGGATTTTGAGATATTTCAGAAACAAAACTATAGGCTATGATAGAAAAGGGACAATGAAAAAGGCATTTTCACTATGATAGGTAGTAACGTCGACTATCACATGACCGTCCTGTTTAACAGCAAAACCGGTAAAGTACTGCGCATATTTATTTCGACGAAGAGGTTTGGTGTCCGAAAGAAAAGGGTTAATACTCTTCATGCCACCGACTGAAACAATACCACGGGGTCAAAAATGAATCTAAATTACAGGCACTTCGTTTTTACATTAATCGCGACAGTCTTTTTGCTTTGTGCATGCGGGCGGAGAAAAATAGTCGATTCCCAGCCCAAGCCCGGGACCTATTTCTTTTCCTTTGAAAATGGTATGGAAGGATGGGACAAAAGAGCTATGGATCTGGAACTGGGAGATACACTCATAGATTGGTCAATTGAGCGCACTGACGAGATAGTTTACGACGGAAGTAGTGCCCTGAAATTCTATCTGGAAAATTACAACGACGCGGGTAAAATCTGGATCGAGCGGGGCATTACTGTTAAACCTGATCAGGCCTACAAAGTTAGTCTGACATACGCCTTTGCCAGCGCTGATTTCGGGTTTGCAAACCTCTGGACAATCATAACCGGCGTTGTCCTAGAACCACCGGAGACCAGAGACGACCTGGTGTACCAGGGGCATACTGGCAACGGTTCTGACACAGACATTGGATTCAGGTGGCTGGTCAAGCGCTATGATTTCGACGTAACCTCTAACTCAGACGGCACGTTGTACGTTATCATCGGAGTATGGGGAACCTGGGAAACACCCCGCACGTACTACGTGGATTTTGTGCATATTGAGTTCACCCTGAAATAACGCAGAGGAACGTGTGGCAAATCCGAGTTTGCGAGTAAACCTTGACCGTCAAGCAAAAATTTTTGGGCCGTTTTCGTATTGTCTACGAGGCTTTTGCAGCTGTATCGGGTAAAGACTTTTCAAGGAGTTCAGACTGATGGATAACCTTGCGCAGATCAAGGCGGAGATCACAAGGTTCGGTCGAATATCAGAACAAGCTATTGCCTCCTTTCGCCACTCGTTGCCTAGACTCGTTTTTTTGGTCAACGAGAAATTCGAGGTTGACAACAAATTCTGCTGCGAAAAACCATTAAGTGCCTACATGGATTTCCTCAAAGACATGCATAAGAATTTCGGCGATACTCTTCTGGCGACCTGTCAATTCCATCTGTGTGACGCATTAGTTGAAGAATTCTCCTGGTTGATTTCCACTCTGCATTATCGCGGTTTTGAAAAAGATTATTTTGAAAAAATGCTTGGGGCCTGGATCACGGCGATTCACGGGACGATTGAGCCATCCTTCTCCCGGGAACTGGTTCAGCCACTAAGAATCCTGCAAAGAAATCTATCTGAGTTTCTGAAGCGATCGGAGATAATCTCAGAACCTGAGAGCCAGGCTCAAAGGGAATTTACAAACTTGCTTCTGGAAAAAAGAAGAAGGGACGCCACAGATTATATGCTGGGTCTGCTGGAAAAAGGCGATCAGCCCGATGAAGTGTGCAGCGGAGTACTTATGCCCGCGCTCAGGCAGATAGGAATTTTGTGGCAGAAGAACAAGATCAGCGCTGCTGACGAACACGCCGCCACGGAGATTTGCAGGTACATAATTTTCCGGCTCTGCGACAGCATCCCCCGGGAAAGGTCCCTACCCTATAAGGCTCTGGTTAGCTGCGTTCCGGGTGAAGAACACGAGATGGGCGCAGAGATTATGGCCAGCTATCTGGAGAGCAAAGGGTGGAGGGTCTATTTCGTAGGGCACAGCGCACCGGAACAGGATAACATTAATGCAATTGGCAAACATAAGCCGGATGTGGTTTTTCTTTCGGTCACGCTAATATCCAACCTTCCGGAAACAGTTCTATTCCTGAAAAAGATTCGCAAAATCTCTTCGGAGACAAAGATCGTTCTGGGTGGAAAAGCCGCGGTTGTGGCAAAGCAAACCATTCAAGAATTTACCGATACGGTAATTGATGATTACCAGGAAGTGCATTCAAAAGCCTTAGAGCTTCTGGGCAAAAATGCGTAGATTGGTAGCTCTAAAGATTCTGCTGCATGACCGCTCGACTACTGCAGGTGCGGTGCTGGGAGTGGTGGCCATAATCTTTCTGGTGGGGCAGCAGCTTACCATATTCTTCGGGCTTTTGAGCTTCATGTCCGCTCTGGTCGATCACAGCGGAGCGGATGTCTGGATATCCAGTAAAAACACGGAGAATATAAATGCCTCAGGCTCTTTACCCATAAGGTACGTGGATCGGATAATGGGCTTGCCTGAGGTGGAAAGCGCCGATCCTATAATCTCCACTGCTGGATTGGTGAAAAGAAGGGATGGGAAATTTCAGCCGGTGCAGGTGGTGGGCCTGGCTCGCCCCAGTCTGATGGGTGGTCCCTGGAGGTTCCAGAAAGGCGACATCGATGTGCTTCTGGACTACGAGGGAGTAACAGTAGATCAGCTGGATCTCAAAGTCTTTGGCGAGCCTGAAAGGAATGACATACTTGAGGTGGGCAACAAAAGAATACGTATTGCCGGATTTACCAAAAACATCAGAGGCTTCGGGGGCACCCTGATCTTCACCAACCTGAACAAAGCCCGCGAGATCTCCAATTTTTCAGCAGACCGATGCAGCAACATTCTGGTCAAGTTCAAGCCCGGAACGAACAATCCGGAGAACTTGACCCGGCTGGAAAAAATACTTCCCTTAGCCGAGGTCCTGACAACTAAAGATTTTTCTGTGCAGACGCGTCTTTATTATCTCAAAAATACCGGAATCGGTACCAGTTTCGGATTCTCCACGATAATAGGCGTGCTGGTAGGAATCGTGATTATTATGCTCACCATGTACACCAACATACTCAACAGGCAGAAGGACTTCGCTGTTCTGAGAGCCCTGGGCGCCAGAAAAAAGGACATCATAATAATCGTATTTTACCAGGCGATTTTTATAGCGCTTTTGGGAATTTTCATCGGCCTTTTGTTGCTGGCGTT
>Ga0209636_10004669_pt1 | contig 13983 bp, 11 predicted proteins | sample DeeMarSWOR152_54_FD_187464 | JGI IMG/M metagenome (GOLD analysis project Ga0209636, IMG submission 187464) | Marine sediment microbial communities from White Oak River estuary, North Carolina - WOR-1-52-54 (SPAdes) (version 2) | ecosystem: Environmental > Aquatic > Marine > Intertidal zone >...
TCGTAAGTATATACCATGACCATTGCTGGAGACCAAAGCACCCAGCTGAGAGTTAGAATTAATAGATTTCCTCTAAAGTATGAAAGGTTCTGCTTCAACTTTTGAAACCATACCAAGCTTATTCACCATTCACGGAACCTTGAGAGAGGGAAACCACAAGGTTAACGGTACAATTTAGCTTTCTATCAAAGCGTATGTTTTATCTTTTCTCCAGCATTACTTGTCTTATAGAGTCTGACAACTAACAGAAAAAAATGGTTGTCAAGGCTGAGTTGTGGACACTGCGTATTCTCTTAGTCTTTTCTCGTACACGGTTCTAGGCGTATTGCCCATGGAACTCACGTAGGTGTTGAAGTCAATCACGCTCTTACCCTTTTCTACGGCAAATGATTGAATCTTTCTCAGTTCTTCGCCAGCCATACAGTAGCAAGGAGCGTAACCCGGAGAGTCTTGAAAAGTGAAGATTTCGTTGTAAAGTGTCTTCTTGGATAGACCAGTTTGTTCGTGCGCCCAATTAATGAATTCTGTGGCGCTTTGTTTACCCATGTTGATGCGTACGTCTCCTATTGCTCTAAGGAACCGCAGTATACGCCACTCCATAACTAAGAATTCGATCTCAAGTATGACTGAGTTTAAATCTCCAATATCTCTGAGAGCATCTAAAAGCTCCTTCTCGTCCCGTGTGAGTTCCTTCTCTTTTTTTCTCGCCAACTGTTTCAGCAACGAAATGAACTCTATCTCCCTGAAGAATGAAATGGCCTCGCTGATCTGCTGTCCCGTGGTAGCGTCCAGCAACTCTATCAACTTTGGTTTAGCAGCGAAGTTAGTGGCTGAATTGGAGTGGTTTATGCAATGCCCATATTCTTCATGAATGATACTATTAATTAGGTCTGGGGCGCTTGTTGGCGCTGATCTTTTTTGATCAGTTGTGATAAAGAATACGTTGAAGGGCTTATCAGTTAAAGTGTCAAACCAGCTTACAGCTGCGGATGTAATGAGACTTACAAGATAGGAAGGCGTCTCTACAACTCGAGTATCGTAGGCAGATGTTATCTTCACCAAATGGCTTTCAACAACTTTCTGCAACTTTTCTCGGATGTTAAGGACAAACTCCACGACTTCGGATTTCTCCACGTTTCCCTTCTTCGTCATTTCGTCATCTACCAATTCAACTTTCGTTTTTATCCCATATATTTCAGCTAGTTTTCCCGTGATTTCCATAAGCCACGGTAGCTCTCTTCTTAACCATCGTAGCGCCTTGCTTTCGATCTCATTTGCGGTTTCAGGGTAGTCATATAGATTCTTCAAGAGTTTGGGATATATCTCCTTTCGTCCAATATCGCCTCCTTCTCTTTCTAGAATTGGAAAAACCTCTTCGAAACTTCCCTCTTTCACGCCCTCCACGTGGAATGCTTTCACGTAATCATTCACCGCGCTTTTGAGACGATGAATTTCTTCTCGCAGCTGCTTGTTTTCTGTCTCGTTACAAATTGTTTCTAGTATACCTAGTAGGCTGTTTCCTCCGTAACATGTGATGATTTGTATCTCAATGGGCCACTTCCTCTTAGTCAGTCTCTTCTTCGAAACCTGCAATGCTTTGTTTGTGTAAGACGTTAAGGAGAGCAGATGTTCAACGTTGATTCCTTCCTTCACCAAGTGTCCGTAGAACACCCAAAGCGAGTTTTCCAAGATCATATAAGGCTCTTCAAAACACAATTCAGTTTCTAAACACTGCAGAAACTTCTGTTGCACTCTATCCTTTGCATGCGCCTTCAACTCTGCAATCTTTTCTAACGCACGTTTCACGTTTTCTTCGGTCGGCACAAACAACTTACCCGCGTAATTGTCTAAACCAGCCGTAAACGCGCTTGACGGGGTCAGTTCCTTCCAAAGCTCGAAAATTTCCTCCTCGACTTTGCTCTGCGATATTTTCACAACTGTCACGCTCCTTGGTCCATTCTCTTTGAGACGAATCATAAAGGTCTTCATGAATATTTGTCTTATGGACACAAACGTCTTCTTCATAAGAAAACTAACATCTTATACTTAACCATCTTAGCGCAACTGTTATTTTTAGGAATTAGAAACCCATAAGCACGCGCGCACAAATCTGATGTAGTGGGGTGAAAATGGGGTACATTATTTCACATCCTTGGTTAAAGCTTGAAATTAAGATTGAGGAAATCAAAAAGTTATACGTCCATGAGGAGATTATCCCAAGCATTGTTGAATGGCTATCTCGTGAAATCAACCGGGGAATTTATAGAAACCCGGTAATTGTTGACAAAGAGACGCTTGTGGTTTTAGATGGGATGCATAGAGTAGCTGCTCTTCAGCATCTTGATTGCAGGCTAATACCTGTCTGTCTAGTGAATTATAACAACCCAAGCATAAGGGTGGAAAGCTGGTTCAGAACCATAGAAAACGGACAAAAAACTGGCGAAAACGTAAGAGAAGACCTAGAAAAGGCCGGCTACAACCTTAAGGAGATTGCAGAGAATGAGCTGAAGAGAAAACTGCATGAGAGAGAAATCATAATAGGAATAGTCACTTCGAGGAAGTGTTATTACATCCCTGGGAAGATCGAGAGCATAAAGGAAATCTATGAATACATCAAGCAACTTGAAAAAAAACTTACGTCGGTTGGTTATGATATTGGTTACGAAACAGAAAACGATGCTTTGAACAAAGTCAAATCGGGTAAAGCATTAACTGCGATTATTGCACCAAGAATCACAAAAAGGGATGTCATCACCACAGCTCTCTCTGGAGAGGTGTTTGTGCACAAGTCAACGCGTCATGTGATTCCAGCCCGCCCTCTTTTCGTGAACGTGCCTATGGAGTGGCTTAATATGGATTCAAAAGAAGCAAACAAGCTTCTTTTTGAATACCTCTCTAAGAAAAAACTGAGGCACCTACAGACTGGACAAACTCTTGATCGACAATACAAGGAAGAGCTTTACGTTTTCAGTGATACATAACTAAATCTTAATCAGTTTTTTGGCAATTTGACCAGTTCTTTCGGAGCATTGTTGCTATTGCTCTATGGCTTTCTAATGTTTGACCTCCGATGCACGCGCGCATAACTAACCATAACATGAAATGATGCTAGACTGTAACAAAACAGTAACAATTCACTTTTTTTGTTGAGTCGTGTATTTTCAATGAGTAACCATGTTAAAAGGTTACTCCAACCTATGTTAGAGTAACAGAAAAAAAACCTGAACCGTTTCTACTCAATTTAGCCTCCTTTTCTGAATTGATGTTGAGAAAACCTGAATTCTTTAAAAATATTGGTTTGAGATGGTTGGAAAACCCTGTAATTCTCCATAAACCTTTTGTTTCCATGAGTCAATAGGTTCAGAACTGAGGAGTGAAAGACCATTAACAACAGTGCAAAAAGCAAGAAATATTACACAAAAAACAAACAGGTGAACTTCTGGGTTCCTGAACCACTATACAATTGGTTCACTGACTACCTGAACCGTGTCAGCTATGGCTCAAACTATTGTGCATGCTGCAATGAGATGTAGGCAGGTTAAGCCTTCATGATACGAGGAAAGAGTGGAACCTATGAGACTAGCAGACGTTTTCAGGCGAGAGTTCTCTTTCATTACAGGGAACTATCGAGTCCTCGTTGTGAGTTGGATATTAATAGATCTAGCTATGGAAATGCCTACTCCAAACTTTCAGTATTACGTCCAAGCTCTAGGTGGGACTGGTGTGGCCCTAGGAATCATAGGTTTTGCCAATTTCCTTGCAATGGCAGTCGTAGCCTTTCCTGGTGGCTACCTTGCAGACAAATACGGAAGGCGTTGGCTCATAACCACCATGACGTTTGGAATGGCCTTGTCGACTCTACTCTTTGCACTCGCCCCGACTTGGCACTTCATTTTGTTAGGGGCCATCATCAGCAATCTCTTTCTGATTTATCAACCTGCGTTGTTCGCAATGTTCCAAGATTCGCTTCCTCCAGAGCGCAGAGGCATGGGTTCTTCAATCACAGAGCTTATCCGTGGCACTGTTAACACTCCGGGTCCTGTAATCGCTGGTTTTTTGTTGTTGCAATTTGGGCTGGTTGCAAGTATGAGAATCATCTACCTGATAGTTACAGCTCTGTATCTCACCGCAGCAGTATGGCGACTTAGATTGAAGGAAACCATGACGAAGTCAGAGCCAATTCGCTTCCGCTATTTGATCTCTTCGTACCCAAAGGCCTTCAAAGAGAGCGTCAACGTCTGGAAAACAGTGCCGCGGTCAATGTTCTGGCTGTTCATCGGTCAGACTCTCGTTATGTTCGGATGGTCGCTTACTCAAGTAATCAATGCTCTCTACGCAAGAGATGTGCTTTTAATCCCCGAAGACCAGTGGTGGCTTGTATTTATCCCGCTTTTTTTGGCTATGATCATAGCTTCTATCCCAATCGGCAAGATGATCGACAAGATCGGGAGAAAGATTCCGCTAGTTCTCGGGTTATTTGTATTCGGCGTAGCTACACTGATCTTTGTCACTGCAAACTTCTTAACCGTCATGATTTCAATGGCCCTTTTCGGAATTGGTCAATTGTTGACGATGTCTGCATTGACAGCACTTCTTACCGATCTTGTACAGTCAGAGAACAGGGGAAAAGTAAACGGATTCATCAACTTTATTGGCTACATCGCGATGGGCATCGGCATGTTGCTAGGGAACTACTTCTATGTAAGCTTCAACCCTCAGCTGCCCTTTTACGTAACCCTTGGGTTGGTCATTGCAACGCTCTTCATAACCTTGTTTCTTATACACGAACCCGAGAAGCAAGTGGGCACGAACTCTTCGGCATAGAGTTCACCGCGTAAAAGAATGGTCGAGCGCCGTTAGAAAGTGCACATAAGTCATATATTGCCGAGGAAAGCTATCGGTCTACGGCGATTAACATGGCAAAAACAACAGGGGCGTTAACATCCAGTTATGATAAACTGATGGCGAAGGCTAAAGAGATAACAATTCTTGAGACAATTGATTCCGTCATCCATTGGGACATGGAGACAAAGATGCCTCCAAAAGGAATCAATCTGCGAAGTCAGCAACTAGCCATGCTCAGTCAAATTGAACATAAAATGAGCACCAACCCCGAAATTGAAACTTTGCTCTCAAAAATTGAAAAACACCCAAATTACGACACCTTAAAAGGGTTGCAGAAAAGAAACGTGTACCTTATCAGGAAAAACTATGATGAGCAAACAAAACTTCCCGAAGAACTCGTCGTAGAAACTGCCAGACAACAGGCCATTGCCATCGATGTGTGGAAAAAGGCAAAAGCGACTAAAAACTTCTCTATGTTCCAACCGGAACTTGAGAAGCTTCTAGAGTTGAAAAAGAAAGCCGCAGAAATTCTTATGCAAGTGAAAGGTACCGCAACACTTTACGATGCGCTGATCGACATTTTTGAGCCGAAAATGACCGCAGAGACGATTGCCAAGATTTTTGGAGAATTGAAAGAAGGATTGGTCTCTATAATGGTAAAATGTTTAAACGCGTCGAAACAACCCGACACATCGTTTCTAAGGCGTAGGGTTTCCTTCGGCATTCAACGCAAGATTTCCAATGAACTAGCCAAGTTTACGGAGTACGATGTAGAGTCTCCAAAGGCTAGAGGTAGAATTGACGAGACCGAGCATCCTTTCACTACGGGTTATTATGACGATGTCCGGATCACAACTCACTACTACGAAGACAACTTTACATCCTCTTTGTTTTCTGTGTTACACGAAGCTGGTCACGCCATCTACGACCAGAACCTAAAGCCAGAATGGATCTATCAGCCAATAGGCACAAGTTGTTCTCTCGGGTTCCACGAATCTCAGTCACGGTTCGTAGAAAACATAATTGGTCGATCACGCGAATTCTGGGTCTATTTTTTCCCAAAACTCAAAGAACTCACAGACAACGCCTTTTCCGATTTGGCTTTGAACGATTTCGTGCGGGCAATCAATCGGGTTAGGCCCTCTAAGATACGTGTTGAGGCAGACGAAGTTACCTACTGTCTTCACGTAATAATTCGTTTCGAGGTTGAACGTGAGTTGATAGCGGGCAAAATTGATGTAGCAGACCTTCCAGAGATTTGGAATCGAAAGTACAAGGAGTATCTAGACGTGGATGTTGAAAACGACTCGGAAGGCGTTATGCAAGACACCCATTGGGCTAGCGGTTACTTCGGTTATTTCCCGACCTATGCGTTGGGTAACATATATAGTGGGCAAATCCTTGTCGCATTGGAAAGAGCCTTGCCTAGCTGGCGAGACCAGATTGCAAAGGGCAAATTCCACGATGTCAAAAAATGGCTAATCCAGAACGTCCATCACTACGGAAATCTTTACGATTCAGCGATTCTCCTTGAGAAGATCACCGGTGGAGAAATAAACGCTAAGCCTTATCTTGTATATCTTAACGAGAAATACTCTTGGATATATGGATATTAGATGGCATCTGCACAAAGTACGTGCGCATTAGTCTATCTGTCAGCGTGTTTCTTGGTCAAGCGCGCGCACACGAAGCTTTGGAAATAAGGTGGTGATGTACTCGATTACAGAATTGACTTATTACATTGTCGATTTTATCTTTCGGGTTGCTCGGTACCACATCAGCAACACAATAGCTCGTATCAACCTCCATCCACTCAACAGGGAATAGTTCTTGCCCGTCACCTTCCCTGGTTCTTGTGCCGCAATCTGAACGAAGAAACGTCTAACAACATCGATTGGCACGCCGAAGGCTTTCAACACATAGGGCAGGTCTTTAGCGCTGGTAGCAAGCTTCGAACTAGGCTTAATGTCTTTGTAAAAGTCTGTTGCTACCATACCGGGCACAACTGAATGGATTGAAAGCGGGTAAGCTTTATTCTCTTGAGCTAGGCTTTTGGTGAGATTGGTAACTGCCGCTTTGGTGGCTGCATAGGTAGCTAAAAAGGGAGAGGTTTCGCCGCGCCCACCTTTACCACTCATATTGATCAAAATACCTCCGCGTTGCTGGATAAAGTAGGGAATGATTAACCGACACGCTTTGAGCATGCCTGTGAGATTCACATTAACGATAGTTATAATTTCCTCTGGACTCATCTCATCAAGAGACCGAAAACCGCCGAGTAATCCGGCATTATTTATCCAAACGTCTACCCGCCCTCTGGTTTGGATACATCAACAGTGACCCCGGACACGTTAAATCCCCTGTTTTGTGAACGTTTCACATGTTTCTTTGACTACTGATTCATGACGCGAACAGATTACTACTAGGGCACCCTCTTTGGCGCGCGCATTAGCAATGGCGCGGCCTATGCCACGGGTTGAGCCTGTGATAACAATGACCTTATCTTTCAGTTTCATCGAGTGACCTCTCCAATCTCTTTATCCAAAACTGCACATAACATATGCTAATATCATGCATGCACGAAAGAAACGCTGAACACTTAGGCTATATCTCTACACACACTCTTTTTTTCATTTCTGTTACAGCTTTGCAGATTTCCTGAACATGGCATAAACATTACACCTGTATCAAATTGCTTTGCGTGGAAAGCTTTTTGTTCAACTGGAGAATGTTTATGCTAGTAAGGCTAGACTATAGAAACGGGAAGGCAAATTGCTGAGAAGTAATAATGCTTTTCGGAGATAACGATCATGAAAGATGTAATCCACTACGCTAGAAGATTTGTTCAGATCCCTAGTTTATCTGGAGAGGAGAAGGAATTAGCTTTCGGTATTAGGGAAGTCTTAAACGAATTTGGCTTAGATAAGGTCTACATAGACGAACTCGGCGACGTTATTGGATTCGTCAAGGGAAGATCGTTGCATCCACTAGTAGTTTTGGAGGGCCATATGGACCACGTTTCGCCCGGGAACGTTGAGCTGTGGAAATGTCAACCTTACTCGGCTGAAGTGATCAATGGAAACATCTTTGGAAGAGGGGCTGTCGACATGAAAGCTTCCCTTGCAGCTATGACGTTTGCGGCAAAAGAAGCGTCAAGCAAAGAGCACGAAGGAACGCTGATACTTTGTTTCGTTGTCCACGAGGAAACTGTAGAGGGAACTGCCGTACGGCACATTATTGAGAAGGAAATCAGAGAAGCACCAGATTTAGTCGTGCTTGGGGAGCCCACGAACCTAGATTTAGGTGTAGGACATAGGGGAAGGGCGGTAATAAACGTTGAATTGAGTGGAAGAACTGCCCCACGCGAGTATGCCTGAACTCGGTTTAAACGCTGTTCACGCGGCTTCCAAATTGATCAACTATGTTGAAGAAGAATTGAATCCCAATCTTCCCTTTCATCAAAAACTAGGAAAAGCCACAATAGCTACGATAGGTTTGGGCGCCTCACCAAGAGTTGGCCCTCAAATACCTGATAGGTCAAAAATACTTTTTGATCGGCGAATGATCCTTGGGGAAACCGAAAACGAAATCCTTAGACCAATTAAGGAGAAAGTTGACGAACTCGTAGGGGAAGGAACAGTCTTGGATGGAACAACACGTATCCTTGAAGAGGACATAAAATGCTGGACTGGAAGAAAACTGAGGACGAGGGATTTCTTCCCCTCATGGCTTATTAAGGAAACTAGAATCGTTCAAAGGACACTTAAGTCCCTCTGGAAAAGAGGGTTCCACGCCAACACCCACGTTTGGAAGTTTAGCACAGACGGCATTTATACCTATGGTTTAAGGAACATTCCAATGGTTGGAATTGGACCCGGAGACGAGGCTTTGGCTCACCGGCCAAATGAACACGTATGCATGAGGGACGTGGAAAAAGCCGTACAAGCGTACGTTGCCATAGTTGAAAGTTTAATCTCATGAAACTCGAAACAAGGTTTAAGAAGCGGTTCGAACAAGCGTGCACAGCGTGAATTCTAGAGCGTTGAGTAAGCAAGATTAAAATACGATATACAAAGACCTATTTCAACGGTGTTTTTGCAGATGTCGGGGAATCTTAAGGGCAGGGCGCGCGCAATCATAGCCCTGATAATGGGAGGACAATAAGATGGCCATCAAGTGGGATAAAAACAAAGAGGCTTTGGACGACTTGTTCCAAAGCATTGGTGGGACTCCTCTTGTTAAGCTGAGGAAAATCCCGGAAGCCGAAGGCATAGATGCCGACATTTTGGTGAAGTTAGAATACGTTAATCCCACGGGGAGCTTGAAAGATAGGATATATTTTGAGATGATAACAAAGGCGATTGAGGCTGGCAATTTAAAACCAGGAATGGAGATCATTGAAGCTTCGACAGGAAATGCGGGGATTGCCTGCACATTTGTCGGCGAAATTTTAGGTTATAAGGTTACGATAGTAATACCCGCTGGAATGAGCCAAGAGAGAATGAAAATCATTCGTGCCTATGGAGGAGACATAATTTTCACGCCGGGTGCCGAGAGTGATGTTGATCTGTGTCTGAAAAAGATAAATGAGTTGAAGAAGGAAAACCCCGGGAAATATTGGTGGCCAAATCAATATAACAATTCCAACAACCCGATGGCCCACTACAAATCAACTGGTCCAGAGATTTGGCAGCAGGCTAAAGGGAAAGTAGATTGCTTTCTGGCGTCACAGGGTACCGGCGGGACGTTAACTGGCGTTGGCAGATTCTTGAGGGAAAGGAATCCTAATATTGCCCTCTACGCGGTTGAACCATCGGAAGCTCCGATGTTGTCGAAACGAGAGTGGGGCTCCCATAAGGTTGAGGGCATTGGAGACGGTTTTGTACCCTTCAACCTAGACTTAAGTCTCCTTAAGGGGATTGTGACCACCACCTCAGAGGAAGCAATTAACATGGCAAAGAGATTAGCTTTAGAAGAGGGGGTCTTTTGCGGAATTTCTTCAGGTTGCAACATGGCTGCAGTGGTGAAAATTGCTAGGCGTCATCCAGAGTTTAAGACAATAGTGACGATGATTAACGATACTGGACAGAGATATCTCTCTACCGAACTCTGTGGAGAAACAAAAGCGGTGGATATTCCAAAACGCAAACACCCTTTGGATGAATACACAATCAGTGAATTGAACAAGTATCAAGCCAGCTGGGAGATCATAGAGTAAAAGGTTCCGGAAAAAGGAACTTCTAAGCCAAGATGGCGGTCGTTTCTCTGACTAAGACTGAGGAAGTGAGGCTCTGGAACGTGCTAAGGTAGTTTACTGCGTTTGTGCGCGCATTTGTTCCAAATGAACCGTTACGACTCACATCCTTCAATCTGGGCAGCACCCACTGACTCCAGTTTATACCATTAAGTGGGCACACTAGACCCACAGGTGTTGGAGGCGATACGATTATTCTTTGTCGACAGCTAAGACTCCGCCTCTGGCCGTCATTGCTTTAGGCTAGGTTTCCAAACGATTCAGTATCCTTAATAAGAGTGATTGTAATTCCTTGTTGCGTTGCTCCTGTTGGCAAGTCTTTCTAAGACGAGATCCGTGAGGGCCCTCACAAGTTTTCTCTTCGTCTCAAGATCTCTTGCTGCAACAAGATATTCCCCACCTGGGGACCATTACCATGTGTAATCACTATTCTGTATCTCTTGGAGAGTTTTGCAATTGATCTCGTGGGCAGTTTAAGATTCTCAAACTGCTCTTCAGCGGTTCCCCTTTCTCCCTTTTTCACAAGAGCATTGCCACCAAGGGCAATCAAAACAGTCTCTTTTTTGGTCACCTCTAGCCCTCAGCGCGATTTAAAACGGCAGAGTGTGAGGAAATGGACCAGCCGCGCGCACCCCGTCTTCCAATGCCTCTTAGAATATGTTATTCTTTTGGCAATCGTTCGCTCAAGATCTCCATGAGATTCGGTGAACTTAACTCTTGAAGTTCGTATGTCACCCGTACAACTGCCTTATTTAGGTTGAGTACTGGACGCAAGTCGATTGGAGTTCCAACTACCACCACATCAGCGGGCGAGGCGGTGATTGTTTCCTCCAGTTCTTGAATCTGAACCTGCCCATAGCCAACAGCAGGAAGGACAGGGCCCAAGTGTGTATACTTCTGATATGCCTCCATAATTGAACCTACTGCATAGGGTCTTGGATCGACTATTTCCCTTGCGCCAAATCTTTTCGCTGCTATCGTGCCAGCACCATACGGCATTTCTCCATGCGTAACAGTCGGTCCGTCTTCGATGACTAAGACACGTTTATCCTTGATCAACTCTGGCTTGTCCGCGGTTATAAGTGAAGCGGCTTTAATCACGATGACCTTGGGGTTCGCTTCCCTGACGTTTCTCGCAACGGCTTCGACATTTTTGGGATTCGCAGTGTTCACCTTGTTTATTATAACCACATCGGCCATTCTTAGGTTAGCTTCGCCCGGATGATACTTCAGTTCATGACCGCTTCTGTGGGGATCAGCAACCACTATGTGAAGGTGTGGCTTGTAGAAGGGTAAGTCGTTGTTACCCCCGTCCCAGACGATCACGTCAGCTTCCTTCTCAGCCTCACGCAAAATCTTCTCGTAGTCAACTCCCGCGTAAACAACTACTCCGTTGAGTATGTGATGTTCATAGTCTTCTCTCTCTTCAATGGTGCACTCATACTTGTCCAAGTCTTCTAATGTTGAGAAACGCTGACAACCCTGCTTTCTCAAGTCCCCATAGGGCATTGGATGCCGGATGACCACGACTTGGTGTCCTTTACTTTTCAGAACATTGCTGACTTTACGTGAGGTTTGGCTTTTACCGGAACCCGTCCGTACGGCGCAGACTGAAACTACTGGAACCCTTGTTTTCAGCATGGTTGTTGATGGGCCCATCAGGCGAAAGTCCGCACCAGCGGCGAGAGCAATGGACGCCCTGTGCATGACGTACTCGTGGGGAACATCGCTATAGGCAAAAACAACTTGCTCAACTTCGTATTTCCTGACAAGTTCCGGAAGTTTTTCCTCCGAGTAAATCGGAATTCCCTCAGGATAATTTGGTCCAGCCAATTCTGGAGGGTAAGTTCGCTCTTCTATTCCAGGAATCTGGGTTGCTGTAAACGCCACAACCTTGTAGGCGTCGTTTTTTCTGAAGTAAACGTTGAAGTTGTGGAAATCCCTTCCAGCAGCACCCATTATTATGACGCGAATTTTTTCCATCCATCTCACTTTCTACAAGCTCTTTTCAATTGTGGATACGCCTTCTTCATGTATACATGCATTGCGTCATTAAACTCTTTTCCTCTGTGCTGAACTGTCAAATTAAGAAAGCTCCATATACATTATTAATATATTGTTTAACAAAGCTACCCCATTTCGCGCTTCTTTTTTGTCGATAGATTTCGCTGAAAAGTGTTGTCGCGCGCAATCATACTTAGGCTACCATTACACAGACACACCTTTTTTCTGTTACAGTTTTGCAGATTTTCTGAACATTGTATAAACATCATAGCTGTATCAAACTGTTTCGCGCGCGCAGCGTGGTTATGGCCATAATTTTTCAAGCTCTTCGGTGCTGGGTTTGACTGTAGATGCTTCTTTAAATGTTTTCTTTACTGCTTCAGGATTCTTCAATCCACTTCCAGTGATCAATACCACTACGGTTTCATCTTTCCCTACAACGCCTTCGTCAAGAACTCTAATTAATCCGGCGAGTGAAGCCACTCCCGAAGGCTCGGCAAATATGCCTTCGGTAGAGGCGAGAAGCCTCTGAGCCTTAAGTATTTCCTCATCAGAAACCGCTTCGGCCGTTCCCCCGTTCCTTAAAGCAACTAAAGCAGCATCCCTGTCCCATGGAAGCAAATCGGCTAGCCCCCCGGCAATAGTATTAGGGCGCTTCCACGGCTTAATTTCAAATGGTTTTTTTCCTTCCTTAAAAGCCCTTACGAGGGGGGCACAGCCAGCCGGTTGTATTGCAGCCAATCTTGGAATAGAATCAATAAAGCCGATCTTTTGAAAGTCTGTGAATCCTTTCCAAATTCCGGTCAAGAGGCACGCTGAGCCCACAGGAACGATGACCCAGTCGGGTAGACTCCAATTCAACTGCTCGATGATTTCGTAGGACATCGTTTTGGGGCCCTCAACTTGGTAGGGGTTGAAGGGCCCATAACTGGGGCAGGGATACCATCCATATTTTTCAACTGCCATGCGTAACATTTGAACAGTGGGATCCTTGCCCTCTTCAACTGTCCTTACCTTTACGACGTCAGCTCCATAGAGGCGAATTTGAGCGATTTTGGCAAAAGATGCAAACTCCAAAACAAAGGCGAAACATTTCAATCCAGCCTTTGCGGAATAAGCAGCTAACGATGCTGCAGCGTTTCCGCTGGAGGCTGTCGCCACAGTTTTAGTGCCGAATTCGAGAGCCTTAGACACACCAACTGTCATTGAGCGGTCCTTAAATGACCCTGTTGGATTTCTCGTTTCATCCTTTAAGTAAAGGTTTCTTAAACCCATTTCTCTAGCAAGATTACTTGCTTTTAGTAACGGGGTTCCGCCCTCACCCAACGTAACGATATACCTCTTGCTTTTAACGGGAAGAAACTCGTGATATTTCCATACGCTTGGAGCTCGCTTGCTAAGCATTTTCTTGTTCACACTTACGGCTAGAGCAGGATAATTGTAATAAATATCAAGGCGTCCATCATCCTTACTTGGGCACATACAGACTTTTTCGTCAGGTTGATATTCATTTCCGCATTGAGCACATTTCATTTTCGTAATGAAGGACATTTGTATCAGCTAGTTAGGTTTTACTACTATTGTATATAAGTGAATTCTTAGGATCAGACATCTCGCATACGACAGCCAGAAAGATTTCAAACGCTTGATGAATGGCTTAACAGATTAGCGGAGTCTCTATTCACAGCATGCGCATTTACTTTCTCCACAAAGGGAGAATTGCGCTATCCAAACCGAATAGGCCCACTTTCCGCATATATCTGCCGTCTATTCTTACTGGCTTTACTCCGTGGTACTCCAACGCCTCGTTCGTCTTGATCATATCATGGTATGCTATGACCTTGCCTGGCTTCAATGTCGCCACAGAACACGCCCATATT
>Ga0209636_10004670_pt1 | contig 13981 bp, 9 predicted proteins | sample DeeMarSWOR152_54_FD_187464 | JGI IMG/M metagenome (GOLD analysis project Ga0209636, IMG submission 187464) | Marine sediment microbial communities from White Oak River estuary, North Carolina - WOR-1-52-54 (SPAdes) (version 2) | ecosystem: Environmental > Aquatic > Marine > Intertidal zone >...
TGTCTGACGCATTTTCTGGAAACGTTAGGGGAATGGGCCCGGGTATCTGTGAAATGGAATTTGAAGAAAGACCTGCGGAGGTTGTCATCGCCTTTATGGCAGATAAAACAGAGGCTTCTGCCTTTAACCTTCCGTTGTATGAGATGTTCGCCAACCCCTTCAGCACGGCAGGATTGGTTCTCGATCCTAAATTGCACGAGGGTTTTAAATTTGAGGTACATGATGTGAAGGGCAGCAGGAAAATAATTTTGGATACTCCAGAGGAGTCTTATGATCTGTTGGCATTAATTGGTTTAACTGATATATATGCAGTAAAACGCGTTTACAAGAAATCCGGAGAGATTGGCGCTGTTGCAAGTACGGAGAAAGTCAATCTGATTGCCGGCAGATACGTCGGAAAGGATGATCCAGCTATGTTAGTTAGGGCGCAGTCTGGATATCCCGCAACCGGGGAGGTAGTGGATCCCTTTGCAAGACCCTTCTTTATCGCGGGATGGATGCGAGGGAGTCACAGAGGGCCCTTAATGCCCGTAGCCGAGAAGGATGCAAACCCCTCCAGATTTGACGGTCCCCCGAGGATAATATGTCTGTCATTCTCCATGAAGAACGGGGTTTTAACCAGTCCGGCGGATGTGTTCAGTGATGTCTCCTTCGACGATGCGAGAAGGCAGGCGAATGAAATGGCGAACTACATGAGAAGGCACGGACCATTTCAGCCACATCTACTGCCTCCAGGTGAGATGGAATATACAACATTACCTAGTGTAATGAAGAAATTAGAGGGGAGATTTGAGAAGTTATAGCCTTTTTCGATTGGCGGGTGTTAGCTTTGTTATACTCCCAAAAAGTTTATCATCCAAAAATCCTCCATAGACAGCTGTAATCCTAGCTTTGTTATTGGAGTGAATAATAGGGAAATTGATTTTGGGTAGAATTCCAGGGGGGCTAAGTGAGCTAAGCCCCACTATGGTTTTTAATGTATAACAGCATTTGTTTTCTTTATTATGTTCCTGGTCGTCTCTGCCGCAATGTCCGCATCCCTCGGGGTTTTTGCCCCCGTAACGATGATCTTTCCGGATCTAAAGACGAGCATTACAGTCTTTGGCTCATCCAATCTGAAGATTAAACCAGGGAACTGCTCCGGTTCATATTCGGTGTTTTCGCACTCTATCGCCAAGACATCCAGATTTACCCTGAAATTTAAACTGGATGAAGCAACAATATTCTGGATTTCGATCTTTGGTTTTGCCTTTATCTCAATATTCGCTTTTCTGAATTTTTTCAATAATTTCTGTACTGCTATCTCAATCTCATCTCTGGATCTGGCACCGCTGCATATTACCTTCCCTGTACGGAATATCAACATAGCGAGCTTCGGCTGACTCACCCTAAAGATAACCCCTGGAAACCTTTTGGGGTTTTCTATCCCTTCTACAGAATTTGCAAACTCCTCTAGATTTATATCCTGCCCCAGGAGTATAGAGGAAACTATATTTTCAATTTTTGCCTTCATTTTAACCCGAATAATATATTTTTCACGGTTATTAAAATACCAATATATAAATAAAGGTGATTGTCCAAATTATATGATACCAGAGATTAAAATGGCGGCCGGAGAAATCGAGGGTATGGTCCTTTTGTGGGATATAGGTCTCATCATAGTAGCATCAACAGTATTTGCATTTTTCGCCAGGTTATTCAAACAACCATTGATTTTAGCCTATGTTTTAGCAGGTATTGTGATAGGTCCATTTGGACCATTTCCCTTGATCACGAACAGAGATATAATAACAACCCTGGCTGAATTGGGAATTGCATTTCTCTTATTCATGGTTGGTTTGGAATTGGATATTAAACGATTAAAGGATGTTGGTAGGGTTTCTGCGGGGTGTGGTTTGGGGCAGATAGTAATAACGTTCATTTTTGGATTTTTGTTGGCCAATCTGCTTGGATTTCCCCAGATGGAATCTCTCTATATCGCATTTGCCCTGACGATCAGCAGTACAATGATTGTTGTTAAACTTCTATCGGATAAGGGAGAGCTGGACACACTACACGGAAAGATCGTTCTTGGAACTCTCTTAATTCAGGATGTGGTAACAATTATGGCATTGGCTATTTTAACAACATTAGATGCCTTTTCAATATCCTCCCTCCTTGTATCCGTGATAACTGGTTTTGGTTTGGTTTTTATCGCCATAATTAGTGGAAGATTCATACTATCGCCATTTCTCAGGTTTGCCGCAAAATCCGTGGAGCTGTTGTTCTTAACTGCACTGACCTGGTGCTTCGTTTTTTCGGCATTTTCCTATCTGGCATTTTCCTATTTACTCGGTTTTGATGCCCCCTCGCTGGTTGCAATTGGGGCTTTCCTCGCAGGGGTTAGTTTGGCTTCATTTCCATACAACCTGGAGGTGGTGGGAAGGGTAAGATCACTAAAAGACTTCTTTGCAACAATCTTCTTTGTATCCTTAGGAATGCAGGTTCCCTTACAAATTCCCTTAATTCAACCAGTGCTTTTATTCTCTTTATTCGTTTTAATCGGAACGCCCCTGATTATGATAACCATAACCGCTTTGTTTGGATACGGGAAAAGAACGTCCCTCTTGACAGGGCTTTCATTAGCACAGATATCTGAATTCTCATTTATTCTCGCAATGGAGGGTCTCTTCTTGGGGCATATACCCCTGGAGGTATTCTCCCTGATAACGTGGATCGCATTGGTAACAATTACCGTAAGTTCCTATTTCATAATCCATAGTGATCAGATCTATAGCTGGATGTTGCCCAGCCTGAAAATCTTTGAGAGAATTTCAAGGGGCAGGGAGCTGGAGGACATACCAAAAAAGTCAGAGAGACATGTAATAGTTTTTGGCGGTCATAGAATGGGCAGCGTTATCATTAAAACGCTCCAGGCCATGAAAAGGGATTTTCTGATTGTGGATATCAATCCAGAGATTATTAAATCATCGATAGGACAGGGAATTGCATCCATCTACGGGGACATGGGGGATATCGAGATCCTGGAGAGAATTGATCTGAAGGATGCGGATGTGGTGATCTCAACGATTCCACACCTCAACGACAACCTTCTGATGATAAAAGAAACAAGAAAGCGCAACCCAGATGCCCTGATCATTATTACCGCAAATAATATAGATAACGCACTTACACTCTATAAAGCTGATGCAGATTATGTCATACTTCCGAATATGCTCAGCGGTGAACGGGTTTCTGAGTTTCTCATGGATTATATACTCAGTAAAGAAAGATTTGGGAGCATAAAGAAAAAGCATATGCTACAGCTAGAAAACCAGAGAAGATTAGAATTATTAACGAGTTATGAGCCATCATTCCTCGGATTGTTGGAGAGAAAATTCAATCACGATAGAAAGCACGGGTTATAGCTCATCCATAAAGGCGTCATGCATGGTTTTTTTAATGGGCAACCCCTCACCCTTAAACTTGTCCTTTTTTATCTTATCTATCGACTTCACCACGTAATCATCTATCTTTTTTTTCTCAAATTTTTTTCTCTTTTCCCTCTTTTTTAAACCCATGAGACCACCCTTGGATTCCTTGGATCCCCCAGCTTTCTGCTGTCTTGCCATCAGGTAAAGAGAACCGGCAAGGAGGGCGAGGACAATTAGGATAAGTATCACGATTAGAATATACAAGAAATTTGACCCAATCGCATCAGATATACCGTCAATCGGATTTCCCGTATCCTCTTTACTTATTCTCTGGATCAATGAATTTACTCCAAGGAGCTCTTCTTTGTATCTGCTATCTTCGTATTTTTCCCCCGAGATATTCTCTGCGAGAATCCCTATATCTTTGATCTCTGCATTATCTGGATCGCATCCAATGCCAACGGATGGTGATTTATTCTCCAAACAGAGGTATATGTAGAGGGATTTTTGGACGAATATGCTTGCGTTTTCAAAATCTTTAACCCTACTGTGTGTTTCTGCCAATTTGTTGTATGTCTTTGCCAGAAGTTCATCCACTTCCAGGATATTTTCCTCATCGTTAAGCCATTCATAGCCTGCCCTCGCTATCTCTGTGTATCTGAGTGCGAGTTCATAGTCTCCTTTATCATAACTATCGCTGGAATTTTGCAGATATTTTTCAGCTTCTATTTCGAGGAATTTATCGGAATTATTTATGAGTTCATTGCACTTTTCAACGGCCTCGTAATTTTTAAGGTAACTGTATTTGTATTTTGCTTTTTGAGCGTATTTGCTCGCATTTATATAATCTCCAGCAAGATAGGAATTTACTGAGTTATTGTAATAGGTATCAGCCTGTGACTCTTCCTGTCCGAGCCTTTTGGAATCACTTTCAATCTTTGATATCAGCGTTTCAGTATCCCTTATACCTTTTTCATTTTCAACTTCAGAGTAAAGCTCTTTTGCTTTCAGGGCATATTCCATCGCAGTGTCATAATCCTTCCTGTTATACTTATTCTGTGCTATTCCGTAATTTTTATTGGCCTCTTCTTCTTTTGCATATGTCTCTGACTGGAAGAGATAGAGATTTTTGTCTGCAGAACCCATGGCAAGTTCAAAGTAGCCATCATCCTCCAGATCCCCCACAGAAACGGCTTTCACGAGTTTGCCTGTAGTATATTCCCAGATAGTCTCTCCATCACTATCAAGTACATAAGCAGAATCAGAACCAACAATAATCTCCTTTAAACCATCCTTGTTTAAATCCATAACTGTTAGATCATAGATCTCCGGGCCTGCTGCGTTCTTCCAGTCCAGATCCCCATCAATTGTTAGTGCATAAACATCATTTGAGCCAAGGATTAACTCCTTCTCTGTATCGTTGTCTATATCCTCTGAAATTATTTCCCTTATGAGTCCACTTGTTGCGTACTGCCAGAGATCCTTGCCCTCATTATCCAATACATAGAGATCCTGATAAGTCCCCACAAGGATCTCCTTCACTCCATCTGAGTTGATATCATCTACAATTATTGAGGCAACCCCTCTTTCCGTACCATAATTAAATCTCTTCTCTCCAGAGCTATTGAAGACATGCATCACAGCCTGACGATTATAGCTTCCTCCTCTACCATAGCAACCAATTAAAACCTCCTTAAGGCCATCGCCATCAAGGTCCTCTGAAGCTATTGAATGAATTTCCCCAGATGCGCGCGTTGACCAGAGAGTGTTGCCTTCAGAGTTTATAACATAAATATCATTGTGAACGCTCCCAGATCCCGCACCAACAATGAGTTCTTTTTTTCCATCATTATTTATGTCATCTATACGAAGACTTCTGATATCATATCCGTATCTTGGTGTCCTCTCCCACCTTCTCTGACCATCGGCATTTATTATGTGAATCCTTGAGAAAACGGTAGCAATAATTTCCTCTTTCCCATCTCCATCCAGATCATCTACTGCAACCGCAAAGACGTATCCTGGAAGTGAATATTGCCATTTCTCATTCCCTTCCCAGTCGAGAGCATTGACCCATCCAGAAGCCCCAACTATAGTCTGCTCAGATGAACCAATAACAATCTCTTTATCTCCAGAATTTTCAAGATCAATAATATCAATGAAATTAACACTACCCTTCGAAGAAAATTTCCATTTAAGACTGAAATAATCATCGGACTCTGCACAAATCAGATTGATACATAAAACTATACTGATAAACAACAAAATGGCTCTCTTTTCCATAGGTTAAAATATTGTAATAACACCTTTATATTAGACCATCATCAAAAGGTTATAGATCAGCATAGAGAGTACTGCAGCAGTAATTGGTGTTAGAATCCATCCGATGAATATGTGCTCTGTTGTTTTTATATTAACAGTCCGGATACCCTTGGTTAATCCGATGCCGATCACGCTGCCGACTACTGCCTGTGTTGTGGATACAGGAATGCCCAAAATTGTGAAAACATAGATTACTATACCGGCAGACAACTGCGAGGTAAATGCCATTGTAGGACCCATGCTCGTTATCTTTTTACCGACCGTTTCTACAACATTCTTACTGAAGGCTTTCACACCCAGCCCCATTGAAATTCCTACAAGAATTATCAGTATTGTCTGACTGCCAATTACGTTAGAACCAATAACTGGACCAACGGCGTTTCCTATGTTATTGGCTCCCAAGCTGTATGAAAGAAAAATTGCCCCCATGATGATTAATATCCGGAATACTCTATTGAAGGTTAAAACATCCATTTTCTTGGATAATGGAATCATCAGATATCTGTAGATCATTAATGCAAAGAGTATCGCCGCTATGGATGTTGAGACCCATGAGATAAATATCCCAAACAACAGGGAGGTATCCATCCTGCTCATCAGTCCAGCGGCAATCATAACACCGATGATAGCACCTATCATCGTATGGCTTGTTGCCACGGGTATGGTGAGAATTGTGGCAACACTCACAAATATCAAAACAGCAAGCAGGGCAGATAGTGCTAGTTTTTTGTTATCTTCCAGATAGTTTATTTCCTTACCGGTTTCTATTTTCTCACATACGGATTTTTCTATATTGCAGTAATCCACGTCTGGGTTTGGGCAATCTCCGTCATTACTGCACTCTTTTACAGGAATCAGGTCATTTCCAACGGTTTTTATGACCCCCCCTCCCTGCAGGAGGGCACCCAACAACATAGAGATAGATATCATAAGGGCCGCCTTTCTAAAAGAGAGGATATTTGACCCGACAATAATCCCGATCGCATTGGCAGCACTATTGGCGCCTATATTCAATCCCACGAGGATAGCTACTATAATTATCGATAGTGAGATTAATTCCATGTCTATACCCGGTTATGCCCTGTGTAACAATATAATCAGGGATAGAGCATCCGCTGCATCTTCGGCTTTATCGGATATGTTGCCGATGTATGTTATCAGCTTCGATATCAACAGAACTGTTATGGGATCCTTAACATTTCTATAGAGCGTTGAATATGTTTTATTTGCTATTTCGTCGGATTCGTGCTCCCTCTCCCTTATCTTTCCTATTGCAAATCTTATCTCGTCAACATTTTTGAGATCACTGATGCTCCTTCCGAGAATGTCTATAGTGTCCAATCCATCCTTAAGTTCGAGTTCAAGCAGATCAAATATATCCTTTGGTATCTCTCTATCCTCCAAAAAGATCAGTATCTGTGCAGCATCCTCAGCAGCATCGGCAACATCGTCAACCATCTCCGTAAAGTTGAGAATTATTCTTCTGCTCCCGGGTAAAAAAGCTCCTGAATACATGTTCTCCTCGATCTTCCTTCTCAGATCATCCGCTTTAGATTCAAGAGAGCAAACCAGGTCTACCTTCTCCTTCAAGGTCTCGATATCCTTTCTTTCGAGCGCATTAAAGGCATTCTTAAACTCACAAACAACCCGGTAGGTCATGCCTGCATGCTCCTGTATCAACCGAACGGTTTCCTTCTCCCTTTCACCGGCTAACGCAGGTATTAGGTTAAATAATTTCATTTTATCCCTCCATTTCTTTAGGAAATTACGAATGAGGGAATAAGAATATAACTTTTCCTTTTTAAGAAATGAAATTAATAATTAATTGAAAATAATTTTCAAATGAAAATAAATTGCAATGAAAGAAAATAAGCGAAAAATCGAGGAGGCCAAAGAGCTCCTGATAAAGGCAACGAGGCTTTTAACGGAAGTAATTGAGATGGCGGAGAGCAATGGCACCGAGGCAGAGGAATGGATGAAGCGGAGGATGGAGCTATGGGCGAGAATCTACCTCGAAGGTGGTGTTGTAACCCGGGAGCGATTGCATAAAATCTGGAAACAAGAGATGAAGAAGGACATCAGGGGCCTGGGTGGTTTTTTCGTTGGAAAGAGGGCCAGCTTGCAATGGACCCACGACAATAGGGTAATGCTTACCAGATATGCTACAGAATCCATAGAGGCGTGGACGGGAAAATCCATTGAGGAGTATTCAAAAGGTTGGGAAAAACCGAAAGGTATTTAAACCCGAATCGACACCATGTATAAATACCCCGAAAAATGGACATAGACGGAATGATCGAAGGGTCCTTTTGGAAGGACATCTTGTATGAGATAATAAGTACATTAGATCCCTGGGATATCGATATCTCCGAGCTTGCAACCCGTTATTCAGAGAGGGTTGAAAAGATGCAGGAGATGAATTTTAAGATTCCGGCCAATGTTGTCCTCGTGAGTTCTGTATTGCTGAGAATGAAGGCGGACATAATGGCGTCAATTGAGATAAATCCCTTAGAATTTGCCCGGGATTTGGATGAATTCGTTATTTTCAATGAATTTGATATCGATGCCTATTCTCAGATAGAAACAGAAACAATTGAAAGGGAAGACAACGGGGATATGATACCGATAGCAGTTAGACCAAAAAGGGTGCCTAAAAGAAGGGTAACTGCAACAGAGCTAATAACCGCAATTCAGGAGGTACTGGAGGACAGGGTAATAAAGCAGAGGCTCAAAAAGGAGGGCAATGGAAGAAAAGTTGTCGAGATCATCCTCTCAAGGGATATCAGGGAATTGATTGGAGAAACCTACAAAAAAGTCGTCGACATCTTATCACAGAAAAAAAATGAGTTTGTACTCTTCTCCGAGATAGTTCCGACAAAAAAGGAGATAGTACCCACCTTCATGTCTCTACTGCATCTGTCCAACAATCAGAGGGTAAGTCTGAAACAGAGAAAGATGTACGAGGAGATTTTTATCAGAGCAAGATAGCTATTTTAGAAGGAATTCGCAAAGTTCATCCACCCCTACCCTTATCTGTTTCTTTGTATCTCTGTCTCTCACCGTAACGGTATTATCCTCCATTGTTTCATAGTCTATTGTAACGCATTCTGGAATTCCTATCTCGTCTGCTCTGGCGTATCTCTTTCCAATACTTCCCGTCTGATCGTAAAATGTATGAATCCTTTCCTTTTTCATTAACTCAAAGATTTCTCTTGCCTTTTCAGGGAGGTTATCCTTCCTTACCAGGGGGAATATTCCGGCTCTGTATGGCGCGATCTCCTGTGGAAATTTGAAAAATGCCCTGTCCTTTTCTTCCCTATAGCAGGATTCGATTACACAGTAGAAGGGTCTATCGATGCCGTAAGCAATTTCAACGACATGGGGTATGAATTTTTTGCCTTCATAGCTTACGGTCATATCCTGCTTGCTGAGATCCATGTGTGCTTTTAGATCATAATCCGTTCTGTCTGATACTCCAACGAGCTCTATTTTACCGAATATCTTGCTGATATACTCGATATCCCACGTATCTGTTGAGTAGAATGCCCTCTCCTCGTCTTTATGTTGTCTTAATTTTAAAGCCTTGGGGTTTATTCCCATCTCTTCAAACAGCTGCAACGATCTTCCAAGGAAATAGGCGATCATCTGTATCTTAATTATTCTCTTTTTTACCGCATTCTCCAGGGAGATATTAAACTCCTTGTCATCTTTAGTTGCAATCTTCGTTTTAATCTTAGAGACCTGATCGAAATTTTCAATAGATTTTTTATCCGGCTCCACAAAGAATTGGATCTCCGCCTGGTTGAATTCTCTAAGTCTTATTATGCCCTGCCTTGGAGATATCTCGTTCCTAAAGGATCTCCCGACCTGTAAAACCCCCAGGGGAAGTTTTTTCCTTCCGGCCTCCCAGAGCCTTCTGAAGGCAAGATAGGTTGTCTGTGCGGTCTCCGGTCTTAAATAGGCTGACTCTTTGTCCTTTCCCGGGCCCACGAATGTCTGAAACATTAAGTTGTAGTTATAGACCTTATCCAAGTTACCGCCACATTTCGGACATTTGATCCTGTTTTTCTCAATCAGATCATCCAGTTGACTTATATGCATTCCCTCGCATGATTTCTTTGTATGCTCTTCAATAAGGTGATCCGCACGATATGCCTCACCGCATTTCAGGCATTCTGTCATCAGATCAGTAAAGTTTTCAAGATGACCGGATGCAATCCAAACCGCCTCAGGGCTTAGAGTAGGACATTTCACCTCGAGACATTCCTCATCAATTACATAATAATCTCTTATCAATTGCTCTATATTCTGCTTTATTCTCGAACCAATCGGCCCATAATCATAGAATCCACTGACGCCTCCATATATCTCAAAGGAGGGATACATAATTCCCCTGCGCTTGGAAATATCCATGATTTTTCGATGCATTTTGTCTTAATTTTTTACATGATATGACGGGCAAACGCAATTCTGATCCTTCTCAGGATCCTGTGATTGGTGCTTGTCTGTTTCGATACGTCCTTGATGAGGTCCTTGAACAACTCCCTCTCCCCCTCACTTATTAGCTCCTCCTGTGCCCTTTTATGCTTAACAACAATCACGCCACCCTTATATTCGCCCCTGCTCTCGACCTCTTCCTCCTCCTTTATCAGGAATTTTCTTACTGATGTGTACCATTGAGGTAAGGACGATTTCACCTTTCCCATTGCCTGTAGGAAGTCCTTCATTGTTATCTTTCTCTCACGACCGCCCTCCAATGCCTCCTTCCAGGGGATGGCGGATGCTTCATCACACACTTCCTTAATATCTGCGGTGGAGTAACCCTCAGTTAATCTGGCAAGCCGACCAAATCTAATTTTCTTATCAATTGGTTTTTCCCTCATATGAATCTTAAATATTTCTTCCCTGGTTTTTTTATCTGGCTCTGGAAAATAGATGAATTTACTAAATCTCCCCGCCCTTCTTAATGCGGGGTCCAGATACCAGGGTGCATTAGTGGATCCAACTATCAGGATGCCTTCATTTGAGTATTCAACACCATCCATCTCCGTCAGAAATTGATTTATAGCCCTCTTCTCGAAGCTCTGCTGTGTTGCATCCCGTCTACCACCAACCCCGTCGATCTCATCAAAAAAGATTATCGCGGGGGTGTTATTCCGTGCCGTTTCAAAAATATTATGGATATTCTTTTCCGTATTCCCAACATACATATCCATAACATCACTTATCTTTACGTTCAAAAATGATGCATTAGATTCACCGGCAGTTGCCTTTCCTATGTATGTCTTACCACACCCCGGGGGACCGTAAAAGATTACCCCGCCCCCAACCGTTTTTCCATATTTTTCAGCCAGCTCTGGTTTTTTGATGGGATATATTATCGCCTCATTTATCATTTCCTTGGTATTCTTTAACCCAGCAACATCAGAAAAATTCACATCTGGCTTTTCAAGAAGTTCAAATTCCTTGGCTGGCTTATGTTCTTCCAGAGTTATTTCGTGTTCTTCATGTAGCTTTTCTTGTTTTGAACTTAGCTCAATTGCTTTGTTGTATTCTTCTCGCGCTCTGGCAAAATCCTGCTTTTGATCGTATATATTACCCAGTGCATGGTGAGCCTCTGGAAAGTCTGTACCCAGTTCAATTGCTTTATTGATGTCTTCTGTGGCTTTATCATACTCCTTTTTTGCGATGTATGCGAGTCCTCGATTAAAATAGGATTCTGAATTATAAGGCTCCTCCGCTATGGCTTTTGTATAGTTCGCTATAGCCTTGTCAAAATATTGCAGTTTGTGGTAATGTCTCCCCCAGAGGTAATACTTATTTTTATCATCCGTTTTTGTTATCTCCTTTTCCATATCTAGCTCAACTATATGTGATAAAAAGTGCCCTGTAGCTATTAATCAGATCCTGAACTGGATTCTTCTTCCTCGCCTTCGCCTTTGACTGCCTTCTTCCCCTTGCTTATTGCCTCTTCCTCTCTCTTGATCATCTCCTTGAGCTTAGCTCTTTCCTCTTCGATCTTTTTCTCCACCTCAGAAGGGGCAGCCTCTTCAGGCTTTTTCTCTAGAGGAATCTCTTCCGTTGCTCTTTTCTCCTCGCCTATTGCCTCTACCCCCTCTTCAATCAGCTTCTTAAATTTACTTTTATCTTCGACCTTCTCTACCTCGGGCCCCAGAACGACCTCTTCGATTGCCTTCTTCTCCTTATCTATCGCCTCTTTCCCCCTCTCGACTATCTCATCGAGCTTATCTCTCTCCACTTCGATCCCGCCTTCAATTACCGTCTTCTCCCTGCGTATCGCCTCTTCCTCCCTCTCGATCATCTCCTTGAGCTTAGCTCTGTCTTCAGGCTTTTTCTCCACCTTAGGAGGGGCAACCTCTTCAGGCTTTTTCTTTGGAGGAGGGATCTCTTCCGTTGCTCTTTTCTCCTTGCCTATCACCTTCTTTTCCTCTTCCAATAGCTCCTTTATCCTTCTCCTTTCCATCTCCATTTTCTCTTTTTCTTCCTCTCTCCTCTTTTTCTCAACTTCTATCTCTGCCCTCTTCCTTTTCTCCTCATCCTCCACCGTTCTTCTTTCAGCTTCTTTCTCTTTCTTTCTCTTTCTGATCTTTTCCTTACCCCACATGAATATAATAAACAATACAGTGACTATGATCAATGGAACGATTATAACCTGGGTTATGGGTTGTGGTGGTTCAGGTATTCTTTCAAGAAGATCTTCAGCTTTATTTACGCCGTCAGCATAATTAATTTTTCTGTATAAATCCCTCGCTAATTCTGCATCCACACGAGCAGTTCCGTATTCTCTGTATTCAAGATATCTCAGAGCCTCCTCATAATAATCATCTGCCATATTCTTCGTTTTATTTCCTTTATTAATATCCTTCAATGTCGAATTACACATAGTAACTTCACGGATACGGCTTGTATTCGTGTATATCACCCTTGCCTTCTCTGCATAAATTGTTGCATTTTCATATTCCGCAATCTTATAGTATTCTAACGACTTATTGTAGTAACCTTCGGCTTCCCTCATCATCCCTAACACTACATTAACCTCATCCATGAGACGATCACATTTGGTAACTCCGCTCCAATCCCCGCTTCTTTCAAAGATATACCTCGCCTTTTCCACTAATACACTGGCGTTTTCATATTCAGCTTCGGCAAAGAGCCTTGCTGCAGTGTTATATAATCCCGATGCATTCTGTTTTTCCAAGCATTGCCTTCTTTCTTCCTCTATCCTAAGGATTAGTTCTTCACACTCGGATATCTTTCTACTAAAAATCTTATATCCAAATCTATCATGAAGCTCCTGAGACGTTTCTTTTGCCTTATTAGCAATTTCTTTTGCCTTATCATAGTCGTCACATTCTTTGGATAAAACACGTTTAGTATTTGCTTCCTCGATTAATCCATTTATCGTCTCTAACATGATCTGGGTACAATCTTCTATCCTCGTGTTTGTCTGATTTAGTATGTACTCACTATTTAGCGCACCATCATAGTCATTCACTAGGAGGTATGTATCTCTCGCCTCTTCGAAATAATCCGATGCCTCAAAAAATCCTTCATTGGTGCAGTTGGCACTTGTATACGCATTTACTCCCTTTTCATAAAGATAATTTGCGCGTTCTTTTAGATTACCTACAACCTCGAGTAATCTATCAGACAATTCTTGACATTTCTGTATACCTTCGGGATCATTATATCTCACGTATAGTATAGACGCATTATCCACATACACCTTAGCAGTTACTGGATCTTCTTTTTGGAAAAATTCTAATGCTTTAGCATAAAAATCGTCTGCCTTCATCAGTTCAGACTCTGTTATTTTTTCATTAATCTGCTGATATTTTGTGTTTATTTTTTCTATCCTTAAGGGATCGGGTGGGAGCATATGCTGATAGGTGGAATTTGCGTTATATAGAGAAAGCAGAGCCATATCAAATTGCTCCCTCGCTTTTTTGTAGTCTCCCGAGTTCAGATAGTCTTCCCCTTTGGTATAAGAATCAAGTGCCTGGATATATTGACTATCTCCTCTGGGCCCTAAACAGTTGTTTATCTTTAGGATTAATTCGTTACATTTAGTTTCTCCAACGATATCCCCTATCTGAGTGTATAAATCGAATGCCCTGCTGACATGAATGCTGGCATTTTTGCAGTCGCCGTTATCATAGGCAGCTACTGCAAGTTCATAATGCTGATCTGCAAGCTCTTTTTTTGTTTGTGCACTAATAGAATTG
>Ga0209636_10004671_pt1 | contig 13981 bp, 21 predicted proteins | sample DeeMarSWOR152_54_FD_187464 | JGI IMG/M metagenome (GOLD analysis project Ga0209636, IMG submission 187464) | Marine sediment microbial communities from White Oak River estuary, North Carolina - WOR-1-52-54 (SPAdes) (version 2) | ecosystem: Environmental > Aquatic > Marine > Intertidal zone >...
GGATGTTGATGTTCCGGAAAAGTTTAAAAACGTTATTGTTATGGCGGTTGAAATGGACGCTGATGGAATTGCAACTTCTTCTGCTGTTCCTGCTGCGGCTGCTACTGGAGTGGGTTATTCAAAAATGGCGTTTATGCTTGCTGGTGTGGGCGAGTTTATTCGTAATCTTGGATATGAAGCTATACAATGTGGAAACGATACTGCTTTGAGTATTCCACTTGCGATTGACGCTGGACTCGGAGAGCTTGGTCGCAATGGTTTGTTGATAACGTCCCAATATGGTTCAAGAGTTAGGCTTTGCAAGATTTTGACAGACCTTCCGCTGGAACCTAACAAGCCCATAGAGTTTGGCGTAAAAGAGTTTTGCAAGAAATGTAAGCTCTGTGCTGAACATTGCAAGGCAGGCGCGATTTCAATGGATGATGAACCAAGTTTTGAAGTGACGTGTCGATCTAATAATCCTGGAGCTTTGAAATGGTATGTTAATGTTGAACGTTGCTATCTTTACTGGTGTGAAAATGGCGTAGACTGTTCGACATGCATAAAGGTTTGCCCTTATAATATTGCGTCAGTAAGGAAAGCCAGTCTTTCTCCAAAAAAATTTTGGAAATCAAAGAAACACTGACTTGAGTTTTTCCAAAAACGCTGCAGTTTGAAACTCTTCTGCAGATTTTCCGCGCAAAGGGTTTTCGACAGACCTTCCTATAGTTTTCAACATAGATCTATGTTTGGAGCCAAATAGGATAGAGAAGAAAAGGGAAATTGCAGGGGGACATCTCCACCTTATAGACCTAAAGACTCAAGCTAGAAATTCTGGAGACATCTCCCGCAAATTCCCCCTTTTTCTTTGATTTTCTCTCTAGAATTTAGTTTCATAAGCTCTTTATTATTTAACGCACCACATCTATAAAGAAGCTGTAGAGGTAGGATATATGACTAAAAAGGCTGTAATCGTGATCTCTCTTGTTGAAGAAAGTATTAAAAAACCGAATGAAGAAATTGAAAATGAAATATTAGAGGAGCCTTCAAAAGACCTGCCTAAGATTCCGTGGTCTAGAAGCGTTGAAAAAGTAACCGTGACTGAGGCTTAGAAAGCGATTTATTTACAATAAGGTTGTCATAAAGCTTTGAATTTTTTCTTTCGCGTTAAGAATAATGTTGATGGTTTTTTCACCCTTGTCTGTTAGCTTATACACCTTTTTTCTTCCATTCCACATGCCTTCAGTCAATCCGTTCCTCTCTAGGACGTATAAGACAGAATAAGCTGTGCCTGAGCTTATCAGAATACGGAATTTCTTTTGAATAAGTAATATGAAATCATGACCGCTCATCGAACGCCCTTTTCTCAACTCTGCTAGGATCAGTATGTCTAAGAAGTTTTTGATGATTCTTTTATGTATTTTTCTTAGAATTTTAATGGCAGAGATGTTATTCTTCTTTTTCTCCAACATGTAGATCCGACTCTGAACAGAACTATTTCTAGCTATCGTGCTATTTATTTTACTTTCGGTTAATCTTACGCTACTTAAGGGGCAAAACGTAAAAAACGTATGTCCCAAGAGCGTATGCGTGAATTTTCTTATTTGACAAAAAATGAAGTATTTTCTATCAAATGTAAAAGGAGGTGGTTCTGCATGAAAGTAAAAGTTATGGCGTTAATTTTTATGGTCGTTTTTGTAGCTGTCGCAACATCTATTGTCGCCAATCTCTCAAGCAGCCAAATAGCTGAAGAAAACACTGATTTCACCGAGTCTTATGACACTCTGCAAATCGATGATGATGAAGTAGGCGTCGAACTACTCGAGGAAATCGATACTCCTGGGGGACCCGGATAAAAAATAAGAATACGAAGGCTTAAAATTTACAATGAACTAGTACAGGTTAAGGCGAATCTGATGCGTAAACGGTTAACTGCTCTTGATGTCAGAATGCTGCAAGCGTTATTTGAAGTTGGTCCAAGGAATCTTTCGAAGGTTGCCAGAATTGTTGGGACATCTCGTAAGAAGTTGGAGTTTCGAATAAGGCGTATGCAGTCGGATCCCATCTTTTTTTTGAGAATGCACACATCTGTTTATCATACAAACATTGGTTTGAGAAAAGCTGTTGTTTTTATAGAAGCTGAACCAGGCATGGAGCAGTTTCTTTTCGATTGTTTAACAGTTAATGGATTTTGGATTTATGTTTGTAGGTCTTATGGGATGGGTGAAGGTTGTACAGCTATCTATGCGGTTCCAATAGAACGTTGCAAGGAGTTGGAAGAGTTTATACATGAGTTAAAGCGTTTAGGAGTGGCTAAGAATGTGCAGATTTTTTGGTCCACATGTTTTCAAGGTGGGAGGATAACCTTTGATTGGTTTGATAGCAATGAAGAAAAGTGGGTCTTCCAGTGGGACAATTGGATAAAGGAAGTTCAAACGCAGAAAACTGATCTGCCTTATACGCTAGTGGAATCTAAATCCTATTGTAATTATGCAGACGAAATAGATATTAAAATGCTCGAAAAACTGGAAGCAGATGCGACTAGAAATCTGAGTGAAATAGCCAAAAGTTTGGGGATTAGTCGTCAGCTGGCGCATTTTCACTATAAAAAGCATTTGATAGGGAAAAAACTTGTTGAAGGTTACGAAATTTTTGTAATGCGATATGGCGACTCTCCTTACGTTATGGTTTATTTCATAATATCTTTCCATAATTACGAAAGATTTGCCAAGTTTGCCAGGTCCCTCCTTAACAAATTTTTCGTTATCACAATGGGAAAAAATCTCGGAGAAAATTCTCTCATCGTGGAAGTTTTTCTTCCAACAGCTGAATTTCGAAAATTCATTGACACTTTATCCACGATGGTGAAAATGAAACTTGTAAGAAGTTACAAGTATGCTATACAGGATTTGAGGATAAGACGTCGACAAACCATTTCACCTCCACTTTTCAACGGCAAGTCTTGGATTTATGACCACAAGAATCACTTGGAAATGTTGCAGCAAAAAGTTTCAAAGTTTCTTTCTTAGGCTACGCCAGCGCGCGCGAAGGTACTTCGGCTTGGCAAGTTTCATATGCTGCTTTTCTATATTTATCTGTATGATTGAAGGGCTTGAATTTTTAGTTTCAGGAGTAATTTTTGGTCTTGCTGCAGGGATGTCTCCTGGGCCTCTTCTTGCTTTAGTTTTTTCTGAGACTTTAAAGTATGGAAGAAAAGAAGGAATAAAAATCGCTATTTCTCCTCTAATCACGGATTTGCCAATTGTATTGTTTGTATTGTTCATGTTATCAAGGTTAGTGGGGTATAGTTTTGTAATCGGAGTAATCTCTCTGTTTGGTGCTTGTTATTTAGTTTATTTAGGTGTTGAAAGTCTGAAAGTGAAAATTAACAAATTTGAAGTTGAACTTACGAAAAAAGGTGCTCTGAAACGTGGTGTTATTGCAAATTTCTTGAATCCCCATCCTTACCTATTTTGGCTCTCTATTGGTGGTCCAATGATTTTCGAAAGTTTGAATATACATATTTCGGCGACTGTTCTTTTTATCTTAGGATTCTACAGTCTGCTTGTCGGGTCGAAAATAGGTATTGTTTTAATTGTAGAAAAATCTAAGGTCTTTATTAGAAGCAAGTATTACCTTTACATTATTCGTGCTTTAGGGATTGCATTAATCTTGTTTGCGTTAATTTTTGTAAAAGAGGGTTTAAAATTAATCGGTTTATTTTAAGAGCTTGTAGGATTTTTTGTATATGTGTTTTCGGTTTATTTCTTGCAACTCGGATTGTATGAAATCTTTATTTGGTCGTTTCTTTCGAGTATTGGTGGAACAAATGCGATGAAAAGATTATTACAGTCTATTGAAAATCTAAAGAATAGCGAAGTAAAAAATTTAGTAGATGCCCGCTTGAAAGAATTCAAAGAACTCGGCAATAGATCAAACAATGAGATCTTTAAAGAACTTTGTTTCTGCATCCTAACTGCAAATTTTGACGCTGAAAAAAGCATAAAAGCTCAGATGGAGATAGGAGACGAATTTTTAACTCTTCCAGAATCTCAATTGATAAAAAAGTTGAGGGAACTTGGTCACCGTTATCCCAACACAAGAGCAAGATACATCGTGGATGCGCGGAAATGCAAAAACTCGATAAAAGACATTGTTAAAACGTTTAATGATGAGAACAAATTAAGAGAATGGCTGGTTAAGAACGTAAAAGGAATCGGATATAAAGAAGCAAGTCATTTCCTTAGGAACATAGGTTACGCTGATTTTGCTATTATAGACTTTCACATAGTTGATGTCTTAACAAAGCACAGAATAATTGAGAAGCCAAAGGTACTAACAAAAAGAAGATACTTAGAAATTGAAGGGTTGCTGAGGAAAATCGCAAGAAGATCAAATGTCAATTTGGCAGAGTTGGATTTGTACTTGTGGTATATGGAGACTGGAAAGATTCTGAAGTAATATCAGTAGCTTTAACCCAGTAAGAGAGAATCACCTTGCCAAGGAAATATCGAAGACAGGCGTGAGGCTTGTTCTTTATGATGCTTAGAAAAATCTGCGTTTCTTTTTTTCTTCTTCTTTATGTTGTTCTTGGGATTGTGCAGGCTCTTGGTTTTCAACAGGAGCTACGGTTACCATTACATCTGGTTGTTGTTCTTCTTCAACTTTCTCCGCAACTTTGTCTTCTTGTTCTTCGGTTATTTTGAAAGTTTCTGGTTCCTTTAATTCTTTTTCTAGGTCACTTTTCTTAGATTCCAGCTTTTCCACAGCTTCGCGTTTTGCCTTAATTTTTTCTTCCAGCTTTTGAATTGCCACGTTAACTTCAAGTGTCTTCACGTCTTCTTTCAAGGTTTTCTCTTTTTCCGTTAGTGACTGCAACTCGTCTTCCAATTCTGCCTTTTCCTTCTGAAGTTTCTCAGTTTCTGTCGACAAGGCCAATCTGTTTTCACCTAAGTTTTGTTTTGGCTATTACACAGATAATTAAGTTATGAAGACAGAATCTGAATCTATTATACAGAAATATAGATAGAGCGCACGAAAAAGCCAGTGTTTTCATAAGTAGACAAAAAGAGAGGGTGATGTTGAAAATGCCTGTGAGAGACATATTAGAAGACAAGTTCAATGGAGCGATAAGTTAAGGCGATATGGAGCTGTTGTCGAACTAGAGAAAATGGTTCACATAAAGAGAGCTACGGTTATTGTTGATGTCTGTGCGAAAACTGAAGGGAAACTTTTCCTTATTGAAATAAGGAATATTGAGGATTCACGAAAACATAGCTTAATGGAGTTCTACGCAAGCCAAAACCCAAATATCGAATTTGTGCATGAGACTTATGGAGAGAACAAAATTCCGTTGTTTTTAAGCGATATTACATCGAAACCGTACAAAAAACCTAGAAAACCCAGCATTTTACAAAAGATTTTTGGCAATAGAACAGAGGAGATCGAAGAAACTGAGGAGTTTCCAATATGGGAGATATAGCCATGCACTCATTTAATCAGTTGATTAATTCAACATCGCGGTTTAACTGTAAAAACTAGGGGGCAAGAGTTTGCAAGCAATAAAACTATACTACCCCATATAGATTTTCAACATTCACCGTTATTTAGAGCCAAATAAGTCAGCATAACCTATGGCAGATCTGCAACAGTCTCCACTGCAAATGTTAAATCTTTTATCCATGTTCAGGTAATAGCCTTTAACGAGGAAATTACAATGAGCGAAACGGTGTTGCATGTTTCAAAAATCAGGAATGGCACGGTTATTGATCACATCACAGGCGGACATGCGTTGGATGTAGTGAAAATTTTGGCGATAACTGGACGGGAGAAGAAGGTGATTACGATTGCGATGAATGTCCCTAGTAAACTTTTTAAAAGGAAGGACATAGTGAAGATTGAGGGTAGAGAGTTAAACCCGCAAGAGGTGCATAAAATAGCTTTGTTGGCGCCTCATGCAACAATAAACATTATTCGAAACTATAAAGTTGTGGAAAAGCAAAGAGTTAAGCTGCCGAATCTCATTGAGGACATTATTAAATGCGCGAACCCAGCTTGTATAAGTAACAGCAACGAACCTGTAAAAGCCAAGTTCTATGTTGAAAGCGAAGACCCGCTTCTGCTGAAATGCCACTATTGCGGTTACATTATTGAAAAGAAAGACATTCTCCAACAGTTTTAATAACTGTTTGTCGAATTCGGAATTAGAGATAATGCTTATATCGTAAGATAGGATATTTCTAATTCAGATATGTCTGAAAAAAGACACATCGTATAGATGTAGAACATAAATACACATGGTGAACAACATGTTAGAAATACTCATGCCCACGGTATGGACTTGCTTCGCAGCCTATACCACATGGTATCTCACGTCAGCAAAACATTATGCGCCGCTAACATTCAACGAAGCTAGACTGTTATGGAAAATCCACAAACAAAACACCGATTGCAACTCCAGAAAATGGCATGAAATAAGACGCAATGGAAGCATAATAGGCTTCGAATGTGGATGCGGACACAAATTCGTACAAAAAAGGCCAGTGGTAAGCTGAGGAAGCACAAGTAAAGCTGCAAGCCAATCATACCGTTAACGTGCTTGAACAATAATTCTTACATTGACTGAGACTTTTGAATGGAGTTACGAATCCGCTGTTTTTCTTGAGCAACAGGCAACACATTGCGTGAAGTAATTATTCAGAATCCGACTTTCAAATACGTAAAATCCATAGTTTTGTTTCATACATCTTAAATACTGTACCAAATATTTTGCAAACTAAGACCGCCGGAGTTATTGTAGATGAGCAAGAAGTACTATTACGTCATTGAGGTGAAAGTTCCTGATGGTCCCGAAGGTTGGAAAAAACTGGTAAACAATAGAATGAGACAAGCCCTAGAAAAACTAACAACCGTAGTGGAAGAACTGGGAGGCAAAGTTTGCGTCAGATACTAGAACGCAAGCTGATAACAGTCGCCTTGAATACGCTCTGAATACTATGACGTAATAACATCCTTTCAGAAACGGAGATAAACTGCTGTTATTAACTTATTTTTCCCTATTATTATGCCACATCTCGGAAGAACCCTACTTCATAAGTGACCTTGCAATTTCTAGAACTTTAGCCTTCAGATTAACTTGTTTCATTCCGGTTCGTAAATCTCTGATGTGAAGGGAATGTGTCCATTTATTTTTTTTTAACTAAATGTCCAATTTCTTATTCGCTAGTCAAGATTAGGTTTAAGTTCAACAGTTCTGTCCAAGCTACGCTTTTTAACGGTATTTTAAACATGTTTTTCCTTCTGTATGGGACGCATTTAATGAAAGTTTTTCCTCTGAACTCGTCTTTTTGAATTTCAGCTAAGAGAACATTCACTATTACTGAGCCATCTTTTAGGTGAAGGTTAACATTTCTCCCGAGAATAGATTTTGCTGTGTTTACGTTAAATCCTTCCATAATTTACCACTCCAAATCTTTTTTGGCTATTTTGCTCCAGCAACGCCTGCAAATTGGTCGTTTCTTTCCTTTATAAAGAATGTAAACCTCAATATCCGTCTTCTTGCATTCTTTATTCCACGGATTTCTACAATGTTCCATTAACGCGCACCTCCAGTAGCAAACTACTGACAAACTGTGCCATTTTTTGTTTTTAAAACTCTTTGTGAAACGACATTTCTGCACTGTGGAGAGAGTTAAGTTAAAATGAAAGCATATGCAATGCTAACTTTCACGTTTGTGGTTGAGTCTCTAGTTTCTTTAACGGTCTTATTCCAAATTTTTTCAAAGCCATTTTCTCAAGTTTTTTCATTTCAGCTTTTCTGAAACCTATGTAAATACCGTCGTATTTTCTGCCAACCCAAGCCCTCGTTGACCCGTCTTTCTCAACAATCTTGTTAAGCGAAGGACTGACTATAATAATGCTTGAAACCGTAAATTCTTCTCCATCCAAAATTATCTGGCACTTTTCCCTCAAAACAACCTCTAAACCGTTTTCAACTCCTCTTATCTCGAGAAAATTGCCCCGTCCCCTACGAATAACCTTTCCTAAACCTATTTTCTCAACATCTAAGTGACTAACCCTAGCCCTTGCATAACCTTTCAAATGGACATAGACTTCTGCATCAATCTCCCTTTCACAAGGCATCAAAATGGCGCACGCGTCCAATCTGAGCTTTCCATGGATTTCCTTGACCATTTGATAACCCGCTTAAATTCGGATTATTTCAGGCATTATCTTTTCCTTAGTTATCCTCAGTAAAGCCACTGATGGCTTGGTTATAAAAGGCGGCAACGGATTCGTTGGACTTCCAGGATTTATAAACAAAGTTTTTCCTTCCCATTTAATGCTTGGATTATGCGTATGCCCATAAACAAGTACGTTGAAGCCGTTTTGCTGGGCAATTTCTTTCATTTTTCTCATTCCAAATAATGCTCCAGGGTTATGTGTAACTCCTATCTTCCAGTTAAGAACCTTAGCAGAATCCATTTTCGGCAGTTTCCCACGGACTTTTGGTCCATCCATGTTCCCATAAACAGCTAAAACAGGTGCAAGCTGCTCCAACTCGTCAATAACGGAAAAGTCTACTAGGTCACCTGCATGAACTATGAAGTCCACTTTATCGAAGTTTTCGAAAACTTTTCGTGGAATTTCTCTAGCCCTGACAGGTATGTGCGTATCCGCTATCAAGCCAACAGTCTTAGTTAAACCTGATTCGCGGAGCCGAAGAAGGACTTGTGATTCTTGGTTAACCATTTAAACGGTCCTCTTCAACATCTTGACCGCTTCTTTCTAAATACATAGTCTAACCCCAAATAAAGATTTTAGATAAGCTTGTTTCTCTTGATAAAAAATCTCAATTTCTGCGGCAAATCCGCCTTCACACCAATCCTATGAGAAGAACAAACCTCAAAACTTTCACTTTTTTTCTCAAGAATCGCCAACTGACTATTTCTTCTTGTAACGTCAATTCCATTCAACTCCTTCGTTATAGCTAATGCTTTCGTCAGCTTCCCAGGCCCATTAGTCAAGTCACGTAATTTCTTTACGTTTCTGTTCTTTCGCATAGTTTCTATGCCTTCTGTTGGTCCTATAGCCCTTATCAAAACAGCTCCAACACCATCCTTTAGGTGAGCAACTATGTTCAGAAGCCAGTTTGCATGAACCATACAAATAAAGGTTTTTCCAACGTCCATAAACATCAATTCGTTAAATATTTTCCTCCCTCTGTAAGCTCTGGAAGCTGGGTCATTTCTCCCATAATAAGCCTCGGTTTCCACAATTTTTCCAGACAAGATTTCAGAATCCAGTTTCCTCACCAAGATTTTACCAAGCAAATCCTTTGCAACTAGAGCCGGGTCTCTTTCGTAAAAATCCTTTGAAAGCATTTTCACTTCTTTTACACTCTCCTATCAACTTAATTACATAATGATAAGTAAAAGCTTTGAACTCGCCTAGTTCAAACTTTAAATCTTTAAAGAATAAATCAAATAATCTGATGGAGTCTCCCAATTTGATTGAATCCTACGAATTTGGTGCCATAGTAATAAACGGTAAAAGATACACAAGCGACCTCATAGTTTTCCCAGAACGTGTCATTGATGGCTGGTGGAGAAAAGAAGGACATAGGCTATACATTGAAGATTTAGAGGAAATTCTTAAACATGAACCAAAACCGGAAGTGCTCGTCGTCGGCACAGGCTATTACGGACTCGTAAAAGTCTCACCTAAAATCGAAAACATTCTAAAATCTCATAGAATCGAATTAGTTGCTCAACCAACAAAGGAGGCAACTCAAACATTTAACAAACTTTTAAGCTCTAAAAGACGAGTTGTTGGAGCTTTCCATCTCACATGCTAGAAACAAGGTCTTCTTTTTCCTTAATTTTCTTTCTTTTATGTATGCGCCTATTCTTCAGCGCTTAATCTCGTCAATTTAAGGTGAAGTTATAAATACCCGTTTGAACGGTTTTCCTAGAAGGGTTTTGATATGCCAGCAATAGAGGTTGGTAGAATCTGCGTAAAACTTACTGGTCGAGAAGCTGGAAGAAAATGCATAATAGCTGACATAATCGACAAAAACTTCGTCTTAATAACAGGTCCGAAAAACGTGACTGGCGTGAAAAGGCGAAGGGCGAACGCCAATCACATCGAACCACTTCAAGACAAAATAAAAATCAAGCGGGGAGCATCCGATGAGGAAGTCATGGAAGCGCTTAAGGCTTTAGATAAGCTGGAAGAAATGAAGCAGATGGTTAAGCCAGCTTTCGCTTAGTAAACTCTTATACCTCTATGCCTTTTTCTACTTTGGGAGTGTAGCATTCAACATGCCTAGAACAGTTCCTCCATGGGAAGCTGAACGTAAACTATTGGTGAAAGCTGAGGATAAAACAAATCTCCGCTATGGTCATAAACCAGAGGAAAGACCAGCTGAAGAATATATAAAATACGGTGTCATCAACTTGGACAAACCAGCAGGCCCAACAAGCCACGAAGTAGCCGCATGGGTTAAACGAATCCTAAATCTTCAGCGTGTCGGTCACGGCGGGACTCTAGAGGCATAATTTAAGCTTAAGCCAGAGAAATCCCCACGTGACCGGTGTCCTACCAATAGCGCTAGAGGAATCTAGGAAAATTGTTCAAGCCCTGCTTTTAAGTGGGAAGGAATACGTCTGCGTGATGAAGCTTCATAGAGAAGAAAAAAAGGAACATGTAAAAAAAGTCCTAGAAGAGTTTGAAGGCACGATTTACCAGAGGCCACCTTTACGAGCTTCAGTCAAGCGTCGACTACGCACGAGAAGAATTTACTACATTGATTTCCTTGAGATGAAGGGGCGAAACGTTCTATTTAAGGTAGGATGCGAAGCTGGTACATATATACGCAAAATCTGCCATGACGTAGGCGAAGTCTTAGGATGCGCAGCCCACATGCAAGAACTGCGGAGAACAAGGGCTGGACCTTTTGTTGAGAATGGGAACATGGTAACATTACATGATGTAGCCTACTGGTTTATGGAGTGGCTGCAACAAAAAGATGAGAGCATTTTGAGAAAGTTCGTTCAACCTATGGAAAAGGCTTTGGCGTTTGTTCCAAAAATTTACGTCAGAGACTCTGCTGTGGGTGCCGTCTGTCATGGGGCAACTCTAACAGCACCAGGAGTTTTATCCCTCGAGACTGGAATAAAAGGCGGTTCAACTGTTGCAGTTTTCACATTGAAAGGCGAAGCTGTGGCTCTGACTAAGGCTGTGGCTTCTACAGAAGAGATTTTGAACATGGAGCATGGTGTTGTTGCTGAGACCCGAAGGGTATTGATGCTTAGAGGCACGTATCCTAAATGCTGGAAGAGCGGCGAAGCTTAAAATGCCCAAGAAAAATGAAAGCCTAAACCACTATTTTGCAGCCTATCCAAAATCAAAAATAAAGCTTGGAATAATACACACGCATCTCCGTGGAAGACCTTTCAAGTTTATGACAGCATCAGGTGTATTCTCCAAAAAACGTGTTGACTTAGGCACAAGTGTGTTAATTGAGTCTATGGTTCTTCCTGAAAACGGCTACGTTCTTGATGTTGGATGTGGCTATGGATCTGTTGGAATAGTAGCAGCCTCTTCTAATCCTAATTTGACGGTGATAATGGTTGATGTGAATGAACGGGCCGTTTGGCTTGCGAAACAAAACATTCAACTTAATAATGTCAGCAACGCAGAAATTAGACGCGGCCACCTATACGAACCAGTAAAGAAGTTAACCTTCAACTGCATACTCTCGAATCCCCCCGTAAGCGCTGGAATGGAAACCGTAAAGGCAATAATTGCTGAAGCACCAAAATACATGGCAAACAAAGCAAGCTTCCAGATGGTTGTAAGGTCAAAAATAGGTGGGAAAAGACTGAAAATGCTTTTGGAAGAAGCTTTCGGAAACGCTGAAATACTTGCAAGAAAAAGCGGATACCGCGTCTTTATTTCAGAAAAACAATAAAAACAGCTTTCAATTATTGATGTTGTGTGCCGGGGTCTCCTAGTCAGGTAGGGAGCAGGCCTGGAGACTATGAGATGCCTTAAAGCCTGTGGCCTTTCGGGGCCGCGTGGGTTCGAATCCCACTCCCGGCGCCATGTTACTTTCATCATCTTTTAAGGATAGACTGTTACTCTGGAAGAGACAGGCCTGAAGTTTCAACCTGTTTCTTACTCTTGTCCTTCCTTCGCGGCTCTTTAACAAATATAAGCAGAAGCACTAAAGCTAGTAGTCCCATTATTCCGCTTACGAAGAAGGGAAATCCGATTCCCTTAACGATCAAGCCTCCAAGCCATTCAACCTTGAACTTTTGAGAATGGAACTTATAAAAAAGCCACGGTCCCAAAAGCGCTCCGGCTACCATGCCCGTGTTAAAGCTGGCGGCGAATCTTCCGAATAGTTTGCCTCTAATCTTCGCAGGAACCAAGTCCGCTCTTAAAGCTCGACCAGCAGGCATACTAACGTTAATGCCTAAAGACCGAAACGCCATAACCCCAGTCGCTTGCCAAAGATCAGAAGTGAAAGGCAAAACCAAAGAAGCCAGCCGCGAAGATAGACTCCCAATAGCTATAACTGGCTTCCTACCCCAAACATCAGCTAGTTTTCCAGCAAAGAAGTTGCACAATATTCCTACAAATCCAGAAACAGATAAAATCACTCCGATTTGAAACGGAATGGCTCCAAACATCTCGCCTAGAAACAGAACACCAACTGGCGCAATAAAGCCCACAGCAAAACCATTCGTCAAAGTTGAAACATACAAAACTCTAACTGACCGCAAAATCCAACCAGTAAGCTTAAAATAGTCTTCCTTCGAAGTTTCCCTTCTTTTTTCGACCGAACCATGCCCTCTTGTTTCACGAACTTTCCAAGCCACGAAACCCATGGCTATAACCGACAGTGCAGAATCCACAAAATAAGGAATCCGATAGCTATCTTCCAAAGCCAATCCCAAACCAGTCTCCGACAAAAACTGGATAGTCCCGCCAAAAACTGGTCCCAAAAACCAACCCACCATAGTAGCGGTCAAGAAGAACCCTAAAGCCTCACCTCTCCGGCTGCTAGGAACCTGATCAACCAAGGAAGCCTCTGCAGCAGGACGCACTGCGGCTGTAGCCACCCCATTCAGGGCTCGGACGATCAACAAAGACGGCCAATTCTGAACTAACCCAGTCAAAGTGCCCAAGAAAACATCTGCAAGTAAGCCAGCTTGAATCAACTTTTTTCTGCCGACACGATCAGAAAGGCTCCCAAAATATGAGGAGAGAAGGGCATTTGCGACCAAGAAAGCAGCTACGAATGATCCTATGAACCATATTTCAGCTCCCAATGAAGTTGCGTAGTATGGAAAATATGAAGCTGGCAAAGCACCAGCTATGTTCTCAACTAACGATGCTAAAGATAATACTATGACACTAGCAGAATAAACTTCTGAACGCCGCATCAACACACCATACTTTTTCTAATCGATCGATACTTCGCAGTATTGCGTGAGTTCAAACTTCGAGAAGAGAATTTTAACGTTAGCTTACTTATTAAATCTTGATGTCAAAACTCCATCCCTACGATGAACTAGTGGATTATTTAGGTCATTTAAGAGATCTCGGAGCAAAAACATCCAGACTGTTTATTGTTCAATGAGCATTAGAAGATCTTCTAAAATGTAATTCATGAATTCTTCGGTGGTGCTTCTGCTGAAAAGTGTTACCACACAATTTCTTGTAATCCCAACTACACTTTCACGCTTCTGGGTTTCAAAGACAACATACCAGATTTTTCCATGTTCAACATAATCCCGGTACAGACTCGTGTCAGCAAGATCTGATCCTGCCAGACAAAGCTTTTCTATGCCTGGTATGTCAACTTCATCAAACCATATCAGCTTCGTCGCTTGAGGGTTCGACTCGTGAAGCTGCTTAAGAGTTTTGTGAGAGATCTTCACCTCGACAATCGCTTGGGGTTCGATGAAAAGAACTTTGCTGAGCTTATTTG
>Ga0209636_10004672_pt1 | contig 13980 bp, 8 predicted proteins | sample DeeMarSWOR152_54_FD_187464 | JGI IMG/M metagenome (GOLD analysis project Ga0209636, IMG submission 187464) | Marine sediment microbial communities from White Oak River estuary, North Carolina - WOR-1-52-54 (SPAdes) (version 2) | ecosystem: Environmental > Aquatic > Marine > Intertidal zone >...
GACTATTATTTGAGGAAGAATATAAAAAAATTCCGTGCATAAAGTCAGTGACAATGCAATTTTCAATTGTATTTCCGGATTTCCCTGATAAATAAATTCCATAGACGCCGACATTATCGTTTCCATCGATTGTATAACCCTGGCAGTCAAATATCTTGTCGTTGAAACCAGCGGGGTTGTTTATACAGGTTCCAGTGGTGTATATGTTCGTATTTAAATATACTGCGGTACAGGAAGGATTATCTAATTTTTCTTCGCATTCATCGCAACTTGAACAGCTGCAGCATATTTTCGTACCAGCACAATCAGGATCATCACAATCCATAAGGAGGTCGCAGTCATCATCTCTACCATTACTACAGGTTTCTGTTGCTCCCGGATGTACGTATGGATCATCATCATCGCAGTCATCTCCCTGAGTTTCCTGACATCCCGAAGGAACACAATCAAATGCATCACATGTGCTGGGGGATGAATCAAAATAAGTATCAGAGTCGTCATCGCAGTAATAGGTTATTGTCGGGCAAATACCTGGACCATCAGGAGTTTCATCACAATCATTATCTATTCCATCGCAGATTTCTATATTTCCAGGGAATTTATTTTCATCGGCGTCATCGCAATCAGTTCCGTCACAAATTAATTTTACATAGTAATCATCATCAGAGTCACATGCTATGCCGTCACATCTGAAAGTGCATGCATTTTCAATTCCGTCATCGTTCCAGTTATCTACTTTGTCGCAGGTGTTGTCGTCACCTGAATTTGAGCCCGTTGAGCCCGAATCCCTAATATCTGAGAGAATATTATTACAAACAGCATTATTTACAATAATATTATTTGAAGAACTATACAACTTAATTCCATTCCATTCATTTGAGTTTGCGGTGTTACCCTCTACTATATATCCTGAAGCAAATCGTAAATAGATTCCGTACTTGTCATTTGAATTTGCGGTGTTGTTTAATATCCTGCCATTTGAATTTGCCACTTCAATTCCACTGCCCTGATTTAGATTTAGGGTGTTGTTTACTATATAATTATCTGAACAATAAACTGCAAAAATTCCCTCCATGCCATTTAAATTTGCGGTGTTATTGGTTAGGTTATTGTTTGAGGCGTAATATATGTAAACTCCATAAAAGTTATTTGAATTTGCGGCGTTACCAATGAGCAGGTTATATGAGGTATCCGATTCCTGTAAATGAATTCCAAAATCCTTATTTGAGTTTGCGGTGTTGTTGGTTAGTATATTGTAGCTTGAAGAGGACATACGAATTCCATCTCGAATACCCTGCTCTCCGTTAACATCACCATTTGAGTTTGCGGTGTTGTTGGTAAGATTGTTGTTGTTTGATGAAAAGGATAATTCAATTCCAACCCAATAATTTGAGTTTGCGGTGTTGTTGGTTAATATGTTATTTGATGAAGAAGATAAAGCAATTCCTCTATTACTATTCGAACTTACATTGTTGTTGGTTAATATGTTATTTGACGAGGATTCCATTTCAACTCCAACATAAAAATCCACTATTACGCAGTTTTTTATAGTATTTCTGGATTTTTGATTTAGATAAATTCCATGGGTGCCGACCTGACCATCCCCATCAAGTGCATAACCCTGGCAGTCAAAGATTTTATTACTCGCTGGGAAGTCGATACAGGTTCCACCAACATCAGTAATGTTTCTGCCTAATTTAACAGTAGAACAATCCGGGTCGTTTAGTGCTTGCTCAACGCACTCGCATGCTTCAGTTGGATTTAGATTTGGATCTAAAATAGTGCAAGTGCCTGATGCTTTTTCATAACATGCGCTACAACCAGATTTTATTGTTTGCGTGCTGGTTACTGAATAGGTGCAGGAAGTTCCAGAGCAAGAATAATCTCTGTATTCTTGATCCTGACAGATACATTCCAGATTTCCATCATAGCAATCGTAACCAGGGCCAGTGTCAATCCATCCATCTTGAGTATCGCAGTTTGTACAGGAATCACATCCACAACTTGTATCTGTTCCAGAACAAATATCTGTACATGTCCAATCATAACTTACAGGACTGCAACTTGCAGTTTGACATGATGTGCAGGAATGCGGGCAATCTGAATCCTGGCAGTCTGTATCTCCATCTCCGTCATCGTCTACGTTATTTGAACAATCCTCTCCACCCACACAGAAACTTGAGCAGCCCGAATCTGCACAATCGGTTTGCCCGTCGCAGTCATTATCCTTACCATCCGAGCATAAAGCAGCGGTATTCTCGGGAGTGTTATAACCTCCGCAAGAGCAGGAACAGTCATTGCAGGAGTCTGTCGTGTAAGAGCAGCCTGTTCCGGAGCAGGAGTAATCTATGTAGCTGTTTACTAAGCATCCGTCTCCAGTCCTTCCGGCTCCCGTGCCCTGTGTATCGCAGTTTGTACAGGAATCACATCCACAACTTGTATCTGTTCCAGAACAAATATCTGTACATGTCCAATCATAACTTACAGGACTGCAACTTGCAGTTTGACATGATGTGCAGGAATGCGGGCAATCTGAATCCTGGCAGTCTGTATCTCCATCTCCGTCATCGTCTACGTTATTTGAACAATCCTCTCCACGCACAATTGCTGTGATAACTGTATTACCACTTGGAGTAACATCAAGGTTCATGCCATTGCCTACTATTCCAACGCTTTTATATGCCCCGATTTTATCCCAGTTACGAGAATCTTCATTTCCCAAACGAAATAAAGAAATGCCCCCTAGATTGTGATGCCTTGCTAAATCCAATTTATATGCAATACTGAAGCTATCTTCAAAGTACACGGTGTGATCCCCATTAGAACTGTATGTGAAATATGGCACCTTTGCTGTGGAATCCCACATAAGTTCTGCATTATTATCATTTAGCAATTTCATCGCTTCTGTATACACTATAGCTCCTCCATCATAAGTCCCACCAGAAAGTCGCCAGTGATAACCATAATTCAAATCTATACCTAAAATTATTTTATCCCTTTGGCTTATTTTGCTTACAGCGTAAGTTATAGTATCCTCAACCCAGTCAATAGATGCGACAGGACCCGGGTTATTGCAATGATTGGGAGGCCAACACCCATGTTCATCATATGACATCAATCTGATTTTGTCCGAGCAATCGGCTAATGCACTATAATCTTCCCACACATGTTCATTGTCATTAGTTTTTGCTTGAACGGTAACAATCAGTATTTTACCTGGAGCTCTCCGATCCAATTCCGTATTTAAAGCGCATATAAAATTCGTAAATTTTGTTTTGTAATTAACATCACTACCAAGATTCTCGTAGTCAATATCTATACCGGCATACTCATTGTCTACAACCGCCTGTACAATATTATTGATATGGCTAGCTCTTTTCCCGGGAGGATTATCATCAAGTATATCATGTACTATATTTATAGGGTTCACACCGGATGGTGGTTCATCGTTTTTTATAGAGGGAACAACGAGTATGTTATTAGATTCTGCAACTTGAAGTATATGTGCTCTGGTGGATACCCGATCGGGATACTCTGGGTCATTAAACACTGATATTAAGCTTCCTCCATCATCGGAATTTATTATGTATTCCGTAAAGGTTGATATTTCATCGAATAATCCTACATTATTATCAAATGATTCAGTGGCTGCGGCAAGATCCCAATAAGGGAACCATGCAGCTATCGAATTAAAATTATATAATATATTACCTCCGTGTTCTGCATATATCACATAATGTTCGCGGGGGTATGTGGTTGGCCAAACCAAAAAGGACGCTCTTCCACTGCCATCGGTTACCCCTGTTTGGAGTAAGTCCCCTCCATGGTTTTTGATTTTTACTGTAGCTCCTGAAAAGGGAGTATTTTCGCTATTCTTAACATAAACATGTAAATTCCCTTTGTAGTGAGTGGTAACTATTTTGTATGTTGTTTGGCTGCTGACAACAACAACGTTCTCAACCTTACCGATGTAGTACCCCTGATTATAACATTCCACCCTGTACGACCCAATAGGTACATCTGAGAACAATACAACATTCGTTGCACTATCCACTTCATCAAGGAAGCTACCGCTACTATCATAGAGTAAACAACCAACAGGACTTATTCCGCTACTGTCAGGATATTTTACTGTGACTTGAATACTTCCTGGGGGTGCAAAAACATTCAAATTAGTATTAGTACTTTCTCCGCTATCAAGGAAATCTCCGTCGCCGTTTTTATCGACACAAGCGTAATAACCATACGTTCCCGGTGCTGTGGGAGATGTGAATGTGCAGGAACACCCGGTTCCTCCGGAAGTGCAGCTGCATATTTGCGCGCCACTTGCACAACCAAGGTAATCCTTTATGTATACAGTTTTACTGCCGCAACTCGACAGCCCGGACGCAGAAGCGGTAACAGTTGATGATGGTGCGGCAGGATTCGGGCTCAGTGATAGGGACACAGACCCGGTACATGCACTGATCTTAATATTATCTACCCACACTCCCTCATACCTACCTGGTCCAATACTATAATCACTCTCAAATACGAATGCCACCCAAATATCTGATTGCCCGCCATATGAACTTAAATCAACTTCGATAGGAACCCAGCCGCCTGAGTCGCCACTTCGAGTTACTTTAGTGACCCAACTACCAGCAGAACCGCCATCATCAGAAACCTTAAAATAAAAATGATCACAACATGATTCTGTTTTATACCATAGATCAAAGGTGCATTTTATATTATCTCCGCTATAAGAGCTCAGATCTATATTTCTCTGAAAATATGCATGCATATAATTATCATAATAATTTCCCGTTACATCACTTTCATCCGCGCAGTATCCCGCCCAACTCCCAACACTAGACCTGGCCGTATTGTCCCCCCAATAGTCATAGCCATTTGTCGCATCCCAATCGCCAACAGACCATCCACCAGGCCATGCACCTTCAAATCCCTCAGAAAAAATTACTACTCCTGAGACTGAATTAGCTATGCACAAAAATGTTATACTTACTAATATGGATCGTATAAACAATCCTCCTTTATCATTATGTTGTCTGGAGTCGCTTAATTTACATAAATCCTTAAACACATAAAAAACCTTTTCGCAGATTTTTCTGTACATATTTGCTCTTTTAGATAAAGAGCCCCGTTTTTCCATTTTTTTAGACATACCCATTTTTTATTTTTAAGTTTGATATACCATAATAAATCATTATAACTATAAAAAGGTCCCACAATTTTACAATAGAATATGTCCGAAGTCGGAAGAAATCGCTTTTTTTACCGCACCAGAGACTATATTTTCGCTTGCGATCATGTTCAGGCAGCTGCCGCGCCATTCTTCCTGCCTGTCGATTAAACTGAGGATTTTAGAGTAATATTTCATCTTATCTAATCTATTTATTTTTTAAATACAAAATATATAATAAAAATGGACCTGATATCTTTGCTGCTAATATTAATAATATGCATCGTAGCGTTGTGGATTGTATGGAAACTTATCAAGAAACTTTTGCCGCTTGCCGTATTGATAGTGCTGATTATAATTCTTCTCCTCCATTTGAGGGGGTACATATAACGGGATCATGCTCCAAATAACTTTGCTTTGTCGCTTAAATCCATGAGAATGTTCATAAGATCCCTGCCGCGAATCCTGCCCAGATCTCCGCGAGCGCAGTCCCTTTCGTTAAACTTTGTTACCAGATCGGTGCGGACGTCCCCGGCGATTACTATTGGATTAGGATCCGCAGTGTGCTGTTTTATTGAAATCGGAGTGGCGTGATCGGAGGTTAGCACAACGTTTACCCCCCCCAAATCCACCTCCCCTAAAATCTTCCCCATAACCTCCCTGTCAACCCTTTCAATCATATTCTTTTTTCCATCAAAATTTCCATCATGAGAGGCTTCATCAGTCCCCTTTATGTGCAGGAAGACAAAATCATATTCCTCCAAGGCTTTTATTGCCGCATCCGCTTTGCCCCCTATATTTGAATCCACATGGCCGGTAGCGTTTTCAACTTCAATAACATCCAACCCGATAGTTCTGCAAATACCTTTTATCAAAGCCATTCCCGAAACCGATGCACCCCTGATCCCGTATTTATGTTCAAAACTCTCAATCTCCGGCTTTGTTCCAACACCCCTGGGGAGAATCGCGTTTGCCGGCAACTTCCCTGCTTCGATTCTTTCTTTGTTTATCCTGTGCTCCCTTAAGATTTCAATCGCTCTCTTTACGAATTCATTTAATATGTCCGCGGTATATCTGGACTGCGGAGAAGCGTCCAATGCCTCGGCTTTGGCAATACCAACTCCCGCAATATGCGGATCGGGCTCTATGATGCGTGAGGATAATTCATAAGGGCCCAGGAGTTCTGACCTTCTTATCACCAATGCTGCTCTGTGCCCCCCGGATCTTTTAAAAATAATATCAAAATTCTCAATTTCCAAGCCGTCCAATGAACTTGCAAGTTCATCTAAACCATATTCATCCCTCCCGGCTCTCCTATCGATAATTATCCCGTTTTCATCCAGGGTAGCGAAGTTGCATCTCAGTGCCAGGTCCCCCTTCTTAAGTTCCAATCCAACTCCTGCTGCTGCAAAAGGACCTCTTCCGGTGTAAACCTTGTAGGGATCATAGCCGAACAAAGAAATATGCGCGGTATCGGAGCCGGGGCGAATCCCCGCCCTTATAGAATCCATGATCCCATTAATGCCGACCGACGCTAATTTATCCATGTTTGGGGTATATGCTACCTCAAGCGGTGTCTTCCCGTCCGTCAGGCGGTCGCCCATGCCGTCGCAAACTATGAGCAGAGATTTCATCAATTTTTATTTTATACTTTAAACAATAAAAAATAATAAAGAAAAATGAAACCAAAAATATTAATTACCGACAAACTGCATGAGGATGCTGTTCAGGAAGCAAAAAGTTTTGCGGATGTTGATTATGCCCCGGGGTTAGGAGAAGATGAAATAGCGGAGATAATCCCAGCATATGATGCTTTGATTGTCAGAAGCACGACAAGGGTCACAAAGAAAATTATAGATGCAAGCAATTTGAAGGTTATCGCAAGAGCCGGAGTCGGATTGGATAACATTGATCTTGATGCCGCGGAAAAGAGGGGAATTGAGATCGTGAATGCCCCGACATCCCTTACTGCATCGGTTGCAGAGTTAACCTTCGGGTTGATGCTCGCTCTGCTCAGGGATATAGCAAAAGCCGATCGCTCGATGAAGGAAAACAAATGGGAAAAATCAATTTTTACGGGAACGGAACTGGAAGGAAAAACATTAGGTGTTATAGGATTCGGGAGAATAGGAAGAACTGTGGCATACATAGGGGAGGCATTTGGAATGAGAGTAATTGCTTATGACCCGTTTATCACCCCCGAGGATGTAAGGGAGGATGACAGGTTAAAGCTGGTTGAAAACCCGGATGATTTACTGAGGGACGCGGACATAGTTTCGATCCACTGTGTGCTTACGCCGGAAACAAAACATTTAATAAACGCCGAGAAACTTTCTTTGATGAAAAAAACCGCAGTTCTTATAAACATCGCAAGAGGGCCAATTGTTGATGAAAAAGCGCTTTATGAGGCGTTAAAGAATAAAAAGATGAAGGGGGCTGCGCTGGATGTTTATGAAAAAGAGCCTCCAAAAGATTCCCCACTGCTGAAACTGGACAATGTTGTTCTCACGCCGCATATCGGGGCATCAAGCGAGGAAGCCCAGAGAAAAGCTGGGATGACCGTGGTTGAAGAGATTAAAAAAATGCTTGCTTAAATGCAAAAAATGATCGGGAGGATAATCAAGAAGGAAAATATTCCGAAATTTTTGGATGAATTAATGAAAGATTACGATGTAATCGCACCCGTCAGAGTGGGTGGGGATTTTTTCTTTAGGATCATTAAATCCCGGGGTGACGTCTGCATGGATTTCTCCAATACCGCTCTTCCCCCAAAGGAATTTTTCCTCCCCCACTCAGAGCAGATTTTTGAATTTGAAAAAGAAAATATACTCAGCGGAAATGAAACCTTAAAGAAGAGAATTATTTTTGGCATAAGACCCTGTGATGTCAATGCACTCTCCCTGCTCGACAAAGTCTATTTCGATGATCCTTACTACATGAAAAGAAGGAAAAATACTATCCTGATAAGTATAGCATGCAATGATCCCCTGCCAGATTGTTTTTGTTTATCTCTAGGTACTGGTCCGCACTCATCCGATGCCGATATTACATTAACGGATTTGGGGGACAGGTACTATGCAGAAGTAAAGAACGACAGGATAATCAATCCGGATTTATTTGAAAATCCAATCCCTGAAGATAAAGAAAAGAGGGATAAAAAGCATAAAGAAGCTGAAAATAAAATTATAAAGCAAATAGACCCGGAGGATATCTCAAACCGGATGGGAACGGCTTTTGATTCCCAATACTGGGATAAAGTCGCAGCAAGATGTTTATCCTGCGGGGCATGCACTTATCTGTGCCCGACCTGTTATTGCTTTGATATTTCTGATAAATCCATGTTTTCTGCTTACAAAGGAAAAAGAATCAGATGCTGGGATTCCTGCATGTTCCCGGGTTTTACGGAACTTGCAGGCGGCGAGAATCCCAGGGCAACAAAAGTTGAGAGATTTAAGCAGAGGGCGTATCATAAATTTAAGTATTTTCTGGAAAGGTACGGGCAGGCGGCATGTGTTGGCTGTGGAAGATGTATAAACTCATGTCCTGTGGGTATAGATATCTCAAGCGTAATAAATGAAAGGGAATAAGATCAAGGACCCACATATTTATCTCAATAAAACTCTTTCTATAAACAAAATCCACTTCTTTGGTAATTTTAACCTTCTCATCGCTCCAGATAAAATTTCGACATCCTCTTTATGGAATGCTTTTAACTGGATTAAAAATATTAAATAAATCAAGAATGCTGTTGAAACAAGTATTCCAAGAACAACTATTTTTAATAATTTTTCTATAATTTCAGAAATAATATCTGTTGGTTGAATTAAACCAGGGATTAAAGTTCTCAAAATTTCGCTCATATATGGTTTAAAGAAAAATAATAAGCTAATTGTAACAAGACCCGCAATTATTGGTTTATAAATATCTTTCGGGATCTGCACTCTTGTTATTTTCGACTGCTTTAAAAACAGGATTGCCATGATTATAAGAGATATTGCTGATGCGAGAGCGGCACCATTTATTCCAAATATGCCGTATGGTGCTAACACACCGTTCTCTGGAATAAAAATAAAGTTTAATATCACATTTATTGTTGCTCCAACTGCGATAATTTTTCTTGTAACATCCAGTCTTTTCATTGCGGAAAGAACGTATTGTGAAGGTAATGAAAAGAGGAATATGAAAAGTCCAATTGAGTATAACATTAAAGCAATGTAGCCGACAGCATAATCCTGTCCGTAAATAATTGTTAAAATTTGTTTTGAAAATACTAATATCGCAAGAAGCACAGGTATTGTGACCAGAGAGAGCCATCTTATAACCGTTGTTGTAATTTTATTGATCTCTGTTATGTTTTTTTTGGCCCACAACTCTGTAATTAGTGGAAAAAATATGGTGCCAATAGCCTTTCCAAACATAGTAATCACCATAGAAAATGCAACAGCGATTGTGTAAACCCCAATCATCGAGGCGCTGGTTTCTGGTGGAAGAAAATACCCAAGCATTATTCTATCCGTGTAAGCGTTTATTAGCGACATGGATGAAATTAAAACCAAAGTTAAGCCGAATGGTACCATTTCCTTCAATAATAAAAAAGAGTCTGCTGTTTCATTCGACTCGGGTAGTTTTCTATATTCCTTTAATGCCCAATACCACCCGATTAGAGCAGCAAATAAAAATGATAATAAAAAACCAAACGCAATACTTTCTGCCTTAAATCCAATGATAAATAAAAGAATTACTGTTAAAATTACTTTAAATATTTCCTGAAAACTTTGTATATAAGAAACAAATTTAATTAGTTTTCTTCCAATCAAAAAACTGGTCGCTACGGTATAAAAATTGTGGATCAAAAGGTAGGACGCTAATATATAAAATATTGGAGCTAATGCGGGATTATGAAAAAAATTTGAAAGACTACCAGTGAATAGCATAATAAAAGCAATACAAATGATCGAAAAAATAGTCCCTGCGGAAAGGGAAATTTTTAAAACCTTTCTCACGTAATTGAATCTTTCTTTTTTGGCATAAAACGAAACATATCTTTTAACCGATTCGCTACATAGACCGAGATTTGAAAAAATTAAAACAATACTTATAACACTCAGAACAAGAAAGAACATACCAATTTCTTCCTGTGAAACGGTTCTTGCTAATATTATATAATAAATAAATCCAACGAATTTTACAATAAATGCTGATAGTATCATCCATGCGGAACCCTTTGCAATGGTTTTTGTGATTGACATGATAAAAATTAAGATTTAAAGAAAATTTATTAACTTAAATAGAGTAAATAGATTATAAATATAGATTTACATGTGTTCAAAAAAGTCAGACCGTTTGAAAGTCTTTGATTTTTGATTTTTAATGAGAAAACTTGCTATATTGGTTTCACGATTTCTAATTTGATTTGCTTGGACATATCTGCATTTATATATTCAAAATTCTATTACATAATAACTACAATGTATTTAAAAATGGAAAACGATACAAAAGAAAAAAGGACTGTTGGGAAGAGAACCCCAAAGAAGAAATCAGAGGCATATAAAGGCATTCTGATATCAACCAATATATTCAAGGATAGAGAGGTTTCCGTGCTTGAGAGATTGGTTGAGCACATGAAGGATGATCACAACCTCCGATTTTGTGATATAGCGGGGATGTTGAATAGAGGTTATGGCGCGATCCGAACAGTATATGTTCGAGCAAGAGAGAAAAGGCAAAAAGGGGGTGATGGAAAATGATAAAAAATCTAATTGAGAAAATAAAAGCTGCTCAAAGCAAACTCATTCATTTCTTTGATGGAAGTACGCCAACAATTGAGGAAATCGCAGAAGACGCTTTTGTGGAACCTGGATTTCGGTACATTTAGTAACTATGACCCGAAATTGACCCCTTAAAACCGCATTCTATCAGACAACTAATATTGTTTTTGCAGACCGAAGTATTTATTAATAATAGTTACTAATTAGTAACTATGGCATTTGAAAGAACCACGACAGTTGATGGAAAAAGGTATCGGCAGCTTGTAGAATCAAGATGGAATCCAGAAAAAAAGCAATCCAGAATTCACGTAATTAAACATCTTGGAAAAGTTATTAAAGAGGGAGGTAAAGAGAAATTAGTTCCATCCCAACTAAAATTCGATTCAGTAGATCATGCATATCCTGTCGGCGAATTGGCATTATTCTGGAAAGTTGCAGAGGAGTTTGAAATACAAAAAAGTATATTGAAAGCTATTGGTAGAGATGATAAAGATACATCAATGGCAATATTGATCCTTGCAATAAATCAGTTGATGGGTCGAAAATCCCTGACAAAAATCGGGGGGTGGATAGCAGAAACTCCAATTCCGAGATGGACAAATATCGATCCAAATAAATTAAACAAGGATTATTTTTTATCGGCATTAGACAAAATATCGGCACAGAATGAAAACATGAAAAGTTCATATTCATATATCATTCAGAACAATATTACTAACGTCTGGAGAAAAATAATAGGCAGCGAACCAGAGAGGTACTTTTTCTATCAAGATATTACGCGAATACGATGGAATGGTAACAAATCGATATGGGCTGAAAACGGATATGGAGCTCAAATTGGCAGACCACATATTGGATTTGGATTAGTCATATCAAAAGACAGCTACATGCCGGTAATGGGATATCCTGTTAGAGGATCAAATCCAGATAAAACAACTGTTGAAGAAACAATAGACAATTTATCCCGATGGAACATGAAAAAAATTACACTTGTATGGGATCGTGGTTTTGTCAGTAAACCAAACATAGATTACGCAAGAGAATGGAAATTTCATGTCCTTTCTGGTGGACCCCATACTTCAAATGAGGTTATTGATAGAATTACGAAATATACTGATTCTGAAATCGAAAAGAGAGAGAATATTCTTGCAATGTCCCGTGGAAATGGTGTTTACTGTATCGAAGATACCGGAAAATTGTATGGACACAACTGTAAAATTGTTGTCATGTTGGATCCTCAAAGACGCAATAATTCACGTATCGAAAGAGACTTACATATTCAAGAACTTGAGTCTGAAACCTCAGGAAAGAAGATTGCAGAGTTGAAAAAAAATTTGTCGCCAATTGTTAATCCCGCAAAAGGTAGAAGAGGCTATGAAATCAATAGAGATGAAGAAGAGCGCGCAAGAAAACTCGATGGAAGATCTTTATTCTTTTCTACGGATATTGCAATGTCAGGAAAAGAACTAATCAGGACATATTTCCAGAAAGATCATATTGAAAAAGCATTTAGATATTTAAGAGGTAGTGCCTGCATGGCTCCCATAGGATATCAGCTTCCAAATAGGGTAGAAGCATATCTTTCTGTTGTTAATTTCATTTCGTATGAATTGATTGCTGCCATCTTATGGAAGATCGAGAAATCCAAGACCGGTGTAAGCTATGATAATTTGATGGAAAGAGCTTCAAAGATATTTGAAGTTGAATTTTCATCCAAAGGTTCGAAACTATACCGGTGGACACATATTTCAAAAGAAGATGAGAAACTTTTCAAACCATTTAATATTTTAGCAGTGCGCAGTTGATTAATTTTAGGGGTTTCTTTTTTTGTGATATGATTCAGCAATTTTATCGGTATGCAGCGCCATGTTATTTCAATCGATCCAATAAATTAGAGAAAATTAAAATTGGATTGGTTCTACCGCATGCGAAATTCAAAACTCAAAAACATAGTTACTAAAATCGCCGAAATTCAGGTTAAAAAGATTATCTAAATTTTTATCAGAATTCTAATTTTTCCTAATCTTATTTTTCAATAAAGCGATGCTCTCGTAAGGCATTATGGGGGCTGTAAGTATATGAGATTGCTTCGCAATCTCAATACACAAAATTGCTTTGCAATTTTGATTGCCCCCAAAATTCATTCTGATGATCAACCTTCGCAGATGTGGCAGAGCGAAGCTCTGACACATGTATGAGAGACGAAGTCTCTCAGTCACAACTTGCTTCGCAAGTTCTGGAACACAAAATTTTAAATTTTGCTGTTTCATAAGGTTGGATCATGCTTTGTCCAGAAACCGTTGTGCAATGCATGGGGGTGATAACCCCCATTCATTCTGATGATCAACCTTTCAGAAGGTTGAGAAGGAACTGCCTAAAGCAAGCGATTTTATTGATTGATATTATTTTTTTAAAAAAAGAAATTAAAAATTAAAAAAAACTACTAACCTTCCTTGAGGAACTCGGTGACGTATTTGAATTCATAGGTCACATAGTACATATTCGGGTCAGGTGTTGGTGCCGGGTCTATCAACAGGGTGAAATGCTTTTTAAATTCTTCATCTGACATAAACACTGCATCTGAGCAGTGTTCTCTCGAAGCGTCTTCACACAAATGGTCATTCATTGCCGATCTCATATAGACTAACCCGTCCTTCCCGGATATTCTGTAGGTGGTGGGATTAATTTTCTCTCCAACGCCCCCCAGACCAAGTAAATTTTTGTGCTCCGGATAAATGTCCTCCGATCTATGCGTCCCGCTGCCCTCATATGTTGTATCCTCCGTTAAAACCCATATTCTCGAATTGGTTATAATAATTGGATCAACCTCCTTTACGGTTTCACCGTCAGCGCCTAATGTGAAAAGAATCGAATAGTTTACGCCGTCATATCGTTCTTCCATTTGAATGTAATATTCTCCAAGCCCGGATACATCGACTCTTGGGCAAGTTACTCCCGTAACACCTCCCGGCGGCATCTCCGCCTCAAAACTCTCGAATTTTTGTATTACTGCGTTGCTAAAGCTCTTAT
>Ga0209636_10004674_pt1 | contig 13979 bp, 9 predicted proteins | sample DeeMarSWOR152_54_FD_187464 | JGI IMG/M metagenome (GOLD analysis project Ga0209636, IMG submission 187464) | Marine sediment microbial communities from White Oak River estuary, North Carolina - WOR-1-52-54 (SPAdes) (version 2) | ecosystem: Environmental > Aquatic > Marine > Intertidal zone >...
GTTGGAGAATTGCTGAAAGAGAGGCACAAGGTCATTGTGCTTGACAACCTTCAGCAAGGTCATAAGGAAGCTGTCCTGCCTCTGGCTGAGTTCGTTTTGACTGATATCTGTGATACTTCAAGTCTTGAGAGCGTCTTTCACCAGTTCGAGATTAATGCTGTAATGCACATGGCAGCCGAGACGGTGGTGGAGTATTCCGTGACCGACCCCAAAAGATACTTCCATAACAACGTCGTCGGTGGAATTAACCTGTTAAATGCCATGCTGGGGCATGGTGTAGATAAGATTATCTATTCCTCTACTGCTGCTGTCTATGGTGAGCCCCGCAGTATTCCCATAGAGGAAGACCATCCTGGAGCTCCCATAAATAGCTACGGAGAATCGAAGTTGATGTTCGAGCGGATTCTGGAGTGGTATGGTAGAGCTTATGGGCTAAGGCATATATCCTTCAGATATTTTTGTGCTGCTGGGGCAACGGAGCTTCTGGGCGAAGACCATCGTCCTGAGACCCATCTCACCCCCAACGTCCTTAAAGCAGCCTTGAATAGAAACAACCCGGTTTCTGTATTTGGCACAGACTACCCAACGAAAGATGGAAGCTGCATCCGGGACTATGTCCATGTGGTGGACATTGCCCAAGCCCATCTCTTAGCTCTAGAAAAGATAAATGACCTGAGCGGGAACATTTATAACTTAGGGAATGGCAAGGGGTATTCGGTGCTCGAGGTCATCAAGACCGCAGAGAAAGTTGCAGGTGTGAAAATCCCGGTCAAATTTTGCCCACGCCGTCTTGGAGACCCCGCAGTGCTGGTGGCTAGTGCAGAACGAGCCAAGAAAGAATTAGGCTGGAAGCCTCGATTTTCGAAACTCGAAGGCATCATCGAGAGCGCCTGGCGGTGGCTTAAGAATCATCCCGATGGATACGAGCAGTAGTCGTATCACCAAGGCAATGATACTTGCCGCAGGAGAAGGCACCAGGCTAAGACCACTCACCTTGGAAACTCCGAAGGTGCTTTTACCTTTAGCGGGAGTACCACTGATTTGCTATACCTTTACCTGGCTCAGAAGCCATGGCATAGAAGAAGTATGCATCAATCTCCACCACCTGGGTAACAGGATAAAGGAATCGCTTGGCGATGGCTCTCGTTTGGGAGTTGAAATCCGTTACTCTGATGAGGATGTGCTTCTGGGGACCGCTGGCGGGGTGAAAAGGGTTGAGGATTTTTTTGATGGCACGTTTGTTGTCGTATATGGGGATGTCCTTACCAATTTTGACCTCTCGGGTATGATGAAGCTCCACTGGGATAAGCAGGCTTTAGCAACATTAGCAGTGACCGAGACTTTTAATCCTTCGGAAGTTGGTGTTATTCAGATGGGAAAAGACGGCAGGATTCTCTCTTTTCGTGAGAAGCCTCGGAAGGAAACTAAACCGGGGGATGTGGCGAGTGGTGGGATATATGTGTTAGAAAAGGACGTTCTTGACTCTATCCCAAGCCAGGGCTTTTGCGATTTCGCCTACGATGTTTTCCCTAAACTTATAAGAGCGAACCTCCCTGTTTATGGGTATGTACTTGGACAGGAAGATTACCTCATTGACATTGGTACCGTTGACAAATATCTCAAAGCGGATGAGGATGTAAAATCAGGGAAGGTGAAAATGACGTATGAAGAATAGAGCAGTGTTCCTCGATAGGGATGGCACTATTGCCCGGGATGTCCACTATTGTCGGCGGCCAGAGGATTTTGAACTTCTTCCCACCGTCCCCGAGGCAATAAAACTTCTAAATGACAGTGGTTTCAGGGTTATAGTCATCACCAACCAGTCGGGTATTGCTAGAGGATATTTTACTGAGCATACGCTGGCTAAAATTCACGAAAAGATGGAAGATGGACTTGCCAAGCTCGGAGCAAAGGTGGATGCTATTTACTACTGCCCGCATCATCCTGACGACGGCTGCGACTGTCGGAAGCCCAAGACTGCTCTTTTTCGCCGGGCTGCCCAGGATACGGCGATAGATTTTAGCTTGTCCTACGTGGTTGGGGATTTGCCTATGGATATAGAAGCTGGCAAAACTCTGGGCTGTAAGACAGTTCTTGTAACCACTGGACCCAAAGCAGGAGAAGATATCCATGACCCACCTGACTACACTGCGGACAGCCTTATTAAAGCAGCCCTGTGGATAATAACAGATGCCGATGTAGAGAATTCAGGATTGTAATTTGGGCATGGACGACATGAAACCAGCCAAATTCGTATTTGATGCCAAAGATGCTACGAAGGGACTCAAGCACGGTAATATTTTTGGATTAGGGGAGTGAGGAGCTTGCCTGGCCTATCGATGGAAGTGACAGAGATAAGATGACATGAGCAACGTAACACCTATACTTTTGTCGGTCGCTCCGGAAATGACATTTTTGATTCACAGGCTGAAGTGAGTCTATAATAAGGCATGCGAAAAGGACTGGGTTTTGTGTCTATGGTGCTACAGTTGCGTTTTAGACTGACAAAAGACTTTTCCCGGACGGTGAGGTACTACAAGAGATATGGTTTGCGGAAAACCATCGCTGCACTCCGCAGCGAGATGAGCAAGGAAAAGCCGAGAGACCATAAGGTCGCATCCTTCGCTGTGACAAACCGGCTCGCCAGCCCTATGGTTGAGGAGTCAATCCTGTTGAGAGTAAGCGCGCTTTTCCCGAATAATCCTTACTCTGTCGTACTATACAGACTCCTATATTATCAAGACATCGTGAATCTGACGAGGGATATACCCGGTAGTATTGTCGAATGCGGTGTTGGCTCGGGCAGGACTTTGGCTATGTTAGCTCTCCTTACGAAAAGTATCAATTTGCAGAGGAAGATTTGGGGCTACGATTCTTTTGAAGGACTGCCCAAGCCAAGCTCAGAGGATCTGCTTTCCTCTCGTAGTATAGCTGAAAAGGGACTCCTCAGATTCAGCGAAGGAGTAAAAGGGGTATTGGAAAGCCTCAGAATTGTTGGAATCAATGAAGACACAATACGAAATGACATCAAGATTGTGAAGGGATGGTTCTCGGATACCCTACCAACCTATGATGGTCCGCCAATAGCCATATTGCACCTAGATGCTGACTTATATGAGTCTACAAAGTGTATATTGGAGTACTTATGGTCTAGAGTGGCATCGGGTGGTGTAGCAATGTTCGATGAATATCACCAACCTGAATTATGGCCCGGGGAAAAAGTCGCTGTTGACGAATACTTTGCTCAGAACGCACGGAACGTAAAGGTGGTAAGAGACCGCTTCTCCAACTGGTACTACACCATCAAGAAGTAGGTGCCCTATTTACAAGACGGGCGATAAAATATTAACTGACGGGGCAAGCATAGATATGCACAGGAGAGACAACCTACGTGCTTAGGCGTTGTCCCTGTTACCTCACATATGCAGTAGCGCTCAGAGAAGAAGCAGCCCTGTGGATAATAACAGATGCCGATGTAGAGAATTCAGGATTGTAATTCCCGTCTTATGCGCTTCGGATGTCTCTTTATTAGCTCGGCATCGTAGTCAGGCTGTGCTTTACTATATCTCTCACCACTTAATACCAACACCTCATCGGTCTTTTTCTAGTCAAACCTGAATAAATCTTCATTATTAGGGATAGGGTAATGCGTCGACCTCAAAAAGACGGCGCCAGTCGAGCCGTAATGTTCGGCTCAATCTGGCTTCCGGGAAGGAGGGGTGGACAGACCAGCCGCGTCTCTTCAGTGCTGCAGCGAGCGAAGTGGGAGGTGTTGCGTCGGGCGCGAATGCCTCCGTGCGGCTATCGGTATATATAAGAAGTCCGCTCGGCCGGAGTGCCGAGAGTGCCGCATCCCAGAGATACTCAAGTGTATCCGCAACGCAGTCCGGGTCAATTACAACTAGGTCCATTGTCCCCTGTGCCTTGACCAGTTCAGTACAGGCAACTACAACATCGCCAGGTGCATGGGCAAGGCGGAACATCCGCTCTCCAAGTGCTGAACCGAGGGTCTGGTCTGAGGTAACCAGAACCGCGCGTCCACCACGGTGGGCACGCCAGTCACTCGCTAGACGCCGGTATATTGTTCTACCAAACGGGGTCGAGCCGCACTTTGGGCATTGTTCCGGCACCGTTCCATCTGAAGCAGGCAGTCCTAGTGGTTCACCGCAAATATTACAAATTCCGTTGACCACATCTTTGCGCCCATCGAGGATGGTATGCACTGTGTCACGCGTTAATGGGTGGGCAACTGATGTAAATTCGTCCACCATTGCTGGCAGCCCCGGAAGGGTCTTGGTGGTCACTGATGCCAGCTGCGGCACGTCCCCTAACCGAGCCCCGACACTTTCCAGGAAATAACTAAACTCGATGTCCATACCGCCTTGCGGCATCGCCGGTGAGAATCCGCCATAGAGTGCGACCGCCCCGCGCCGGAGTATGAAAACGCCCCCCTGAACGTGGGTAAAGGGTCTATCTGGGTGTTGCGAAGCAAATTCTGGATTACGAAATTTGCCAAAATCGGGGTATGCCGCTAACTCCCGGCCAAGAGTATATTTAGGAAGGTGTACCCGAGTACCTGCCAGCACCTCACTCGGATGCTCACGCATGTGATTGATTAGTGCGCGCTCCCATCCGTGGTGGCCGATAAAGGCCTCATTGCTACAGAGGTAAATTGCTAGTGGGGCGTCACCGTATTCGAGCGCGATGTTGGAAGCGGGCCCGCAGAACAGGTTCTTTTCCTTCAAAATCAGGCGGACCTGCGGCTGGTTCGTGGCTATCTCAATCAGCATCTTCCGGAACTCGTAATCGCTGCCATTATCTACAATGGTCAGCGTATAAGGGGTCGTGGTGTGCTGCAGGACCCGTTTGATGATTTCTATTGCCTCGCCGCGGTGGTCGTAGCGGTCCGTGTTGTATGTGACGAGAAAGATATCGACGGGATTGTTGCGCCAGGTATCGAGGTAAACCTGCATTATCTTGTCCACGCCAATCCTTTCCTGCAGGAAGCGTCGCGCCTCAAAATTCATGGCAGCCCGCCGTTCGGGAGTCATGGCGAGCAGTCGTAGTACGCCCGAGGCGAGTGCTTCGGGGTTTTTAGGTTTCACCAGGATTGCTTCTACCATGTCGCGTAAGAAGTCGGGAATTGCGGATACAGTACTTGCTATTACGGGGCGTCCGACTGCCATGGCTTCAGCGATAACCGCTGGGAAGCCCTCGGTGTCACCGTTTGCCGCAACTATGCTAGGGACAACGACGAAATCTGCGGATTGAAGTGCCCTGACTATGTCCTGCTTATGCTCGATGGGCCCCATGAATTTAACGTTGTCCAACCCGAGTTCAGCCGCTCGCTGACGGCAGCGCTCCTCGAGCGGCCCGTAACCGTAGAGCTCAAACGTGACTGGCTTGTCGCGAAGGATGGCTGCAGCCTCGAGAAGGATATCCACCCCTTTCTTCTCGACAAAGCGACCGACAAAAATACCCTTGAGCGGGGTATCATATGTCGGGGGTTCGACGGGAGCAATCTGTTCAAAGCCGTCAATATCAATCCCCGGGAAGCTCAGAGCGATTTTCTCACCGGGCACACCTTGTCCTTCCAGGAAAGCCTTTTGATACTCTCCGTGGGTAAACACCTTCTTACAGGTCGCTGACCGGACTACATCGGCGATCCTGTTTCGCTTCCGGTTGCCGTTGTGAAAGATGTCCACGGCATGGGCGAAAAATGTGAAGGGCAGCCCCGTTGCCTCACAAGCTGGCCATGCCAGGAGCGTTGTCGCCGGGTAGGCAAAGTGGGCGTGGCAGAATGTACGCTTATGGGCAACCAGTAGTTCGGCAAGGTGCTGCGCATCACTGACCTGGTACGACTTGACCTTAAAATCGAGCTTCGCAGCTCGTTCCGGACCAGTCTTGTAGTAGACCTTGACATCCTGGCCTTGCCGAATCAACCAGCGGATCTCGTTTATGACGAAGGTCTGGGATAGCGCTGGCCAGTCCCAGAGGATATAAGCAAGCTGCAGCCCCTCGAGCTCGTAACGGATGCGTTCTGCCAGATGTTTTCTGAGAACGATGTGGCGATTTTGGTCGAGGTCTACCGTCGTGGTGATATTCCCAAGTTTTTTGCTATCAATGTATTGGTCGGCACCGATTAATGGCACAAGAGCAGGTGGGTAGAGACGGGTGTAGGAGATAATGAGGTCCCAGTCAACCAAGCGACGTAACGACTCGTCAAACCCGCCGTTTTGCAGGTAGACAAACCTCCGGTGCATAAAAACATTCAGGTCGATAAAATTCTCGTCAAGAAGCGTACGCCGGTCATAACAAGTGGCACGAAAGAAAGTACGGTGCTCATCCACATCATGGCATCGTAAAGCGGCGTATGCGGTGGCAAGTTCATCGCACTCGGCAAAAATTGCTGCCATAATCAGAAGATAGTCCTGATGCCAGGTGTTATCGCTATCCAGATAACCGATAAGGTCTCCACCTGCCGAAGCAACACCGGCATTGCGTGCCGCGCTGACGCCCTGATGGGCTTGCCTCAAAATTTTGAGCTGCCCCGATGCAAGCTGGTTCTCGAACCGTTCCTGTAAGACCTCGCAGGTCCTATCCTCGCTGCCATCATCGACTACGATGATCTCAGCCGGAGGGTACGACTGGTTGAGAGCTGACAGTATAGCGTCAGCGACCACCTTTTCCCGGTTCCAGGTAGGCATGACAATGGAGACCTTAAGCGCTTTTCGGGCTAGCACACGCTGCGCCATCCTCTCGATTTTAGCAGGCAGTTCCTCCAACAGCTGGCCGCCCCTGCTGTAAAGGGCTCGCAGGATTTTGCTCTTCTCACTCCAATCCGGCAGTAGCTGAGGGCCGAAGACAGGTTCATCAAATGGAGCGACCACATTTCCAGAGACCCTCTGTTTAATCCATTTGTCGTAAGAATCACTTGGAGGTGCCTTCGGCGCATGAACAACTACGGGTGCAAGGTTTGCCAAGAGTCGCCGATTCACCGCCTTCTTCAGTCTGTCTGGTATCATCGCCTTGATACTCATGGGGACAAAGCGTTGATAATAAGGGAACAGCGCATTTCCAGCCCGTCTGAACTGCTCGGTGCCCCGCCGCCACAGCGCTTTGAATGGGCGGCGCATGTTTCGCAGCAGCCGTCCTTTGAATCTCGCCCAGAAGCTGCGCCAGCCTTCAGTTAGGATAGCCCTGATGCCGCCGAGCATAAGCTCGTAATAATGGCGGCGGCGGCTGCCCGAGCGCAGCAGCTTTTCGATGATTCTCTGGTAGCGGTTTACAAGCTGCATGGGTATGCTTTGCTGAATCTGCTGTATCTGGGATTCCAAACGATGTATCTGGGATTCCAAACGACGCGTCTGGGCGGCTTTTTCTTGCAGGCTCGCATCGAGTGCCCTCACCGCTCCAACGTTAAAAATATCATGCTGTGCAGCGAGGTTATAGAAATCCCTATAGCGAAATCCATATTTTTTCTCGAGGCTTATCGCCATACCATCCTGTCCTAAAAAATTGAACAAGGTCTGTAGTCCCCATAGAACCCAGATACGAGTGTTAATATCCAATGCGAGCCTGCTTAAGAAATACGGTATGTATTCTTCTTCCACAACACCATATTTTTCAGCCTCTGGAAATATTTTTAAGAAGATTTCCCTGTCGTTTATTGCAAGGTAATGATTCAAGATGTGGATGTACTCAAAGTTTAATCGAATGTGTGTAGACGGCTTATCGGCGCTAGCGCTTGACTTGTCAGCCAGGATTCTGAAGCGAACCAGTTTTTCATTTAAGATGTGTATATCATATTTGAGGCATAGCCTTACCCACATATCCTGGTCGGGAATATTTTTCATCCTCTCATCATACAGGCCGACCTCGTCATAACATTTTTTCCTGATTAGAACGCTTGGGTGGCATAAGCAGTTACCCGATGAAAAGAAGAATTTTAGCCATTCGTATCGTGATCTATTCTCTTTTTCAAAGATATAGAAATTTTTATAATCTTCAGGGCCAATCATGTTGCCTGCTTCGTCCACAAGGACAACTTTGGTGAAGACCGCCCCGATTTCCGGATGGCTATCCAGGTATTTTACTTGTTTTTCCAGCTTGGTTGGCTCCCAGGCGTTGTCGGAGTCCAAGCCAGCTAGATATTCGCCGGCAGCTTTCTGTATGCAGTTGTTAGCCGCAGTAGAAGCCCCCTTATTTTCGGCATGTGTATAGAGTTGTATTCGTGGGTCAGCAAACTCCTTGATAACATTCACCGTCCCATCAGTTGACCCGTCATCTGTAATTATGATTTCGAAGTCCTGATATGTCTGGTCTAACACGCTTTGAATACATTCTCTGACGTATTTTTCGTGGTTGTATGAAGCTATAAAAACACTGACCCTGGGCATAAGATTATCTCCCAAATCCCCTTATTATTTCGCAGATTTTTTCTACCGAGGCAATGGCCAGTTCGCCGTACAATGGAAGACACAGGACTTCATCGACCACCTTTTTCGCCGCAGGTAAATTAGCCGGGTCGGCAGAAGGAAGATTTCTGTAACAGGGATAGTCGCTGCATAATGGATAAAAATATTTTCGAGCATATACGTTGTATTCCCTCAACCTTTTATAGACTTCGTCTCTTGAGATGCCGAATCTCTCCTGCTCAACTCGGATGACAAAATATTGGTAGCTGTTTCTAACATTATTCGGGAGTTTATTTAACCTGATTCCCTCAATATCACGTAAGCAGTGTGTATAGGTGTCAATAATCTGCTTTCTTTTTCCTCTCTCGGCTTCAAGATATCTCAAGTTAATCAGCCCCAATGCCGCTTGTATTTCATTCATCTTACCATTGATGCCGGTCATCACTACTTCATCCTCATTCTTAATGCCAAAGTTCTTGAGAAGGTCTATGCACTGCTTCAAGTCCGTGTCTTTGCAGGTGAGAGCGCCACCTTCTGCTGTATGGAACAATTTTGTGGCATGAAAGCTGAACATGGATATATCTCCGAAATTGCCAATGCCGGTACCATCGACCTCGGTATCAAACGCGTGGGCGGCGTCATAAATGACTTTTAAACCGTGGCGGTTAGCGATTTCCTGAATCCTTTCAATATTGCAAGGTGTACCAAAAATATGAACTCCTAGGATTGCTGTAGTCCTGGGGGTGACCATTTGTTCAATTTTAGCCGGGTTAATAGTCATTGATTTCTCATCGATATCACAAAAAACGGGGGTTATACCGTTCCAGAATAACGCGTGCGGCGTGGCGGGAAAGGTAAATGGCGTTGTTATTACTTCGCCTTTTAACCCCAAGCTATTAACTGCAACCAGTAATGCTATGGTACCATTGTTAAATAAAGAAACATTAGGGACCTTTAACCGCCGGCGGAGTTCCTCCTCGAATATTTGATGCTCAGGTCCATTATTTGTAAGCCATTTGGATGCCCAAATTTTTTCCAGCTCGTGGTAGATTTCCTTTAAGTCCGGAAGCAACGGGCGGGTTACATAAATAGGCTCGTCAAATGGTTGCATCAATTAGTCCCTCCAAAAGAAAGGCTTAAATCATCAGCCTCCCCATAAACGTAGAGATAATTTTGGCCATATTGATGCGACCGAGAAAGATGTTTCACTTCTCAAAGATCCAAAGTTTAAGCCTTGAGAATCTAGTACCAAATCCAAGTAAATCTTCCATTTTCTTTGTTGCTGCTAGACGATTGAATTCGCAGTTCCAGTTCAGCTCTTTATCTAAGGTTGGCCTTATTCCCCTTGTCAACAAGAAGTACGTTCCCAAACCATCTTTTTCTACTAGACTATGACCATGCTGTTGCATGAATTTCTCTAAAACATTATCATCAAAAAAGAGATTATGCCACTTTACTGGTATTGGATCCAACCCCCAAGCAGCTCGAAATTGGTTGAGGGAATCTACTCCTTGCTTGCTACCTTCAAGCATGATTAGCCTACCTTTAGGTTTTATCATTGAAATCAAGTCGAGTATAACTTTGCTCTGAAGGCTCCAGTTCATCAAGTTAATTAAAAATCTCTGCGAGATAACTATGTCGTAGTCGTTGTCAAGAGAGTACTGACCCAAGAAATCGACTTGTTTTAGCTTGACATTCTTCTGATGCTTTAGTTGCTCTGCAGCTTTCTTAAGCCGCGTTTTGGAAAAATCAACCGCGTGAACTATAATGCCGGGGATAGCAGAATAGACAAGAGTCCCTTCGCCCTCTCCGCATCCAGCATCCAATAGTTTCGTGTTTGGAGGTATTCGCTGCCTGATGAGTTCTATTTCCCTATTCAAAAGATGTTTGTCGTACATTGATTCCACATCATCTCTATCCCAATATTCCAGAACCCGTTGATGGTCATCAGTCATGTGGTGTCTCCTTATAGCTAACCCCAAATTAATTTATCTTGAAGCAATTGCACGCCAATCTTTGCACAAAACCTTATTTGGAATACATTCTAACATGACTAGCTTGCCCAAAGTATTTACATCTCTCCTTTTCAGTTTTTATAGATATGTCTTCATGGATTTCTGATAAAGTAAATACGGTGGGGATTATGATAATGGCGCGGCTATTCGGCAAACTTCCTACCTACTCCAAAGTACTTGAAGCCGGCATTAATTAGGCTTTCGGCGGGCAGTCCGTTGCGACCGTCAATAATGGCGTACGGCTTTACCATGGTTTTTCTTATTCTGGTCCAATCGGCTTCAATGAACTCAGGCCACTCGGTAGCCAGGACTATGGCACAGGCACCAGCCACGGCTGAATAGACATCTTTAGCGAAAACTATGCCGTCAGGCAGTAATGACCTGGCATTTTTTATAGCCGCCGGGTCGTAAGCGCGCAGATTAGCTCCTTCTGTGATAAGCAGACGGGCAATATCCAGAGACGGGGCTTCGCTAGCATCACTGGTGCCGGGCTTGAAGGCTAAACCGAGCAGGGCAATCTCTTTGCCCTTGAGAGAACCCAGGAGTTGCTTGAGTTTGTTTACTACGAGGATTCGCTGCCTGATATTGACTTCGATGGCGGCCCTGAGTACTTTGAAATCGTAGCCCTTGCTTGAAGCCAGGGAATTCAGGGCTGCGGCATCCTTGGGCAGGCAGTGCCCACCGTATCCTAATCCCGCCTGTAAAAACGCCGGGCCGATGCGCGGGTCGAGTCCCGTGCCCCTGGCAACATCGTCGATGTTAGCCCCTACAGTTTCACAAATGTTGGCAATCTCGTTGATGAAAGAGATTTTGGTAGCAAGGAAAGTGTTTGATGCGCATTTGATCATCTCCGCGGAGGTGATATCCGTTACCAGCACGGGCGCTTCGATTCCGGAGTACATAAGGCGCAGCTTATCGGCTGCCCGATTGTCGTCGGTTCCAATGACAATACGGTCGGGGTGATACCAGTCATAAACACCTTGCCCGCCACGTAAGAATTCGGGGTTGGAGACATAGGTGATTGGAGTCCCTTGTAAATAATCTTTGATGAGCCTGACACCTGTTCCCGGAGAGACGGTGCTTTTCATCACCATTATGGTCGGACCATCTAGCGCATCTCTCACCTGTGCCACAGCGGTATATACGTATGAGAGGTCACAAGTGCCATCCGGCATTGCGGGTGTATTAACAGCTATCATTACAATGTCGGCTTTCAACGAGCCAGGCAAGACCGCTGCGAATTTCAGGTTACCCTTTTGTAATCCATGCTTAAGCAGCCCTTCGAGTCCTGGTTCATGGTAAGGAACTACCCCCGAATTCATAAGTTCCAGGCTGGGGAGACTGATTTCAATGCCGGTTACCCTGTGACCGGCATCTGCCAGACAGCAGGCTGCGACTGCTCCGACCCGCCCAATGCCTATTACGACAACTTCCATTTATCGTCTCGATATAATCACGAAGCATTATTATAATGGAGTATTCGCTTGTTAAGCAACAAGCTACCGCCATATAATTTCACCCTTTGAGGGTCGGTGGCGGTGGGGCGAAGCCCTGCAACTACATGCTCAGCGTGGGCTACTTCTCTGCAACATCGCCAGATAGTCGTTTATTACCTTTTCAGTATCACCCATGGTAACAATCCGCCCCTCGTTCAATAGCATCGAGCGCTGGCACAGCTCCTTCACGGCATTCAAGGCATGGGAGACGAAGACTATGGTCTTGCCCTCGGTTTTAAACTGATTCATCCTCTCCCGGCACTTTTTTTGGAAGGCTTCATCACCTACGGCGAGGACTTCGTCTAAGAGCAGAGTATCAGGGCCGGTGTGAATGGCAGTGGCAAAGGCTAGCCGCACATTCATGCCGGAGGAGAAGTTTTTCAGCTTCATGTTTTCGAATTTCTTGAGCTCGGCGAAGTCGATGATTTCGTCGTATACCTTTTTCACCTGTTTTCGTCCCAGACCTAGGATGGAAGAGTAGATGTAAACGTTCTCCTTAGCGGTGAGCTCCGACTGAAAGCCAACGCCCAACTGAAGAAAGGAGGCGACTTTGCCGTCTAGGCTGACCGAGCCGCTGTCGGGGTATAATATCTTTGCCAGTATTTTGAGAAGTGTGCTCTTGCCCGAGCCATTCCTGCCGATTATGCCAAAGGCTTCGCCTTTATTAACCTCAAAGCTGACATCTTTCAGCGCCCAGAACTCTTCGTAGCTGAATTGCCTTTTAATCAGGCCGGCTATGTTCTGGAGGACTGTGGTCTTTTTTTCGTGGGGGATGCGGAATTTCTTGGAGACGTTGTCAACGGTTATAGTGCTCATCCTAGCTCCTCAGCAAAGCGGCGCTGTAATTTGCTGAAGGTAAAGCTGCCCACGAGATAGGCAGCGATGGCAAAACCGACGACAACCGCAATGCTGAACAATGAAGGTAAATTGCCGGTGACCATTACATCGCGGTATATGGCTATAAATTGGGTTACGGGGTTGAGCGTGTAGTAGGGCATCAGGTAAGCGGGAACTATGGTCAGAGGATAGAAGATGGGTGAGCAAAAGAAGAGGACCCTGACCAGGACGTCCCATATCTGGTTGAGGTCACGGAAGTAAACATAAAGGGAGGACAGGAGCAGACCGGCACCGTAAATGAACCAGAAGTAAATGATGTGAATTAGGAAGAACAGGAGCACGGTGGCGGGCAGATGTCCGACCAGGACGAATATTATGGGCAGCAGGACCAGGAATGCAAGCAGGGAGTTTATGAGAGTTGTCAGGGCATTGCTCAAGACCAGTATCTGCCGGGGTATATAGACTCTGGTCACTAGTCTAGACTTGCCGACTATAGCGTTGAGGGAGGAGGAGGTACCAGTGGCAAAGAATTGCCAGGCCATTATGCCCACCAGCAAGTTTATGGCGAAATTCTCCTCACGACCGAAGAGATGCCTGAAGACAAAGTAGAGGACCAGTGCCTGGAGAAGCGGGCTTAGCAGAGACCAAAAAAAGCCGAGGGCGGTATTCTGGTAGCGGTTTTTGAGGTCAACGATGGTCAGGTTCCAGATTAACTCTCGCTGTTGCCACATTTTATATTGTTTATATTATAGCTACTGAGGAGCTTTTTGTCACCCTCGGCATCTTGCTCATTTAGCCGTCAATATGGTTGCGACCTTTTAGGGTCGCCCATGTGGTCTCGGTATCTCTTGACAGGCTGTCTCAAATATATGCAGTAAGCTATAATAGAATGGTGCATTTGAAATTCTACTGAGAGAAGGCCTAAAGAAGGAAAGTAAAAGATGACCTGTCCCAAAGTGTCCATCGTAATCGTCAACTGGAATGGCAGGCTTTATCTAAAGGATTGCCTATCGTCTGTTTTCAGTCAATCTTATCCCAACTACGAGGTCATCTTGGTAGATAATGGATCCGAGGACGGGTCGGTTGATTATGTTAGGGACAATTTCCCGAATACCAAGCTGATAGTAAATGCAGCTAACCTGGGCTTTTCGCGTGGGAATAATATTGGCATAAGAGCTGCGAAAGGTAAGTACATAGCCACCTTAAATAACGAT
>Ga0209636_10004675_pt1 | contig 13978 bp, 8 predicted proteins | sample DeeMarSWOR152_54_FD_187464 | JGI IMG/M metagenome (GOLD analysis project Ga0209636, IMG submission 187464) | Marine sediment microbial communities from White Oak River estuary, North Carolina - WOR-1-52-54 (SPAdes) (version 2) | ecosystem: Environmental > Aquatic > Marine > Intertidal zone >...
CTGCTTCTCACGCTTTATTTCTTCCTCATCAGGTTCTGCCGGTTCATTAATATTTGTTATAGTAACTACATAAACGCCATTATTCCCTATAATTGGATCAGAAATGGTATTTATGTCCAGCGATAATGCCGCTGAAATTACATTTGGTTCAATACCTGCTCCGGCCAGTGAATTTGAACTGAATCTTATATTTGTTGCTGTCTGCACCTGCGTATTTAACTCAGATGCCAGGTCTTCAAGCGAAGTTATTCTGGAGAGTTTACTTCTCATATTATCAATTATATACTGTCCTTTCTTTTCCTTTTTAACTTCTATTTCTATTTCAGCCCGAACATCCTCGATTGGTGCATACCCTCCTTCCCTGACTTTATCAATTGCTGCAATTACATATTTATCGCCAAATTTAAATACTCCCGAAACGGCACGCTCATCATTGGCATAAGCCCATTTAACCATTGCTCTGGGTGATTCCAGTCCGGTTATATTCTTCTCCAGAGGATCTAAATTCTTAGCAAACCTCGGTATCAAATCATGTTCTTCAACCGCCTTATTAAATTTATCGTAAGTATTGTTTAAGCCTGCAAATTCTCCTGCTTTTGAATAATAGTAGCGGTCAGTTGTTTCACTTGGCTCGACTATTCTGACTACAGATCCAATCTGTACTTTTTTAACCTTTATGGACTGATCCAGTATTTCAACTATATGAATACCGAATTGAGTTGTAACCATTTTAATATCACCTACCCTGCCAAAAAAACAACTGTCACTTAGTTGTTTTATGTTAATCATATCACTCTCCCTGAACCATCCCAAATCACCACCTTCATTTGCAGAACCGTCAACTGAATTGGTTCTGGCTAATTCGGCAAAGTCTGCTCTCTTATCTTTAATTAATGTTTTAAGGCTATCGGCCAGTTGTAAAATCTGTCCTGCATTATTCTGATTAATTTGTAATAATATATGCCTGGCTTTTACCGAATCAGGAAGATAATTGACTTCTGCCAGTTTTGCCAGTTTGTAAGCACCATCTTCAAAATAAGGACCGATTACAGTACCAATTTCCGCATTAAATAAAGAATCTTTAAATATATCAGGAAGACTGTCATATGAATAATTTGTATCATCGTACCTTATATCTGAATTATTAATTACAAACTGCCTTGTCTCTTTAGTATTTACAAACTCGGGTTTTATATTATTAATCCATTCCTCTGCTGCCTTATAATCATCTTCAGAAGGCAGCACTTCAAAATATACATATCTTATATCCCTGGACTCTTCCTGTTCAAAATCAGTTTTATGATTTTTATAATAATCTGCAATATCTTTTTCTTTTACAGCAACTATAGAATCCGGGACAGAATTAAACCTTTGAACAATAAAATCCAGGTTTACGGTTCTATTTGATTCGTTTACCCTTCTCCTGGACTCGAGAGATGTAACATACAATCCTTTTCTTATTAAATTATTGTATTTTGAAAAAATTGTATATCTGTGTATTTCATCTTCAAGAAAAATTCTGAACCTCTTTTCTTCGACATTGCTCTCTTCCTGTGTTTCCTGTAAAAACCTGAAAAGCTGAGATCTGTTTATCACTCCGGTCTCAGGATTTGTAAATATCTGTCGTATTAAAGGATGGGGATTATTACCCTGAAACATATCAAAAAGTTCATCTCCGGATATAGCTAACCCCAACTCTTTATATTCTCTCTGCATTACAAAATCCTGTACCATTTTTTCCCATACATCGGTCCGGATATTATCCAAAAATTCTTCATCCAGGTTCTTTCTTCCCAAAGTAAATCTGTACACAGAAGCCATGTTATCAACATTCTTCAAATAATCTCTATAAGGAATGGATTTACCTGATATTTCTGCAATCTCGTATTGGGTATTTGAGAACAATGATCTCCCTGAACCGAGTAAATCTCCCAGGACGAAAGCTAATAGGGCTAATCCGATTATTACGGCGATTAATAGCCCCGCCCTGTTTCTTATTTTTTGTAATGTTGCCATAAATTTCCAGTTTTTTCAGATATTTAAATTCAGGCTACGAATATAGTAATTTATAGTTTTCGGCGTAATAATTATATGTGATTAATCATATTCTGCAATGGTACTATCTAACTAAAAAATAACCGTAACCTGATAAAATAATGATATTAATCATTTTCAATGATCAACAAATGAACTACTTCAATCTTTGTTTTACTTACTTTTAATATTCTAAACTCAAAGTTATCAATAGTAAACCGTTCATTCATTTTAGGGATTTTTTCGTAGTGATAAAAGATGAATCCGGCCAGAGTATCATAATCTTCTGATTCTTTAATGTTTAATTTATATTTTTCATTAATATAGTCTATTTCCAGGCGCCCGGAAAAAATATATTCTTTATCACTAAGCTGCTTTTCTATAAGTTCAATCATATCATGTTCATCTTCTATCTCTCCAAAAATTTCTTCAATAATATCTTCAATTGTTACCATTCCTGAAATACCTCCGAATTCATCAACCACTGCAGCCAGACTTTTCTTTTCCTGGATTAGCTTTCTCAGTAGTTTATTTGCAGCCATCGTTTCCGGTACATACGATATATTGATTAAACCGGACTTGATATCGGTGGGGTTCTTAAACAGCTCTTTAGAGGTTACATACCCCATAATATTATCAATAGTTTCATTATAAATTAATATTTTAGAAAATCCGGTTTCAATAAATCTTTGGCTGAGCTCCTCAACAGAGCTATTCAGTTCCATTGCCACTATTTCTGCCCGCGGTATCATACAATCACGCAGTCTTACGTTTGAAAACTCCAGAGCATTCTGGAAAAGCTTTAAATCATTTTCATCCTTTTTTTCTTCATCTGATTCTTCCCTGCTCTCACTAATCAGATAATCAAGATCGACTTTCCCGAAAATTTTATTTTTATAATATATTTCAGACCGGCTATGAGGGAAAAAAGTTTTTATTATCAGGTTAATAATCCAGATAGTCGACCTGGTTATAGGATAAAATAATATAAAGAATAAAGCTACTGGTGCAGATAAATATTTTAATACCATGTTAGGATTTATCCTGACCAGAGTTTTTGGAAGAAATTCAGCTGTAATTAATATAATCAATGCTGAAATTATTGTCTGTATTACCAGTATTCCTGTTGCTGAAGATGTAAATCTTTCTATTACCGGTTCAAGAATTTTAGCCATAACAGAACCATAAACAACCAGGGCAACAGTGTTGCCAACAAGCATTGTTGTAATATACTGCCCGGGATGAGAAGTAAAAATTGATATTATTCTGGAAGATAGTAATCCCTGCTTTTTATCAAGTTCAATTCTGAGTTTGTTTGAAGCTACAAAAGCTATTTCCATTCCTGAGAAAAAAGCTGAAAACAGAAGAGAAATTATTATGATAGTCAGGTTACTCATCCCTATATATATACTTATAAATTTTACTGCGAATCAAGATAGTCTAAAATTATGGTGGAACTGTTTAGAAATATTAAAAAGCATCAATACACACATTTATTTATTCTTCTGAGACTTTCTTATATATCTTCGTACGGAATACATGATAAATGCGATAACTGAAATGATTAATATCATATAACTTTGTCCGAGACCAATTTTATATGTCCTGTAAAAACCAAGTATCAGGCATGTTACTGCAATTAACAGCCAAATAATTTCCAATATATAACTAATCCTGTTGTTCATCACTTACATTTACTGTTCCTTTTGATCCTTTTAATTTCCATTTAGACAGGTTTTCTTTTGCTTCAAAACCATTTTCTCCGTAAAAAGTACCATCTTTATTTACTATTTTCGAAAATTTATCAGAATAAATAATTCCAAGATTCTGATCCCAGAACAACTGTTCTGTATTTAATTGCTCGCCTTTTTTTACATTTCTGGCAACCACATCATTTCTAATTTCCCAAAGCTCCTTTTTATCATAATAAATTGCATAATTAGACCGGATATAAGATTCGAATTTTTCCTCGTCATCGTAGAAGATTACTTTTATACCTTGAGGGAATTCAATATAGGGATCTTTTACTGATGCATATTTATTTAACTCCGGAGTGAATAATTTTCCTATAAATTTACCTGAATCGCTATATGTTATTTCAACATTGTAACCTGTTTGTTCAGGAAGATTTAACTCACTAGTAAGCTCATTGATTTTTTCTATGTCATTTTCACAGGATAATATAAAAATCAATACCGTAATGAAAAGAATAATATTTTTTAGAGCATTCATATAGAAGGATCAACATTAAAATTTAAAAACGAGCTACAGTTATTTCATTTATCCATGAGCCAATTTTATATGTATCTCCATCATTAACTCCACAGAAAAAGGCATCTTCTATGCTTGGAAAATATACAGAATAAGTTGAAATTAATTTATTGGCTTCACTTTCAATTTTTGGATCGACTTTCTTTGCTTCAATAAATTTGTCAACTGCTACCCAGTATGCTGCCTTTGGAAGACATTCTTCTGCCGCAGCCAGATCATCCTTACTTTCAGCATATAACTGGCCGATTAATAAATAGGGTTCACCCCAGTTTTTATTCAAATTTATTGCTTTTAAAGCAAAATTTTTGGCTCTTTGAGGATTTTTTAATTTGTAATTACTCTTGGCCAGACCTAAATAATATGTAGCTTTTTTCAAGCTGTCATTTTCCAGTCTTAATGCCTGATTGTAATATTTTATGGCTTCATAATACTTATCCTTTATAAAAGCCATAACAGCTATGTTTTCTGCCGATTCAGCAGAAGGCAGGGATTCATGAAGATTTTTGGAAGCCTTAAAAAACAAATCTGAATCAGTGCAATTACTTTTTTTGAGAACCGTTGTAATTGTTTTCAGGTTCTCAATATCCTGGGGATTTTTTTCCATTCTCTTACTGAAAACAGGGATTAATATCTCACAACTGCAAATAGGTTTACTTGTAAAATTATCAGTAAGACTTTCCTTAAGATTTATAATAGTCATATCCCCGGTATCTTTCTTTAACTTAGAATTTAATATATCAATACTTCTCAAATAATTCTCAAAAACCTGTTCGCAGGAAATCTTTTCATTTTGGCATAAGGTAATAGAGGCAGATATTAAAGTGGCTAAAACAGCTTCGGAAGTCTTTTTTTTGCATAAATCCATTGATTCCATAAGATAATCGTAACCCTGTACAATAAATTCAATATCATCACTTCTTCTGTATCTTAGCAAATCAACTCCCTGTCTTCCTCTTACATTGCACAAGTCATTATAATATTCTATTCTCTGATCGTATATTAGCATTAATGTATCAACCAGTGCTGATTTGATATTTTCATCCTTTTCCTTACCAATATAATATTTGTAAATTTTTACTCCGTCAATATAAATATTCTTGGATGCTTTCGGACATTCGGTAAAAGCCATTCTCCAATATGGCAAAGCATCCTTATAAAGTTTTTGTCTTGCATATTCTCTGTAAAGTGAAATATTCCGCAAACATCTTAAACTATCCTCTCCACGTCCGAATTGTGAACCGTCATCAATTCCCCGCTGGGAATAAACTTCACCCAAAAATAAAGATGCTCCGGCAAGGATCAGCATGTAATAATTTCTTTTTAAACTCATATTAATCAGTTTAATCATACTTTGGCTTTAAAAACCAAAAATCATACAAATTTAAGTCAATTGATAATAAATGGTATGTTTCTTTTATCAATCCATTATCTAAACTACCTCTCTGTCCCATCTCATAAGCGATATTGAAATATGTATTTGTATACAAATTTTTTTCGTTTTTCCACGGTAATCCTAAACCCAGGCTTACGCCTTTATCAATAATCTGATTCCCGTTTACCTGTATATATGTTTTGGTATAGTGTGCCCCAAGGCGGAATTTAATTCGCTGCCAGTATTTACCTTTTCTGATGTCAGTTAATGATATGGGAATATATTCCAGTCCGATTCGAAGAGAAGAACTATTTGCCAATGCATAACTCTGGTCAAAAAATAATGCTTTTGACCAGTTCTGGGAAATATAGTCAAATCCTAGTAGTAATTTGTTATTATATTTATAAGTAAAACCTGCTCCAATTCTCCCGGGAAAGACAATATTACCATCGCTGTAGTTAACACTTTTTAAAGTATCAATATTATAACCGAAAATCTCACGAACTACTAAACTGTCGTATTTTGCATTAATTTCAGTTTTATTACTTAATGTAAATCCTAAAGTAATCTTATTTCTTTCATTAATATCAGAAAACAGCTGTAATCCATAATCCAGATAAAAATCACTTATGTTAAGTTTATCATTAAAATAAGTAATTGCCTGGTATGAATAGTTGGTCAGTCTTACTGTTCTTAACTGTTCGATTGTGCCAAACAGATATGATATATTTAATCCTACTGCAATGCGGTTACCTATTAAAAAAGAATTTCCGAAATAAAACTGATTAATACCTCCCCTGCCATCATATAAAATACTATGTGGTGCAGTACTTTCGTTCTCATCTTCTTCAATAACCATATTATACCCTACTTTACTAAAAGGGGTTATTCCCAGACTTGTTTTCCAAAATCTTACAACAGGAAAGCTGATTGCAAGATGATCCATATTAATATTGCTTGTATTCTCCTTATAGTCTGATGATTCTAATTTTGTAAAATCAGCTGATAATCCAAAATCAAAAATAAATGATATTGTGTCCTGTGAGCTATAGGAAGCAGGATTTAGATAATTGATACTATTTTTAGATCTAAGGCCTACCGCAATACCTCCGAGAGCTCTGTTGTGGCTAAATCCGGTTCTTAAAATATCTCCCAGTCCGAATTTCGAATAAGGGGAATGACTTATGAACTGGCCATTAACCACAGTTATCAAAAAGACTAACCAAATACTTATAAATATTTTATTTTTTACTGACATTATATTCCAGTATAGTGTTTAAACCAATGAATATGAGATTTGGCTCCACAAAGATGCGTTTTTTTAGCATTTTATCAAAAAATTTAGCATTCCCGCCTGTAAGTACAACTTTTAAATTTTTATACTTCTTTCCGGCCTCTTTAATATAACCTTCTATTTCGTAAATAATCCCCTTTTGCACACCAGATACTATAGCATCTTCAGTTGTGGTGCTAAAATCATAATAATTCTCACACTTATTTAATAAGGGTAATTTATCAGTAAATGCATTTAATGCCTGAAACCTCATTTCCAAACCGGGTGAAATATTACCTCCTGTATATTCACCATTACTTGTAATAATATCGTAGGTAATTGCTGTTCCTGTGTCAATTACCAGCACTGTGTTATCCGGAAAAATTTTATTTGCTCCTGCAACTGCTGCGATCCGGTCATTCCCTAGAGTCTCCGGTGATTTATATTTATTTTTTATTGGCAGGGGAGTATTATAATTCAACTCAACAAAATTATACAAGTTCAACTGCAAATCCTTAATCAGGAAATCATTAATAATAACTGAACAAAGTATGACATTCCTGAATTTATATATATTATTTAAGTCATTTAATTGCTTAATAGTAAATTCTTCATAAATATCATTCTCAAACAGGGCAATTTTAATGTTTGTATTTCCTATATCAATTGTAAGATTCATATTCCTTCAAGCAAAATAAATAATAAAGGCAAAAGTAAATTTGTTTTCAAATATAAAAAAGCCATTTTATTTTAGGCCTGATTATTTAAAATAGTCTTAAGAAATCCGGCTGCTTCGCTTATATTGTTAATATTTTCCAATGTCAGCGTTAATTTTTTATTAATCTCTTTCATACTTAATGATTCAGGATTTTTTTTAACGAAGGATAAAATATTACTGAAGATCTCTGACTTATAATAAGGAGAATTCTGATTTGAAATAAAATATGCGATCAATTTTTGATTTTTAAGTACTATTCTTTCGAATCCCAGCTTCACAGCATTCCATCTCAATCTTACAACTACCAGAAGTTCCTTTGTTGGCTCGGGTAGCGGTCCAAATCTATCTTTCAGCTGATTTTCAAATTCCTTTAGTTCTTCCTCAGTTTCGATATTATCCAATCGCCTGTATAAATGAATCCTTTCTGATATATTTGAGATATAGTCATCCGGGAATAGTAGCTCCAGATCAGTATCTATCTGACAATCATTAATATATTTATCCGTAGGCTCTCTTTTTACAGACTGCACATGCTCTCTTGAAAACAAACCCTTATATTCATTTTCCTGTAATTCATGTATAGCTTCATTAAGAATCCTGTTATAGGTTTCAAATCCAATATCTGCAATAAATCCGCTTTGTTCAATTCCCAGTAAATTTCCGGCACCCCTGATATCTAGATCCTGCAGTGCAATATTCAGGCCGCTGCCTAAATCGGAATATTCTTCAATGGCTTTTAGTCTTCTTCTTGCTTCAGGAGTCATAAAAGTTAATGGAGGAGCCAGCAAATAGCAAAAGGCTTTTTTATTTGATCTTCCTACCCGGCCTCTTAGCTGATGCAAATCACTTAGTCCGTAATTCTGGGCATTATGGATAAAAATTGTATTTGCATTGGGTATATCCAATCCCGACTCTATTATGGTTGTTGCTACAAGCACATCATAATCGCCCCTGATAAAATCCAGCATGACCTGTTCCAATTTTTTACTTTCCATCTGGCCATGAGCAATTGCTGTTTTAACACGCGGACATAGCTTGTTTATTAAAGCCTCTATTTCACCAATATTTTGTATTCTGTTATGAAGAAAAAAAACCTGACCATTTCTTGATACTTCAAATTCAATGCCTTCTTTTATTATGTCTTCATTAAATGTATGTAACTCTGTTTCAATTGGATGTCTGTTTGGGGGTGCAGTATTAACGATAGAGAAATCCCTGGCCCCGAGTAAAGAAAATTGCATGGTTCTGGGGATGGGAGTAGCGGTTAAAGTAAGTGTATCAATGTTTAATTTAAGTTGTCTTAACCTTTCTTTTGCAATAACTCCGAATCTGTGTTCTTCATCAATTATCAACAATCCTAAATCTTTAAACTTTATGTCTTTACTTAATAACCTGTGAGTCCCTATTAAAATATCCAGTGTTCCTTCTTCCAGTTTTTTTAACGTTTTCTTTTGGTCTTTTTCTTTTTTTAAGCGACTTATATAGTCAACATTACACGGGAAATCCTTTAGTCTTTCATTAAATGTATTGTAATGCTGAAGAGCCAGTATTGTCGTAGGCACTAAGATAGCCACTTGTTTACTGTCAGCAACTGCCTTAAACGCTGCACGAATAGCTACTTCTGTTTTACCAAATCCAACATCACCACATACGAGTCTGTCCATGGGAGTATTGTCTTCCATATCCTTTTTAACTGATTTTGCTGCCAGAAGTTGATCAGGAGTATCCTCGAATAAAAATGATGCCTCCAGTTCTTCCTGCAGGTATGTGTCTGGTGAAAATGAAAATCCCTGCTGTGTTTTCCTTTTGGCATAAAGGTAAATTAATTCCCTGGCAATATCTTTTACTTTCTTCTTTGTATTTTGCTTAAGTTTTTGCCATGTCCCTGTACCCAGCTTATAAATTTTCGGAGGTGTATCATCCTTCCCTTTATATTTTGAAATTCTGTGTAAAGAATGGATACTGACATACAGAATATCGTTATCCTTGTAAACCAGTCTGACCGCCTCCTGAAATTTATTGTTAACTTCAATTTTTTCCAATCCCCCGAATATCCCTATCCCATGGTCTATATGTACTACGTAGTCTCCAGGCTTTAGCCCTCTGATCTCCTTAATTGACAGAGCAGATTTGTTTGAAAAATATTTAGTGAAATTATATTTATGATATCTGTCAAAAATCTGATGATCGGTAAAGCAACAAATCTGGCAGTCATGATCTATAAATCCCTCATGTATAGTCTTAAACAGCGGCTTAAATTTGATAGTACTGTCTATATTATTAAATATTGATATTAGTCGCTCTATCTGATCTTTACTGTCAGAAAGTACATAGTTGGTATATCCTTTTCCTGTAAATTCTTTTAAATATTCTCCCAGTAAAGTGAAATTTTTATTAAAAGCCGGTTGCAGGGTGGTATTAAAAGTATATCTCTTTTCTGACGGGAAATAATATCTGTGACCTGATTCAATTACAGTAAAATTTTTAAGCTTTTCGAGAAAATCCTCTCCGTTAATTAATATTTTGCCTTTTTCTCTTGTCTTAATTTCTTCTGTTTCGAGGCTAAATACTGTATTCTTAAATAATTCATCTATCTTATTTACAGTAAATTCTATATCTGAAATCCATATTTTGGATGATCCGGGGATAAACTTCAGAAAAGATTCTCTTATTTCTTCAATAGAAATATCCTGTAGATTGGGTAAAATAAAAATTTCTTCAAGATGTTCTTTTGAAATCTGTGTTTCAACATCAAATGTTCGAATAGATTCAATTTCATCTCCAAAAAAATCCAACCTGTATGGCAAGTCATTGGAATATGAAAAAATATCAACTATGCCTCCTCTTATTGCAAACTGTCCCGGCTCATAAACAAAGTCTGCCTGATTATATTTATATTCTTCCACTACATTATAAACAGATTCAATTGAAATTCTCTGACCCCTTAACAGCTGCAGAGTGTACCTTTTTATACTGTTATGGAGCATAACTTTCTCAACAAGTGCTTCGGGATAAGAAACAATGCTAAGACCTGCAGCCATTTCCTTCTTTTCATTAATTAGTGAAGTAAGCTGATTAAGTACCTCTGTCCTGAGAATAATATTACCATTATCAATCTGGTTATACTGAACTGATCGTTTGTATGAAGAAGGGAAAAATAGAATATTCTTATCACCAAGCAGGTTAATCAGATCGTTATAAAAATATGCTGCCTCGTCTTTATCCGAAAATATGAACAGGTTTATGCCCTGAATATGGGTAAGGGTAAGGGCTGCAAATGCAGATTTTGATGAGCCTGATAATCCCTTAAGATGAATTCTGGTTAAGCGGGGGTTTTTTAATTCACAAATAAAATCTGCTGTATTGGGATGATCCTTATATAAATTAGTGATCTCCTTAAGTTCCATTTTCCAAAGCAATATATTTTATACAAAGTAATATGTTATAATTTAAAAACAGGCACTATTAGCAATAAAACAATAGAACACCAGATCAATAGAGCAATAAAACACTGGAACAATTGAGCAATAGAATAAATAATATTTATTGATAAAAAAAATAAAAAATTATAAACTGAGATACTAAATTAGTAACTTGAAGAATTGATAAATATCTTGATTTTAGAATAACAATAAAAAGTACAATTTAAATATGAACGTCTTCAAATTTGGAGGTGCATCAATAAAAGATGCGGATGCCGTAAGAAATCTGGCAAAAATAATTAAGAGTATAAAGGAACGGACGATTATTGTAGTCTCAGCGATGGGGAAGACCACCAATGCCATGGAAAAAGTTACAGAATATTACTTTAATAATAATCCGGAAATCCAGTCTGCTTTAGGGAATGTTGTATCATATCATTATACAATATTAAGTAACCTGTTTCCTGATAAAGGAAATCCTGTTTTCAGTGAAATAGATAACATTTTTGGCAAACTTAAAGAAAAACTCAGCCAGGAGCATTCTTTTCATTATAATTTCGAATATGATCAAATAGTACCCATAGGTGAGATATTGTCGACAAAGATTGTTGATGCCTACTTAAAATTTGCAGGTATTAATTCAGTATGGCTGGATATAAGGAAATATTTAAAAACGGATAATAATTTTCGGGAAGCAAATATTGACTGGGAACTATCAGAAAAGCTTGTAAGAAATGCTTTTAACTTTAAGAATAATAAGGTTTATGTAACACAGGGATTTATTGCATCAACAACAAGTAATCTATCAACTACTTTGGGCAGGGAAGGTTCTGATTATACGACCGCAGTACTTGCATATATGCTGAATATTAAAAACATTACAATCTGGAAGGATGTTTTGGGAGTTAGAAATGCCGATCCAAAATATTTCGATAATACGGTTAAACTTGATAAAATATCTTATCGCGATGCCATAGAACTTGCATACTACGGGACCAGTGTAATACATCCCAAAACAATTCAGCCTTTACAGAGAAAGAACATCAAGCTTTATATTAAATCATTCTATAATCCTGAAGAACCTGGTACAATAGTTGGAGATGACACTTATGAAAGATTAATCCCTTCTTTTATTTTCAAGATGAATCAGGTTTTAATACAAATATATCCCAAGGATTTTTCATTTATCAGTGAGAATAATCTTGAAAAAATTTTTGGCTGTTTTGCTAAATATGGATTGAAAATTAATTTAATGCAAAATACGGCTATAAATTTTAAAGTATGTGTTAATAATGACCAGACAAGAATTAATCCTGTTGTTCAGGATCTAAAACAGGATTACAATGTTTCATATGAATCAGAGCTTGTACTTATTACAATTCGATATTATGATGATAAAACAATTAAGCGTACGATGGTGAACAAGGAATTATTGCTTGAACAGAAGAGTAAAGAAACAATACAAATGGTAGTAAGGGATCTGAATGCATAATCACATTTTACTTTAATTTTAACAGATAGGTTAAGGATATGTTTATTAACTGGTTTCTCGATGCGTTAAACTGAGGATTAGTTGATTTACTAAAAAAATTGGTTAGGCTATTTATATATCTGCCCTCAATCTGAAAAGTGCCTATCGAAAAGTGAAAACCTAGTCCTGTTGCTGCACAATATCCAAATTCAAACTGATTGTTAATCTCCATAGGATAATCTATATTACTTTCAATTCTGTTCATTATCTGATATGAAGCATAGGGACCAAAGTTGACGGTAAAGAATGTTTTGTTTTTTCCCAAAGTTATGTGAGTAAGAAAAGGCAGCTCAATATATTTTAAACGCCCGTTATAATATGCAGATGTATCAAGTTTTCCCGACCACCCTTTTTCTGTGTAATTTAATTCAATTTGAATTCCTGCTATCGGTTCAGAGACATATCTAAATATTAATCCTCCGCTGTAACCTGACACGAACTCCTGTTCAAAACCAGTAATATCAAAATCAACTCGTGAAAAGTTAACTCCCTGAATAATACCCAGATAAGTTTTTGCTTTAAACTCATTTTGTGCAAATATATTATGAAACGATAATAAAATAAAAGACATTATTATTAATACTCTTTTCAAAATATCCTTTAATTGTTCTTATAGAAAACTAATGAAAGAAATTATTAGTGTTTTGCAATGTCAAAATCTTAAATTATTATTGAGAGAACCGGAAGGATTCTTTTAATTATTACATAGTGCGTCATTTAATGCAATTATAGCCTTTTTATAATCCTTACGATCTATGACAAATTGCATATTAACCTGTTTAAGTGATTGAGAAATACTTTCTATATTAATTTTATTTTTTGCTAATGCCTGTGTCGCCTTTGCTAGTATTCCCGGTTTAGCTATATTGGTTCCTAATGCACATACCAAAGCAACTTTCTTAACTGTTACTTCGTAGTAAATATTTTTTAATTCCTTAATTAATTCGTTATTTAAATCTTCTTCCAGAATTACCTGGGTAATACTGTTTGCATTTGTTGACTTCATAATATAACTGACTTTGTATTTTTGAAAGATTTCCATTATAACCCTGTCAAAGCCAACTTCACCAACCATTAAGGGATCGTGAATTTCTATAGCTACAACCGTATTAATCCCGGAAATAATTTCGACTCTTGTATTCTTGCCTATATAGTCTTTAGAGATTAATGTACCCGGATGCTCGGGCTCAAAAGTGCTTTTTATCCGAATGTTTATTCCGGAAATTTCCAATGGTTTGGATGCTTTTGGATGAATTGCTTCCATACCTATGTCAGCAAGCTGATCAGCTACATTGAAATTTGTGTGGCCAACAGGTATGGATTTATCTAAACCTACAATATTAGGATCTGCCGATGA
>Ga0209636_10004676_pt1 | contig 13977 bp, 13 predicted proteins | sample DeeMarSWOR152_54_FD_187464 | JGI IMG/M metagenome (GOLD analysis project Ga0209636, IMG submission 187464) | Marine sediment microbial communities from White Oak River estuary, North Carolina - WOR-1-52-54 (SPAdes) (version 2) | ecosystem: Environmental > Aquatic > Marine > Intertidal zone >...
GTAAATTTCTTGTCCCACATTGTCCCACAAACATGGTTTATTTGGAAAAGTATGAATGCGCGTGCAAGTCTCCATTATTTGTCTGTCAAGTGTGCTTTTTTTACTTTTAGATATCCGCTTTGTCTCTCCCACACCCTCTCCACCTCAACCAACTCAATCTTTTTCTCCCTAAAAAACGGCGCATCCAAAACCAACGTCTCATACTCACCCCCCTCACCCACCACTGAAACCCCAAACCTACGACTCAACCCCACCAAATCACCAACAGCCTTCCCATCCAACCTCCTCCCCAACCACTCCACACCCAACCCTAAAGCCGCAACCCTACTCACCACCACCTCAAACCCCAAACCCACCAACTCACGCAACAACCCCACACCATCTTCACCCCACAGAGGACAAACCGAAACCAACCCCAACCCCCCACAAACCCCCTCAACCCGACCCCTCTGATACCCAGACGCAACCGCCCCACAAACCACACCCTCAACACCCAAACTCCCAAGCACCAGCTCTAAATCCTCCATCTCTACATCCTTAACACCCTCAGTCTCACCCAAAACTAAAGGAAACCCAGACGCCTCCGCAAACAACCTCAACAACCCCACATCGACAAAATGAAACATCCAACTATCCACCCTCTCCGGCACCATCGCAACCAAACACACAACCTCATGCCCCCCCTTTAAGACACGATGCAACGCCAAAGCTGAATCCTTACCCCCACTCACCAACACCCCAACCCGCACAACCAAACCCTCCCTAACACCTAAAACCTACACAATCACCGCTCAAACTTCGCAACAGCCTTCCTAAAAATCTCCTCAGCTCCAGCCCTCCAACCCTCAAATCCACCCGCCACCTCAGGATAACCCCGATACCACGCCTTAACCTCATTCATAGCAGCAGCCGCAACCCTCAACTTCCTAAGCACCCCAAGCTTCCTCACACCCCTAAACACCCGCCTCACCTTCTCACTGATGCTAAAGTGCACATCCTCACCCAAACTCGCCTCCAAAACATCCTCCTCACTCAACAACTTAAAACGCATTCCATAATTCAACTCCTCATCATCCATGTTCTGCAGTAGTATGCGAAAGATTTCCAGCCCCGCCTGCTTCGCACCATAACCCCTAACATAACCCACATTATAACCCCACAACCCCCCACGACTCACGTCACCACGCTCCAAAGCCTCAGAAGCCGTCTCCCCCGCCAACATACCACCAATCATCGAAGGCCCCATACCCCCACCATGAATAGGATTAACCTGACACGCCGCATCACCAACAACGATTATCCCATTACCCACCATACTGTCTAAAGGTCTTCGAGTGGGTACATACCACGCACCCCCATCAACTATCGAAGACCCCTCAAACATCGGTTGGGAGAGGATGTGGTTGTATAGTTGGTTTTTTGGGTTTGGAAATTTTTCGGTCATGGCTACGCCTAAGCCCACGTTCACTTTGCTGCCGCCTTCTGGGAAGATCCAGTAGTATCCTCCGGGTGTTGTTTTTTGAGTGATGTAGATTTGGCAGAGGGAGGGGTTGGGTGGTGGTTGTTTTAGTTTGCGTATTTCTCGGTAGCAGGCTTCGACGTCTTTGTTGTTTATTTTGGTGTCGATTTGGATGTTTGAGGGTAGTTTTTTTCGGATGGTGGCTGAGAAGCCTGTTGCTTCTATGGTTATTGGGCTTTGTAGTGTGTGTTTTTTTCCTGTTTTTTGGTTTTTTGTGTGGACGCCGCGGATGAAGCCTTTTTCTATTATTGGTTGTGTTACGTGTGTTTTGTCTTGTAGGGTGGCGCCTGTGTCCTGTGCTTCTTTTAGGAGTCTTTGTCCGAAGTGATGTCGGTTTAGGATGTAGCCGTATAGTTGTTCTCCTTTGACTATGTAGCTGGTTTGTTTGTCGGGTGAGTGTATTTGGATGCCTTCCATTATGCGTTCTATTTGGTCTGCTGTTGGTTCTTTTAGGTTTAGGTTGTTGAAGTGGTGTTTGCCTATGGCGTCTCCGCAGATTTTTTTACCGATGTCTTTTTTGTTTTTGATGTCGATCAGAAGGGTTTTGAGTCCTGCTTTTGCTGCTGTTTTGGCGGCTAGGCAGCCTCCTGTTCCGGCGCCGGCGACAATGACGTCAAATTTTTCCAAGCTGTATTCCCCTTCTTATGTAGGTTTGATATCTGCGTAGGAAAGCTGATAATATTTTTGCTTTTCGATCGAAGCTCTGAGAAGATTCCTGGCACGTTATTCATGCTTGAAAAAAAGCTTGAAAGTGAAAAAAGCTACACTTAAATTTTAATGTGCGCGCGCATCATCAAATTGAAATTTGCATCAAACCAACATAAATCAACGGCTGGGATACACCCCTGCGTACTGACTTTCATACAGTTAGACATTTTGTCAAAATAACGACCTTGTTTTAGCGCACACGTCTAAAGTCCTGTCCATGGACACCGTTTGTAGGGTCCAATGACAATTGTGACGATTGTACCCAGAATACCCTCAAGTTTCAACTCTTCCTCTAGAAAAGAATTCAAATCTTCCATTTTTTCTAGGATGACCTCTGTGACGATATCAGTATCACCGCTTGTTCTATACACTACTTGGGTGTCTGGATGCTTCATAAGGTGTTCAGCGATTGTTTTGAGCCTAGCGGGCTCTACTCGTAGCCCTATAAAGGCTTTAATAGCTCTACCCAGTTTGTGATAATCCAAAACTACAGTAAAACGCTCAATTATTCCATCCCTCAACAGTTTCTCGATACGCCTTCTAACAGTAGCTTCATTGGCATTTACCTCTCTTGCTATTTGCACTATTGGCTTTCGTGCGTCAATCTGCAATGCCCTTATAATCTTCATATCTAATGCATCGATGATAGACAATTTTTCAGCAGTTCTTATAGGAGCCATAACATTCACTACTTCACATTCTTTGCATGAGCAATGGCTATTCTATTATGTGTGCAGATGTTGTAATTAGATTATATAAATTGTGTTTTTGTTATGCTGTTGTTTTAGCTGCTACAAAGCCCAATAAATATTCCTTGGTGAAGTCAAAATCCAAATGAACTCAGCTTCTGCCACTCCTTTCGTTACCTTGGTTTCTACTTCCCCCTTTGCGTTTCTCTCACCGCAAATAAACAAGTGTTCAATCCTCTATTTTTGTTTATAAGTCGAAAAAGAAGATTGTATTAGGCTTTTTTTCCTTCAAAAAACATTATTCTTAACTCTTTTCTAAATGAAATGCATATATACCAATCTTTACTGGTAAAAAGGATTTTGGAGGTCTAACAATGCCATTCGACGAAGAAGAAGAGGAAGATTGGGAAGAAGACGCAGAAGACTGGTTAGACTATGAGCAAGAGGATTGGTAGAAATAATGTCCAAGAAGAAAGGAAAGAAAGAGAAAAAAAAGAGTGGATGCAGTAAGTAATAACAAACTTACTTAGCCCAGTCTCCCTGTTTTTTTCCATTCACCCCCACTCACTCAAAAAAGCCCCCTCCATACTAAGCCTTAAATAAACGGCAACACATCCACCATGCTAGAGGCACACAAAAATTGGACACTGCCCCCATCAAAGCCTTCCTCGAACTCTACGCCGAACTACTCTTCATCGCCCTCTACCCAGTCATCCTAGTATTTGGAATAATAACTCTCAACCTAGGAATACTCGGTTGGATTATCATCGCACTCTCAATAACCCCACCCACAATCCTATGGTATATCCTAATGAAAAAACGCGTAGAAAACTACCTAAAACTAATGATGGCAAAACCCAAAATCTGGGACGTCAAAAAAGCAGTAGACGAATACTTCGAACTACAAAACGGCAAAAAACCCCGGAAAAAAGAATAAACAGCCTAACAGCAGAACAGAGCCACCACTATTTAGTTTGAGCCTTATGATAACACTCTGGGCAAAATGTTGTAACCTCTGTTTTACGAACGGGTACTCCAGCATACAAACGGTACAGTTCTTGTGGCGGAACAATCTTCGTTCGAATATGAATGTAACCCAAAAGCTTACCACAATTATCGCATTTCATCTTTTCAAATTGTAATTCACTCAAATCCCTCACCAAAAGAAGATTACAAAAGCGAAGATTTAGACATTCTGCCTCTCTTTGGAGACCCATACCACTATTTTTCGAATTCTTCTATTATCTCGTCAACCATCTTTACTTCAGCATTATAAACATCCTTAAGATACTTCAACCCCTCCCTATGAACCTCCTCCGTAAACGCCTCCACCCCATCCTCCGCTATTACAATCCTGTAACCACGGAAAAACGCACCTGCACTCGTATGCCTAACACAAATATTCGTATGCAACCCACCCAAAACCACAGTCTTCACACCCTCCCCACCATAAAGACCCCTCAACAAAGAATCAAGACCCGTCTCATAAAACCCACTATAAGTCCTCTTCTCAACAACAAAATCCTTTTCCCTAGGCTGTAACTCAGGAATAACCTCTGCACCCGGAGTCCCCTTCATAGCATGACCACCCCACTTGTGAACAACCTCATGATCCCCAGGATAATGAGCATCATTCGAATAAATCACAGGAACCCCACACTTCCTAGCCGCCTCCACAAGCTTACGCAAAGGCTGAATTATCCTAACTGCACGCTCTGTACGCAACCCCCCAGTAACAAAATCGTTCAACATATCAATAATTATAACCGCTGGTCTTTCCATATCAGTTCACACCTACCACATAACCCTTTTACCTTATTTCAATATCGTTTTAAAGCAACACACCACCAGCCAAAAAAACGTTGCAAAAAAACACTGATTAACAATAAAGATAAACACATAACAAAGAAAAAATAAAACCACATAAAAACATACAAACGAAAGTCTATGCCAATAGACAAAAAAGAATTCGAAAACGGCAAACTCCACAACAAAGTAGAAGACGAAATAATTTATTTTCTAAATGAACGAAAGGAACGAAGCTACACATCCCAAGAAATAATGGGAGGAATATACTACCACACCGAATTCAGCACCCCAGAAATCACAAAAATGTCAACCTTCGCCATAGCAGACTTCACCGCCCTACTATACGACCTAATGAAGAGAGGAAAAATCAAAATGAAAGTCGTCAGAGGACGAATGTACTTCATGGCAGGAGGAAACGGCATGGCTAAATGCCCCAAATGCGGACTAGAAATCCCTGAACCCAAAAAGACATGGAAGATGGCAGGACGCCCAGACAAAAAAGGCATGAAACTACAACTCAACATAGGTCTTTTTCAGTGTCCCAAACATGGAGCCTTCAGAATAGTTTTGGACAAACAAAAAATCCAAGCACACGTACCCGAAAAAAAGCGGAAAAAAGAAAAGAAAAAAGTATCAATCAAAAAACCAGTGAGTAGGAAAAAAGCCGCAAAAAAGAAGAAAAAGAAAAGAAAACCGAAAGCAAGTACTTGGTCGCTCCTTTAGACAACTTGAGACAAAGATCCATCTATTTCGTATAAAGAAATGTTGCAGAAGTATTATCAACAGTCTACATACAAGCTTATCTGCAGAGCAAGGAAGAAAAATGAGAAGTAAGACTATTCCAAGCCTTCTGTTGTTCATAATAGCGATAAGTCTATTCGCTTTTGTGCAGGCTCAGCCACAAACCCAGCAAAAAGGCGCTTCACTCTTTCGTGGGAAACCACCAAAACCACCGAAGCCAGGACCAGCTAAGAAAGGAATCGCGACTGGAGTTGTTTCGAATCCTCCTCAGGCAAGTGACAGGTGGGCAGTTATTATAGGGATTTCAGACTATAAGGGCGATGCCTACGATCTTGGTTATTGTGACGACGACGCTTGGGATTTCTATAACGCTTTGGTTAATGAGTATGGCTGGAGTTCTAATCACATCACGATGTTGATTGACAGTCAGGCTACAAAGGCGAATATTCTCGGTGCAATCGATTGGATGAGAGCTAATGAAGGCTCGGGTGACGAAGTGGTTTTCTTTTACAGTGGACATGGCTCGACAAGTACTTGTAATGCAGACAATGACCCAGAGCGCAAAGACGAATGTATCATTCCATGGGAAATCGAGCAGTACTATTATATTGGGATGGCTCCCTTCAAGAAGAATTTTCTAGCTTCGAATCCACACGGATTTTCTTCTACTTCGACAGTTGTTACTCAGGTGGCATGACTGATCTTGCTGGTAACGGGCGGCTAATCTGTATGGCATGTAAAGAAACTCAAGTTTCATGGGAAATGAGTGTATACGAAAACGGGCAGTTCACTTACTATTTTGTTGATCAAGGTATGTTGGCTGGCAAAGCAGATGCCAACAATGATAACTCTGTTACATGTGAAGAAGCCTTCGACTATGCAAAAGCCAACTGTCAAAGCCAAATGCCCACTCCAAGCGATAACTTTGAGGACGACATGCTGCTATAGAGAGAAAACACAGCGACCACAATTTTCCCCTTTTCTAATCAGAGCTTATTGATTTTTGAGGGCCGGGGCCGGGATTTGAACCCGGGCGCTAGGCTCCACAGGCCTATAGGCTACCAGGCTACCTCACCCCGGCCACTGATATACGGACTTTTACCCAACCCTGCCAACTGTTTATGCTGGGGGATTATTTGGGTTTTCGGAATAGCTTGCCGCCATCGTTGTATTCGCCTGTGACATATTCAAAGCCTGCCTCTATGAGTTGAGTGGCTTCGCCAACATTGTGCGCTATACGAACGTTGAAGTTATCGTCATTGTCTTTGAATAGGCTTTTGTCCAGTTGGACGTAGAGGAGGGTGCTATCGCTTTTCTTATGGCCTAGGAAACTCATGACGTGTAAGAGATCTTTTGTGCGGTGGTATTCCACGGTGGCTTTCCAGTGGCGGAAAGTGTGGAAGGTTATTCGTAGGAGTCTAGGGTTTTTAAGTTTTGACGCTAGCCTTCGTCTGGCTCTGATGAACGTGGTCTTTACTGAATTTATGGGTCCATCGCCGAATACTCTAAGGCTCTTGCGCGGTAGTGATTGAATCATGCTTATGAGTTGTGGGCTACCGTTCCATATTCTTGGAAGACTATTTTTCTCGGGTTGGTTTAGGGTTATTGTCCGTCTCTCGAAATCGATTTCTGTCCAAAGCAATCTTTTAGCTTCGCCTGATCGCATGGCAGTCTCCTTTAGCAGCTGGAGGAAGGTTGACACTTTTCTTGAGGTGCCGGATATTAAGCAGTCGAGTTCTTCCTCGGTGGGGATAAAAGGTATTTTTCTGACAACCAGACAGCGCGGCTTTTCCCAAGTCAGCCTATTGACCTTCAAGAATAGCGTGTAGGCATTTATGACGTTTCGTCTTCTGTTCTGACTCCACTTCTCTTCTTTGGCTAATGCCTCCTTCACTGATTCTGGATTTAGCAAGTTTGCGTTTCTTTTGAGAAGTGCTCGTAAGCAGGAACCGTATCCTCGGATGGTATCTTTGGCATAGTTCTGCTTTTCCATCCACCATGCATACTCTACAAGTTTTCCTTTAATGTCTGCTGTTTGCGACGTGCCCTCCCGCTGGGCCTTCTTTTGGTGGGACTTCACTATGGCCAAGTTTTTCGTTCCACCTTGCCTGCGGACGCATACTCGGCACGGCCCCACCCCCTTGGATGTTCAATTTAAACCCAGACAGAGCAATGTTCCGGATCTTTACTCCGTATGAGAGGTTACTTTTGGCCAAATTTGGCGAAAAGCCTAACATCAGTTCTTCCCCACTTTCTTGTAGACCCCGGGTGGGCTTGGCGAGTTGTGCGAGGACAGTGATGCGGTTCTCCCTGCTGCAAAGGGCATTCCAAACCAAAATGTAAATTAGACAAGCCGGGCCAAATGGAATTGGAAAAATATGGGATTTTGCTTTAGCACACTTGTCAGCGCGCGCATGCGATTCGAGCGCTTCAAAGTGGTCGCTGGTTTTCTCTTCCAGCTCTTCTCCGAAGTCTTAGACGCCAAATAGCGATTGAAGCTCCTGCCGCAATCACTGCTATGCTTATCCCCATGATACCAAGGATGCCGCCCATGCGGTCTAATAGACCTGGATGAACAACTTCCATAGTTATCCGGTAGTTCTGATATGCTCCGTCGTCGTCCCATACAGTAAGTGTGATGTTGTATGTTTTTATCGCTGATTCGAACATGAATGGGGACGCTTCTGGGCCTTCAAATGTAACTGTCGGGTTTCTCTCAGTACTTGTTCTGGGGTTGGCTCCTTCTCCAAAAATCCATGAAAAGGTGAAAGTGTCACTGCCCGGATCATCGACTGACGTTTCGAAACGAACCGCTTTTTCTTCAGCTACCCTGTAAGAAGGCGGTGCACCTGTGCCGAAGGGCAAGCCAGTGTGGACGTTTACGGTTGGAGCGATGTTCATAACTGTTATTCCCCGACTGCAAATCGAGCTATGGTACTCTCCGTCTGAAGCTTGAGCCCTTACTTCGCCTCGAAAATCATCGCTGTATGTATGTGAGATCGTGGATGCCGTGGTCCAGTCTGCGTCCCAGATGTCGTCGCCATCGAAATCCCATCGATAAGATAGCGACGTTGATTCCACATCTCTAAACCCATAGTCTGCAACGTTGAACACGTATGTTGTTCCCTCGTTAATTGTTATGTCTCTAGGCGAATAGTCAGCTCGTGGGGGTTTGTTCATGAGTCCTCCTACGCGTAGCGATGGGTCGCCGAAAAGAATGAACTTAATAGGTTGGTGATAGCCTGCGACTTTGAACCAGTCGCCGTTGGCTTTAATGGTTGTTTCTCCTCGCCCTATTTGTCCCAGAGTACGACCTGAGACAATTTTGGTAGCGTCGCAGTACTGTGTGACCATGTTGGTCCACATGTCGCCAAGAGTTACAACCAGATGATGCCCATTGAAGGCGTATGGTTCGTGGTAACCTTGGAAGAAGAACTCGTCCAGGTATTTGCTCCATGCTTGTGCACCAGTTACGCATCCCACGTAGCCTATTGCTCCCTTGTTTGGGTGGTAGCAGAGCATGTGTTCAGGAAACGAGTCGTGAATATCCGACTGTAAGGGTGTTGGTGGTGGAAGTGTGAGATTAGATGGCCATAGTTCGCCGTTGTTGATGCCAAAGTGTGTTCGTCCATATATGTCTACATAAGTTTCGTATGGTGGTTGTACGGCAAACTGTGCTGTTCCGCAGCCTACGCTGTGTACGATTGGCAGTCTGGAGTTTCTGAAGCTGCTGTTGTCTACGGACCACGTGTAGAAGACGTTGTCCCAGACGTCGCGGTTTCCGTGGCCTCCGTAGTTGACGAAGCCAACTCCTGCGGTTATCCACCATTTTATCAGGTCTTCGGTTGGTGTGCCATCTGTTATCGTGGATGCTCCGCTTACTCTGGGGTCATAGAGCCTTGTTATCTCAAAATCGCGGTCTGATGTTAAGGAGTCGTCAGCGATGTTCTCTTTTGCGACTAAGAAAGTGTCGTCCAAATCGTCGCCTGAGCTATAAGGTATTATGAAGAGTGCACTTTTGAACCATTCAATCGTGGTTCCCGAGCGAGTTTGTCCCCGGGTAAGCGTTTCGTAGTTTATTACTTTGTCCACATAGTTTTCTACTTCTTGAACGGTGGCTGCCGGTACGCGACCTACGGCGACGTCGGGGATCATGTCTATTCTGTCGATGTTTATGTAATCGTTAGTGAACCATTCTCCGTGGAGCTCGCCGTACAAGTGGTTTCCGTTGTAATCCCAGTTGTCGAATGTGCCATCTTGCTTGTACAAGTCAGCATAGTATAGGTCGCCCGCGTAGTAGGCACCGTACCCGAATATTTGGCCGCCTGGTGTGCTGTCATTCTGTTTTCTGTCGGTGAATGTATACCTTACGGGGAGCATGTCGCTGTCGCCGACGAGCATAACGTATTTTACGCCATAGGTTTTGTGGGCAAGCTCTATTCCCTTTTTTATTCTCTCTGGTTCGTCCCATCCCCAACTTGCGTATCCATTGTATGTCTGCCAGCTGACGAGCCCAGTGGGCATTCCTGTTCTAGTTTTCCAGTCTTTAAGCTCTTTAAGAGGTTCTAAGAAGTCTTCGTGAGCAACGATTAGGAGGTCGTAGTCTGTGCTGTCTCCAAAAGCAACATTAGGTGAGAATGTCTGGCTGAGATATATGAGTAAAAGAACGATTGAACAGGAGATTATAGTAACATTTTTGAGATTCATTATCTCACTTCAGATAAAAGCTGACTTAACAAGGCAAATATAAAAAACCTTTGCACTCGCTGTGGCTGTTGAACCTTCAATCTCAGAAACCTAAGACCCCACATGGCCTTTAACACATCTCGTCATTTGAGAGTGATCGTGGAGCACAGCAAAACCAAAGACATTCTCCATGTCATGAAAGTGCTGGGACATCCTAGACTGAATTCACTCATCGCGCGTGCTAGTTCGATCAACATCGAAGATGTTGACTATTTCATGAGTTTGAGGATCACACGATGAAAAGAGCCTTTTGGTGAAAAAGTGTCGCGAAATGCTCGCTCGCTCACATACACTCCGTAGCAACCTCCTCAGTACACTGGGCTAGAAAAGGAGCAGAAAACGATGTTGATTTTACATTAGCAAAAAATGTAAAACCAGAAACAGAATGACAGAGAAATGGCTGGCAAGAAGAGAAGTACAGCAGACTTTCCTAACATCACGAGATCACAATTTGCCAAGATCCTTGAGAAAGCACAAAAAACTTGGTATGTAAGATGCCCTCATCTGGCGATGCGGGACGCGTCACTCATCGCTTTTGAGTTTCTATTTAAGACTCGAGTGAGTGAAAGTGTTGGCAGAGTTTTTCCTGAAGATCGGGAGGACAAATTGATGAGCAAGTTTCTTGACAAGTATGATGGAATCAGGCTTGACGATTTTGAGATCTCCACTGTAAAAGGACGAGAAGTTCTGCGGTGTCGCTTTCGTGTGTTGAAGCGAGGTTGCAGAAAGAAGATCTGTAAGAATTGTGGCGTCAATAATAGTCTCAAGGCAAGCTTTTGCATAAGATGTGGAGACTCGCTGGCTGAAGTGAAGTTTGATTCGAGACTTAGGGAGTACTATGTCTGGGACTCTATACGATTAGAAGACCCTTTCGCTCAGTACATAGTTGATTGGCTGGATTTTCTAAGGCAGAATTTTGAAGATCCAAATCCTCGAGTATGGGCCATAACTCGCCAAAGAGCATGGCAGATCTGCAAAAATTTAGGAATCATGAACCACACACAGAGACACTGGCGAGCTACTCAGCTCGCAGACACCATGGATCCTTTTACTCTTAAGGAGGCTCTTCACAGGGCAACTATGCCTTTTGAATACGTACATAGAGCTGAAAGTCGCAGATTAGAACGTGAAGAAGAGGCGGATAGAATCTGGGCATAGGCTACTGTAGTGCAAGCGCATGAATTCATAATGTTCGTTTACAGATATGGTTGTGAGTACATTGTCAAGCTAGTGCCACTTACTTTTATTAAGATATCTTATTAAAAGTAAGTGGTTGCAGAATGACAGCAAACAAGTCTGATCCTATTATTTCTATCCTCTCAAAACTTGGGCCATTATCCTCTTTTCAGATGCATCGTGAAATGTGGCAAAGACATAAGATAGGAAGAAATACTTGTTCGAAAAGATTGGAGAGATTGTTCAAAAGAGGTAAAATCGGCCGGTACTTACGGCTGGAAAAAGGAGCATATCTCTACTATCTTCCACGATTACACTCGGTAGAAATTCTCGAACAAGTAGCAAGAAAGGATGTAATGAAATACAGTCGGCTACTCGGAAGAATTTTAACAATTGTCACTATTGGAAAAGTCCTTTCGATTTTCGAACTCAGTAGATTGGCGAATACTAATTTTTTCAAATATGAGAAAGAATTCGCTGAACTGATCAACAAGATAATGAAGCTAGGTCTTCGTATTGAAGATTCCTTTCTGGTATCTCCCTCTCTTAAAAAATCAAGGATAAGCACGCTATTAGCGCACTATAAAGCGTCCGTTTACGAAGAGGCCTACCTTTTAGCTCTGGCAAGAAGGCTCTTTATCACAAAAAAGAAAGCTAAAGAAATGACGCTTTACCGCCAACCTAACGTGGCTTCATTGGCTAAACACAAATTTGACATGTTTGGGCATGGAGGACGAAAGAATCAGATCAAAATTATTGTTGAGTGTAATCTCCGAAGAAGAGTTACAAAAGCTGATCTAGAAGGGTTCAGCCAACGAATAGGGGGAACCATAAAGAGGGCTCTTAAAAACAAGCGATATTCTGCACCAATAGCCAGATATTATATTGCAAACGACTTCTCAGACGAAGCAATGGTATTTGCGGCACGTCGAGATAAAGGTATTAGACTTCTATATGCCAGTCAAATTCTTAGCGGGATTCTTGGGGAAATCCAACCTTACCTGGTTGCACCAAAGAGAAAGCCTCTATATTACGGAAGGTTCAAAGAGGCAAAAGGTATTGCTTTCGAAGCTGAGATAGAGCCAGCTTTTAGCCAGAAAGGCTTCAAAACCACCCGGCGAAGGCGATTCTTTCTTGATGGAATGAAGATATCGGATAAGGACACAGGAAAATCGTTTACCGACATTGACCTATTAGTGGAACGTACAGATAAGAAGAACCAGCACAAACGCGAAATTCTTCTGATAGAGTGCAAGAGTGGAAACGAGAACCTAACGCGCAAGGAGCTGTTTAGGAAGACAAAGAGATATTTCCGAGTGGCTGGTTTCTTGAAAAGATTGAATAACGAGAATGACGAGGTCAAGATTGTAGTTATTGCAAATGTAGATCAACAGGATAAAGAGGAGATAAGTGGCAAATCAGAGTTCCCGATGGTCTTCTTAGCACCCAGTGATTTCTATCATGAAAACCGCAAGCTGCTTAAAGGTGCACCAAGATGGCTATTTGGCCTTTAATAGATACTTTGGTTCAAAATGGATGTGCTCTTGTTAATGATTGCAGGCTCCTCACCGCGCACACGGAAAAGCTTCCAGAAGAATCATGTTTTTGGGCTGTTCTTTGCGCTTCTTTCATTCGCTTTTATCCTTTCAGGAATATTATCTGGGTTTGATATTAGGCTGGCAATTGGAATCGGCATCATGTTGTACGGCATAGGCTATTTTCTTGTACATGACATTTTCTTTCACAGAAGGATCAGAATAAACTACAGGCCAAAAGGCAGGTATATGAAACGAGTTCTACAAGCACATGCCATTCATCATCAAAAAAGCACAGCCCGCACCGGAGTAAATTTCGGGTTCTTGTATGCAAGCAAGGCGCGCGCGCGACTAAAATTGGCTAATGTAGGAGCACTTGCGCAGCACGGGACTCAAACGTAAGAAACTACTCACCGCATACAGGCAGGTAAGGAGGTGTAATTGTGACCGAGAAAGGACAAATATACATTTGTGATATCTGTGGAAACAAAGTGCAAGTATTAGAAACAGGTGCAGGAACGCTGGTCTGTTGTGGACAAGACATGACCCTTGTCTCATGAACCAGTAAGATCAAAGTAAAAGCCTGTGTCGCGCGTGCATCTCTATCGCTCTCGCGTGCAAGACTGGCAGGAATTCGCCCATGAAGTATTAGGCCGAATTCAATGGCGCACGCTAAACATCGAGACCTAAAGCGCAGCGATATGGATGGGATAGAAGCTGTCAAAACAACTAGCCTATATTCTGTAGTCTCCTAAAGCCCCCCAGTTCTCAGTTCTGTTGTATCTTTTGTCAGCGGATTTGAAATTAACGATAACAGGGGTTAGATCAAATTCAGGGTTACTATCGAAAAGACCCCTGTCACCATGTCTGATTGCTTCCAAAGCCAATGAGAGCTCAGACCGGAAGATTTCGTACCGCCACTTGGCTCTTCCGAAAACAAACCCTCCACTAACATGACAATAGACATTCAATGAGGACCCTTCTGAATCCTCCTTTAACTCTGCCAGCACCTCGTCTCTCATTACTCGTGTGTACAACTCGGAGACCTGTTTCG
>Ga0209636_10004677_pt1 | contig 13972 bp, 14 predicted proteins | sample DeeMarSWOR152_54_FD_187464 | JGI IMG/M metagenome (GOLD analysis project Ga0209636, IMG submission 187464) | Marine sediment microbial communities from White Oak River estuary, North Carolina - WOR-1-52-54 (SPAdes) (version 2) | ecosystem: Environmental > Aquatic > Marine > Intertidal zone >...
ACACTCTTGCGATACTTTTTTACCTTACACGCCTTTATAATCATATTACTAAAATTAGTAATATGAAAACTCAAAAAATAATGGCCAATTATGAGCTAAAACAGTTGCCAGAGAATCCATAACTGAATTTCTGATAAAACCTATTGCGAAAAATGGGCATAGTTACGGTTTGATGTAAAAATTATTTTGAACCGTATCTAAATGAAAAAATCATGACCTAAATTTTAAACGAAGAAGTTGGCTTTACCTTTGCCTCTTCCGTGTCCTTCACTGCATCAAGAAATTCATCCAAATTTGTCGTAGCGACTTTAACCGTTAAATCCCTGCTTCCATAATAAACAAACAGATTGTCCTTTATTACGACCGCCCCGCATGGATAGACTATGTTGCAGTCGTCCTCTTCGGGTTCAAGAACCGGCTCTTTGGCCCTGTATAAAACCCTAGTTGGATCATCAAGGTCCAGGAGCATGGCTCCCACCTTGTATTTATAATGATGGCATTTATCGCCAACCCCGTGGTATATAACAAGCCAGCCATCCTTTGTTTTTATGGGAGTGGGTCCTACCCCCACCTTTCTGCTGTCCCACATATCATCCCTTGGATTGATTGAAAACTCTCCTTTTAACCACTTTGTTTCTCCATCGAAATCCAGATCGTCCGCGAAATCTATTAGAATTGACGGGAATACGCGGTGGAATATCACGTATTTATCGTTAACTTTCTCAGGGAGAATCGCTGCGTTCTTATTGATGACGCCAGGCGGTGAAATGAAGACGGGTTTCTTCCAGTTCCAGTCACCCTTCAGGAAATCAGCGGTTTTTACCGAAGTAATGGCAAGCCGGGGATGATTTTTGCCGTCGAAATGCACGAAGGGTACGTAGAAGCGGTCATCTATCTTTGTGATCCTGGGGTCCTCACATCCGCCGTACCATCCTCCACCGGAGCTGTAGACGAGCCTGCCCCTGGTTGTAGGGGGTTCCTCCCCCCTTATGTCATCCAACACAAAAATAGGTTCGTCCACTCTTTCGTCTATGGTGACGCCATCTTTGCTGGAGGCGTACCCCAGAACAGACCTATTCGTATCCCCGATAGCCCTGTAGATAATATGTACCCTCCCAGATTCATAGATCGCTGCGGGGTTAAATGTTGCACATGACTCCCATCCGTTTGTCGTCGGTCGTAGTATAGGATTCCCGTTGAACGCTCTCAGGTAAGCTTGAACTCGCGACAGCGTAGATAAGGTAGCCTTTTTTTCCTTAATTTTATTATCTATTCTCCGCTCCACTATATGTTTTACCTGTCTATTATTTTTGATTAAACTTCGCAAAACTTTTTTTAAAAGTTTTGGAACACAAAATTTTTTAAATTTTGATGTTTTTTTAAAAGTTTATTATATAATATATATACGCATTACGAGAATAAAAATATATTCGCAACATCTCGATTTAGTTTTCTGTTCCAGAAAAGATTTTTGGCAATTTTGCGGAAAAACCGGAATTTCTTTTCTGATTCAAAAAAGTACCGGGGGGTATCTGTCAATTGTTAAAATAAAAACAACCTTTTCTTTTTTGATGTGCAAAATTTTCCTGAAAGTTTTGACACCCAAAAATGCTTTGCGTTTTTTAGAAAAAAAAGAAAACGCTGACGAAAAGATCGCAAAAGTGCAAAGCAAGTTTTTCGAAAAAACCAATATAGTTTACAATACAATAAAAAAGTGAAAGATTCTTAAAATAAATCTTTCAAGTTAATCTTATATTTCCCCAGCTTGCCGCCGTAGTTGCCGGCAGAAATCTTAACGATCCCCGGAACCGTGCAGGCTGCTTCGATTCCAACCCTTGTCGCTTCCTTGACCGATTCCTCATCAAGACCGTTTATAACTAACTCATAAACGCAGTTTGCTTCCTCTGGGATATTGCTTTCAACTTCATCATTATCCTTCAAAGTCGGGCAGTATTTCTCGTTAACACTGGCTCTCAGAAAACTATATTTATTTGAACCGACCTTTGATCCCGAGGCTACGATCCCCCCAGGGAACGGTGTTATCACCCCCTCCACGTCCCATAAAGCGTCAACTGCGGCTTCTGCAGCCATCAACGCTGATGCCTGGGTTTTGCCCATTATGAAGAAATTTCCACCAGCAACTCCATCTGCTATCCCCATCGAGTTCTCCACGATAAACTCGCCGTCCATGCGAGGAATCCTCCATATCTTCCTGCCCGCGAGTTCATCCTCTTTCTCAAACCCGTCTCCAAAGAATCGCTCTTTATAGCCAGTATCAAACATCTTCTCAGTGTTTTCTTCAGGCATTGCATTAAAGACCGCAGCTGTCGCAGAGGTTATAGCACATTGTCCAACCCTCATTATCAACTGCGTTTCCAACGCTTTATCGCTCATGTGGCATATCTGCACTAAATATCCTGCTCTCCCATCCGGATTTCCGGTTGCTTTATAACACTCAATCCCGGCTTCGGCAGGGCATCCAACAACCGAAGTTCCAAAACCAGTCATTTCGTTTGCAGAAACATATGCCCAATGCCTTGTTGCACCAGTTACCAGCAGTCGTGCAATCTTTATCGGAAATGCTTCCGCAAACGTATCCTCTATCTCAACGCCATTAATTTCCATTTTATATTTTATAATTATTAATTATTTAAAAATAAAAATCTTATATAAAAAGCTCCCCGGAATTTTCCGTTAATTTGCCGTTGACATCCACAAGCCGCAGGATCTCACCCTTTCTTTTTGCAAATATTCTTGCGTTTGCTGGATCGTTTTTGTACTCTTCGGGGATAACAAGTTCTTTTATTTTATACGTGTGGGTGATCTTAATTTCCCTGAAATCGCTTTTTTCGACGTCAAAGCATATTTCATCCATCACCTTATAAAGGATCGATATATCCAGTGTTGCGGAACAGAATTCCGCATCCACGGGATCGCCCGGCTTTGGGATACTGTTTTTTGTTCTTAATTTCCAGTTGCTTTTCTCGACGGGTGTTAAGTTAAGGAGGATATGGCAGTCTTTGAAGGCGTCGTATATCCCTTTTAATTCACCCGGACTCAGATCGCACTTGATTGTTGAGACATGCATCCTGACTTTCTTACGCGCCTTTGCCCCTATGCCGAGACCTTTCAGTTCATCTATGATCTTTCTTTTACTTATTATCCTGCCGTCAACCCTGAACACGGTATCGGCATTCTCTGCGATCAATTCTCCAAGGACATTCGTATAATCAATGCTTCCCTTTACTCTCATCGCATTCCCCTGCCGCTTCAATCCCACCGCAGCGCCTTCATACTTTCCCCTGCTGTACCTGACAAATCTCTGATGCGCGGTATCATCCGCCCGTTTATTGAAAATCTGCTTGATGAAATGCATCTTGTATTTAAGATTATTATGGAGATAAATAAATATAAATTCCCTGTTGTAGTATCCCGATATTATTTAGCAACCTCTTAATAAATCGTCTCTTATCCGTATAAGCCCGCCCCGAATTTTTTAATAAAGTCCTCATAGCACTTCTTGCCTTGGTTTTCTGGTAAACGCTTCATCTGGAGTTTCTGCGTTTTCCGGGTACAGAGCACCATGGGGTCGATTATTGTACCGGTCCGTGAACTCTTCCGCGTCTTTAAATCGGCGTCTGTGCTTCTCATGCTCCTGTATTGGCTGACGAAGGAGAAGAAAGCGGGGATTAAAATCCATAAACCCAAAAACAAACTTATTTTTATCTCTTCCCACCCTTCCTGACCCTGCCCAAGTAGTAATTCAGAGGATGGTTAACCCCGCATTCTCCAGGGCATAAGCCGTATGACTTTATCGTTGCGCATGCGGGGCAGGAATATTTTCTGCCTGTTTTTTCACCGGAAAAATATTCCAGTTGCTTCCTGGTTTTCTCCTCATCATATTTTGGAAAAACGGAAAATATTTTCAGGATGTCCTCTATGGTTAAATTGAGATTTACAAGGAATGTGCCCAATACAAACATGCCGTTATGGGAGATTTCCCCTGATTCGAGCTGCGACAGCATATTCAAAATACACGGGGGCAGAGCACCCTTATCCAGTTTCTCCACTTTCAACTCCTGTGCACCAAAAGTTTTTATTTTTATTTCCGTAGCCATTCTCTTGAATGATTCCGGTGCACCGGTTAAATTTATGGGCGCCGTGACTTTCTGTCTTATGCCCTCCCTCAGCATGAGAAGAACCTCTCTTTTATTTATCCTGACATACCCGGAATTTAATTGCCTGTTAACCAATTTCCACCTCGGCTGGGATTTTGCAAGCGAGGATGAGAGCTGCAGATACCTCAAGAAATGAATTCTGTCGTTTTCCAGATCTAAATTAACCTCATCCATGATCTTTTTTATATTAAAATCGGGTTCGTCTTTAAGAAAGCGGTATGCTAAATTCGCCTCGTACCATGCGTATTTGTCGATTATGCGTTTACTGTTTGTCAGATTAGCAATAACACGGGCGATCGGATAACTGAGAACCGTGAGTTCCTGTACCAGTTCATCATCGATGGAAGGGTATCTCTCCGCCCTGCCTGATTTTATAGCATCCAGAACCCTCTGTTTTCCAAGGTCCATGCTTGCAGAGTACAGAGGATGGTTCTCTATCTCCTCAAGCCCCAACCCCAGGGATTCAACCCACTGCTTCGCTTCCCTGAGAAACGGGTATTTCGCCAGGAATTTTAGGTTGTACAATTTCTTTTGTTATATCTGCGGACCATATGCCGTTCACTATTTATTCTTAAACTCCATAAAATAAAAGAAAGTATGTAGGATCTCACAGACAATTGAAGAATTATGGACAAAATAACAGTCTGCAAAGAATCTCGAGCAGGATAAGGGTTAGTTTTCCATACAACAAGGATTATGTTGCGAAAATTAAAACCATTGATGGCTACAAATGGCATCCTGAGGGCAAACAACCGAAATTTCTTTGAAGTTTCGTGTGCTGAAATTTGCGAAGCAAATTTTACGCATACTGGAGTTTTCCAGAGAGCGATGGCATCGTAGAAAAACTTACCTCTATGTTCGGTGAAGAGAACACCAATATTGATCCAACCCTACAAGATTTTGACGCACTTGAGAGAGAACTCATTTCAAGAAAATACAGCCCTGTAAACTTATACTAAAGAGGAAAGTATCCCCAAATTTTATTCTTGATTTGTTGGACCATCTGGGAGATGCATATATCTTATTTTCCGTTCCGATCTTCTCATACAAGATTAAAGACCAGAAGCAGTATCCTAAGAAGATATACTGTATTGATGCTGGTTTAATAAATATGGTTTCCTTCAGGTTTATGGAGGATGCGGGAAAGTTCTATGAGAATTTGGCTGCGGTAGAACTGCTGCTGAGAGGTAAAGAAATTTGCTACTGGAAGGATCGGCAACACAGGGAAGTTGATTTTGTGATTAAAGAAGATTTAAAGGTAAATCAATTGATCAGGATTTGCTATGATATTGATGATCCAGAGACAAAAAAGAGGGAAATAAATGGGCTGATCAAAGCAAGTGGGGAGTTAAATTGCAAGAATCTATTATGGTGATAACAGAAGATTTTGAAGGGAGAGAAAAAATAAAGGGGGAAGAGATAGGTTATATGCAATTGTGGAAATGGCTGCTTGAATAATCATATGAAACGCAATTAGATTATGCGTAAAAACCAGAGGTTTTTAGCACACGGAATTTCTCTGAAATTCCGATTGTTCACCAGCGTTTCATATATGCGGGACATTTCATTTCAAATTCCTTCGGATATAAATTCACCTGACAACTTCAATTGCTTCAACGGGACACGCCTTAACGCACATCCCGCATCCTGTGCATTTATCCTTATCTATTATCGCTGCAACGCCGTTCTCGATACCAAGGGGTCCTTCACCCTGCGGCTTTCCAGCCCCCGTTTGTGGATTTTTAGCGCCAATCGGGCACATAATAACACAATTGCCGCACCCGTGGCATTTATCCTCATAAATCGTTATTTCAACCATCTTTGATTATTAAATTATAAATAAAATAAATAAATGATATGGTTTCCACAATATTATTGTTCTTGATCTCCTGCATATTCCTGGTTTTAAGCGGCGGCTGGCTCGTGAAACTCCTTGTAAAGATAGCCGCCCATTTAAGGCTTGGCAAATTTGTGGTCGGGTTCATATTGATGGCATTCGCCACATCAATCCCGGAATTGTTTGTCGGAATAAATTCGGCACTTGCTGAAAACCCCTCATTATCCCTGGGAAATGTCATCGGCTCAAATATCGTAACCTTGAGTTTGGTGATGGGAATCGCAACCCTCCTTGGGGGGGGCATCAAGGTGAAGAGTACGAATATAAAGACGGATTGCACGATGATGCTAATAATTTCATCGATTCCAATATGTTTAATGCTCTTTGATCAAGACCTATCAAGATTTGACGGGCTGATCCTTGTTTCTATTTTTCTCTTCTATATCATCCATTTGATAAAAGAAAGAAGAAGGAAAACGCCGTTTGAAAAATATGAAAGAAAACATTTCATTATAAACATCTTTCTTTTTATCTTGAGTGTTGGGATTTTGTTTTTTAGTGCGCATTTTGTTGTAGAATACGGCACCCAATTAGCGATAGAGCTGCATTTACCGGAAATCATGATCGGCTTATTTTTTGTAGCCATAGGCACGTCTTTGCCGGAACTTGTATTTGAGATAAGGGCGGTTCTTGCAAGAAAAGCGGATCTGGCACTTGGAGACGCCATGGGGAGTGTTGTCTGCAATTCAACCCTTGTTTTAGGAGTAACCGCCCTGCTTTGCCCCATTACAGATGGTTTTCTCATATTCATTACAAGCGCAATGTTTATGGTATTTGTTGCATTTTTATTCACGATGCTTATAAGAAGGAAATCCTGCCTGACCGTGCAGGATGCGATAATACTGATATTCCTGTATGTCTTTTTTATTTTCTTTGAATTCTCTTTCCAGTAAATTTTCGCGGCAGGGATTTTATCACACTTCAATAACTGAAATTTCAGGCCGGGATAGAAATCTTACTCTTGGGTTTCCCCCGATACCCCTCGTTATGTATATTTTACGTCCGTTTACCTCGCACAACCCCTCCGAGCAGGTCTCTCCAACACTGGACGGCATAAAAACCGGGCCAATAAACGGGACTTTAACCTGCCCCCCGTGCGTATGCCCTGCAATAATTAAATCCGGATGCATGTCTCCCAACACATAAATGATGTCGGGATTGTGTGAGATTAAAACTTGAGGCAGTTCCGAGTTATTATCAAATGCTTTATCCAGATCATACCGGTTAGACCATAAAGAATCAATGCCCACAATCCATATTCTTCCGTCGCATATCATGCGATTTTCATTTCTCAACACATCTATCCCTGAATTTTCCATGTATTCTTCAACTTCATCCGCGATTTCCTTATGCGACCATCCCCGCCCGTAATCGTGATTGCCTAAAACAGCATAGACTTTTTTATGTTCTATGTTTTTTAACGGAGCAAGGAATTTAATTTCCTCTTTCTTATAATCAATCATATCCCCGCCTATTATTACCGCTTCAATCTCTTCTGTTTCGGATATTTTGTTTATCTCTCCAACCACCTCTCCAAGAAATTTCTCGTGCCCGTCACCTGCAGCATGAAGGTCGGAAATGACAAGCAATTTGCATGCAGGATTCCGGGGGTTATGAGAAATTTTTATTTCCGTATGCGTCACATCAATCCATTTAGGCTCAATTTCAAAAACATATACTAACAGGACAACGCATAGCAAAATAATCACTGCAGTTATCCACTTTACATCAATATTTTTCATTGTAATTACAAACTGTATGTTTTTTTCTATTTTCGAAGGGCATGAGGGGGGTGAAATATGCAAAACACCATGTGTTTTGTATGTGTAAGACACGAATTGTCTTAAACACCCCCTCATTCACTATGATGGTCAACCTTCGCAGATGTGGCAGAGCGAAGCTCTGACATATGTCTGAGAGACAAAGTCTCTCAGCCACAACTTGCGAAGCAAGTTCTGGAGTCGCAAAACCACTCCGTGGTTTTAGATTCCAAGATTTATTACATAAATCTTGCGAACACAAAATTTCTTTGTCTACATGTTCGGCAGTGGGCAGTTCATCGCAAGGCACCCCCGTCGAATCACGGAATATTTCAAATAAATGATAGGCGAAAAATAAATTGGCTTTTGTCATAATAATTATGGCGATGAAACGGCTAATAAATCAACGATGAAATGCATTTCTGTCCGATTTAAAACTAAAACCCGTCAAGGATTTCCCTCAACCGCCTGACCTTTGATGCCCTGATAGAGCCTTTCATCCGGTCGCCTTTTTCACATGCCGCCCCCCTGATACCAACAACATCAAGCCCCATGCCGTGCAATGCCTCCAGGTGATCCACGCCAATGGATCCTCCAAATGCTGCTAGCGTTCCATAATCGTGCGCCTCAGATACGAACCTATCCAGATCCTCTATCGAGAGGTGGTCAAAGAGTGTTTTGCCGTCCTTCACGGCCGTATCAAGCATCGCAACATCTGCTTTCGCTCTGTGACATATTCCCGGAATTTTAGATGCTTCAACCGCTTGCGGCTTAATCCTGTGGTAATCTGCGTATCCTGCCAGAACAACCATCGCTTTTGGATTGTAATCTTTCACCGCCTTAACAACAGCCATTCCCAGCTCTACCGCATCATCCTCATTGCTTACGCCATACAAACCAACCTTTATATAATTTGCCCCTGCAACCAAAGCTCCTAATGCCGCAAGTGACGCCGTCCCAGGCAAATTAGGAAAATTGCCGATAGTTGCGCTTACCTCAATTTCGCTTGGCGTTAGATCCCTTATGCACGAAATAACCCACGGAAAATTTGCCCCCAGAGAGCCCTCTTTTGGATTTTTAACATCAATTATATCCGCACCGCCTTTTATGGCTTCCAGTGCTTCCTCCTCATTTTTTGGACTTATTAAAAGTTTCATATTCTTATAATTAAAAATAAATAATAATATGCAAGTTTCAGTAATTGGAACAGGATATGTCGGTTTGATTACGGGCGTATGCCTTGCGGATTTAGGCAATGAAGTATCCTGCGTGGATGTAATTAAGGAGAAAGTTGAAAGCATCAATAATGCGGTCCCTCCAATATATGAAGTGGGGCTTTCAGAAACATTGAAAAATAATATTGGTAAAAATTTATCCGCTACAACTGATACAGAAAATGCCGTAAAAAATTCAGATATAACATTTATTGCTGTTGGCACCCCCGGCAGAGATGACGGAAGCATTGACTTAAAATATGTTGAAGAATCTGCGAAATCCATTGGAAAAGCATTAAAAGAAAAAGATAATTATCCCGTTGTTGTAGTTAAAAGCACTGTAATCCCTGGAACCACCGATTAAGTTGTCATCCACATTCTAGTTGTAATCCCCATTCTTGAGGAATTTTCGGGTAAATCCGCAGGCAAGGATTTTGGTGCCTGTATGAACCCCGAATTTTTGCGGGAAGGAAAGGCAATACATGATTTCATGAATCCCGACAGAATTGTAATCGGGGAATTAGATAGAAGATCGGGGGATAAAATTTACGAATTATATAAAGATTTTAAATGCCCGATAATGAGAACCACTTTAAGAGCAGCTGAAATGATAAAATATGCCTCAAATGCTTTTCTTGCCACAAAAATTTCATTTATAAATGAAATTGCAAATATTTGTGAAAGGGTGGGGGTTGATGTTAAAGCGGTTGCGAAAGGAGTCGGGCTTGATCACCGCATAAACCATAGATTTTTGAATGCAGGTGTTGGATTCGGTGGAAGTTGCTTTCCAAAGGATGTGAATGCGCTGATTTCGGAAGCAAAAGAAGAAAATTATAGCCCAATTTTATTGGATGCCGTTCTGGATTTAAATGAAAAACAAAAAATGCGAGTGGTTGAAATCGCGTCCGATATAATGGACCTGTCAAATAAAAAGATCTCGGTTTTAGGTCTTGCATTTAAGGAAGGAACAGATGATATTCGAGACGCTCCCGCAATCCCAACAATTGAAAAACTATTGAAAACCGGTGCCGATGTTTACACTTACGATCCCAAAGCAATAGAAAACGCAAAAGGAATTTTTGGCAACAGAATAAAATACTGCAAAAATATTGATTCTGCACTTGAAGAGGCAGAACTGTGTATAATAATGACTGATTGGAATGAATTTAAGGAAATTTACGATAAGTTTAAATTAATGAAAAATAAAATTGTGATTGACGGTAAAAGAATTTTAGATCCAGATAAAGCAGAAAATTACGGGATAAGATATTGTGGTATTGGTTATCCTCAAAACAAAAAATAAAAATGAATTTTGAAAATATTCTTGTTACCGGAAGTGCGGGGTTTATTGGCGCCGGGGTGGCAAAAAAGTTGCTGGATAAAGGAGTCGAGGTGGTTGGGATTGACAACATGAATGACTACTACAACCCCGAATTAAAGGAATGGAGATTAAAGCGAATTGAAAAATATGCCAATTTCAAGTTCTTTAGAGCAGATATAGGTGATAGAGATTCTTTGGAGGAGATATTTGATGAACATGAATTTGACGCCATAATAAATCTTGCCGCGAGAGCAGGAGTAAGGGCAAGTATAGAAGATCCTTGGCTTTACCTGCAAACAAATGTCACCGGAACTTTAAATTTGCTCGAGCTCGCGAGGGAGAAGAATATTAAAAAGATTGTTCATGCGTCTTCGTCAAGTGTTTATGGAAACGCTGAGATTCCTTTCTCTGAAGATGAAAACACGGACAGGCCGGTATCGCAGTACGCGGCAACAAAAAAAAGCAGTGAAGTTTTATGTTATACCTACCATTATCTTTATGGTTTGAACATAACGATACTCAGATATTTCACCGTTTATGGTCCCGCCGGGCGCCCAGACATGGCTTTGCTGAAATTTATAAGGTCCGTATCAGAAGGCGAGGAGATCACAGTTTTCGGCGACGGAACCCAGAAGAGAGATTTCACTTATATTGATGACATTGCGGAGGGAACGATAAAAGCATTGAAACCATTGGGTTATGAGATAATTAACCTGGGGAATGACCGTCCTATTGAAGTCGCACACCTGATCAAATTGATAGAGGATAATTTGGGAAAAAAAGCAAAGATAAAGCGCCTGGAAAGACATCCTGCGGATGTAAAAGATACATGGGCAAATATTGAAAAAGCAAAGAAGTTACTTGGATGGGAGCCCAAAACAAGTATTGAAGAAAGTGTTAAAAGAACTGCTGAATGGTATAAAAAAGTAAAGAATTTGAGATTATTCTAAATATGAAAAACAAAATATTAATCGTGCCAGGATTTTACCTCCCGCACATCGGAGGACTTGAAACGCATGTAGATGAATTTTCGAAATATCTGTCAAAAAGGGGGTATAAGATAACGATCTTTGCACCAAATATTCCAAAGAGCAAAGAGTATGAGGTAAAATATAACGATGTGAAAATTGTGAGATATCCGGCGTTTATATTTGTTCCTCGAAACCCATTTCCTAAATTCTGGTCTATAATGTTTTGGAAACAGCTAAAAAAGGCAATTAATTCAAATCCAGATGTGGTTATGACCCGCACAAGATTCTATTTCAGCACACTCCTTACCTTTGTTTTTGCAAAAATTTTTAGAAAGAAATTCATTCATGTCGAACACGGCTCAGATTTTCTAAACACGGGAACAAAATTTTTTGATTTTTTATCAAAGATTTATGATCTTACGGTTGCTAAATTTTTAATAATAAACTTCTCAGATAAAGTTGTTGCGGTATCCAATGTTTCAAAGCGGTTCTTGAAAGAAAAACTTAAAATAAATAAAGAAATCCCTGTCATTAAAAGAGGCGTTGATTTTGAAAAATATGGCGATATTGATTCTGAAAATTTAATAAAAAAATACGGGGATAAAATATTTGCCTGCTATTTCGGGCGGCTGAGATACTGGAAGGGTGTTGAGAATTCAATTAAAGCGATTAAAATGCTAAATGAAAATTATAAAGATAGGATTTTATTTATAATTATAGGTGAAGGGGAGGAAGAGAAAAAATTAAAGAAACTTGCAGAGGGTGAACCGATCATCTTTACGGGCGGTGTTTCGGAAGAAGAAGGAATTTCAACGCTTAAATCCTGCGATATCTATATTCATTCCTCATATCCGGGAGGTGGGCTATCAAATTCTTTACTTCAGGCAATGTACTGTAAAAATGCCGTAATTGCAACGCCTAATGAGGGGGCAGATGAGGTTGTAACCGATAATAAAACAGGACTTATTGTCGATACTAAGCCACAGGACATTAAAAATAAACTTGAAATCTTAATCGATAATAAAAGTTTAAGGAATAAATTGAGTGTGAATGCCCATGAATTTGTAAAAAAGAAATTTTCGTGGGAAAAAAGCATTGATGAATATATAAAAATTTTTGATGAAATCTAAACTATGTGCGGCATAAACGGTTTTAACTGGGATGAAAAAGAATTGGTTGAAAGTATGAATGATGTGATAAAGCACAGAGGTCCAGACGGTAACGGCACCTATACAAGCAACTTAGTTAGTTTGGGGCATGTTAGGTTGGCAATTATTGATTTAACAGAAAAAGGGAAGCAACCAATGGAATATGAATATAACGGCAGAAAGATTATTATTATCCATAATGGGGAGATCTACAATTTTTTGGAACTAAGGAAAAAACTTGAAGAAAAAGGATATAAATTTAAATCCAACACAGATACAGAAGTAATTCTGGCAAGTTATCTGGAATACGGCGAAAATTGTGTGAATAAATTCAACGGCATGTGGGCTTTCTGCATATATGATGTTGATAAAAAGATATTATTTCTGAGCAGAGACAGATTTGGAAAAAAACCACTGTATTATTACTTTGACGGCAACAGATTTATATTTTCAAGTGAAATAAAGGGTATTTTAGTTCACAATATAGAAAAGAAATTGAGCAATGAGGCAATTAATCTTTATTTTGTGTTACCCTATTCTGGCTTTATACCAAGTCCTTATTCTATTTACCAAAACATAAAAAAATTACAGCCAAGGAAAAACATAGTATTTGATCTTGAGAAGAAAGAACTGAAATTAAATAATTATTATGATTTTCCGGAATACAATCCAAGAGATAATAAAGAAGAATTGATTAAAATTGGAAGAGAGATACTTGATGATGCAACACGACTGAGATTGATATCAGATGTTCCAGTGGGAGCTTTTTTGAGCGGCGGATTGGATAGTTCGTCGGTTGTCGGGACAATGGCAAAATATGTTGATTTAAGTAAGTTACATACCTTCTCTATAGGTTTTGAGGGAGAATATGATGAAACAAATTATATGAACCGGGTTGTTGAACACTATGGGACAAACCACCACCATAAATATTTTGGAATAAATGATTTTTTCGGGTTAATTGAAAAAGACAATATATATCACTATTATGATGAGCCATTCGGCGACTATTCTATGTTCCCAACCTACGAAATCTCCAAATTTGCAAAAAAATATGTCGGCGTTTCTTTGAGCGGTGATGGCGGAGATGAAATGTTTGGCGGTTATAATGCGCATAGAAGAGCGGCACAATTACAATTTATGGGGAAAATACCAAAATTTATGAGAAATATAATTTATAACTTAATTCCGGATGACAAGTCATTTGGTTCTTCATGGCAATTAAAAAAGGGCTTGAAATTGTCTTTATCCCCTGAAAGAGATTACTTTAAGTACCTCGGAGAGGGGGCGTTTTATATAAATGAGGATTATTTAAATTGGATTGGGCCGAGATGGAGAAATGGATTATTGAGAAATAAAAATTTCATTGAAGGAGTTATAAAAATGGATGCAGAATACTTAACGCTTGCGGATCATTTCTTAACCAAGGTTGACGGGGCTTCGATGGCACATGCTCTTGAAATAAGAAGTCCGTATCTTGATT
>Ga0209636_10004678_pt1 | contig 13972 bp, 14 predicted proteins | sample DeeMarSWOR152_54_FD_187464 | JGI IMG/M metagenome (GOLD analysis project Ga0209636, IMG submission 187464) | Marine sediment microbial communities from White Oak River estuary, North Carolina - WOR-1-52-54 (SPAdes) (version 2) | ecosystem: Environmental > Aquatic > Marine > Intertidal zone >...
ATTGCTTCGACAGTTGGGATGAACTTCCTCATGAATTCTTCATACACTTTTTCAACGATGATGAGCCGCGAGCAAGCAGAACATTTCTGCCCCTGGAAACCAAAGGCCGATGCTCTCACCCCGGCAACTGCACTGTCAATATCTGCTTCAGAATCAACGATTATATAATCCTTGCCACCCATCTCTGCGATTACCCTTTTTATCCATAGTTGACCGGGTAGTGTTTTGCCCGCCTGTTCAACAATGTAAAGGCCTACGGCTTTGGAACCGGTGAAGCAAATGAATCTTATCTTGGGGTGACGTACCAAATAATCTGCAGCCGGACGTCCGTGCCCGGTAAGAAGGTTGACGACACCAACCGGGACCTTGGCTTCTTCGATAATTTCCATGAACTTGGCGGCAATCGCGGGTGAATCTTCAGATGGTTTCATGATCACGGTATTACCCGTTACAAAAGACGCCGCGGTCATACCACATAGAATCGCAAGCGGGAAATTCCACGGCGCGAGTACTAACCCGACACCGAGTGGGATATAGACTTGTTCGTCGCGCTCACCAGGATGCTGAAGTAATTTCGGCCCTTTGTTACAACGCAGGGTTTCATGGGCATAATAATCACAGAAGTCAATTGCCTCGGCAACATCGGCATCGGCTTCGACCCAGTTCTTACCCTCTTCCATGATCATCCAGGCATTCAGTTCGAATCGTCGTTTGCGCATGATATTGGCAACCTTGAACAAATAGTCAGCCCTGACTTTTGCTGGCGTGTAGCGCCATGACTTGAATGTTTCCAAGGCTACTTCAAGAGCTTTGTCCGCGGTTTTTTCATCTGCTTCCTGAAAAGTACCTACAATTTCACTCTTATTCGAAGGGTTATAAGAATGAAATTTGTTATCTAATCTAATTCTTTCACTGCCAATTATGATGCTGTATTCCTTGCCAAATTGGGATTCGACCTGGGCAATGGCTCTTTCCATTTTCTTTCTATTCGCTGCTTTAGTGAAATCGGTGTATTTTTCAGTTTTGAATGCTTTCATCGGTCCTCCTTCATGCCCATTATAGCTAGGAGAAAGCCGAAGTCAAGAAAATTCCCATTTTCGTTCAGAGAACATGATTTTATAGTTGTTTGTCTGTTTACCGGGCGCGAGTTTCTTGGGAGATTTATCAAGCATAGTCCAATGAACCTGTTCTGAGTTCGTCGAAGGATTGGACAACTACTTGTGGTCTCGTAGTTGTTTGATTTATCAAACGTGCCCAATCCGTTTTATGCGGGTTAACCTTGTAGTTGTCTGATTCATCAGGCTTTACTTACACGTAAACAGCATGCATATCAGAAGATCGGCGTATCAGCAAGCCGGATATCTGCAGACCAGAATATCAGTTAACGATCCGTTCATCCTTGTCTTTGGACGAATGATACAATGACCAAGTGAAATAATGACTCTGATATATCCCCGTAATCTGATTTTTCATCTGCGTAATCGAATTGCGAAGCAATCTGCTACTCTACCTGCTGATCCTCTGGCGTTCTGATATGCTGCAATTCTTCCGTTTCTCGAGGAAGTAGGGCACACCTTTAGATTTGCAGAGCACTTATCTTTCGCCTTGCGAGTTATATAGCGGCTGTTGACTTTCCCTAATGTGTTGGTATATTAACAGCATGAAAAGAATGTTGATGTTTTCAGTGATCGCTTCCTTGTTCCTGTCGTGTACCAGCATCAAGGAACGTTTGGCAATAAAGGAATGTAAATTCAAACTCGTTTCAGTAAGTGCGCATTCATTTACCTTTTCAGATCTGAAACTTGATTTTGACATAAAGGCCGATAACCCAAACAATGTCGATGCGGTCCTTGATAAGCTTGTCTATACTTTTTTTGCCAACAACACCAAAGTTTTCTCGGGTACGTCCGGTAAGATGGTCAATATCAAGGCCAAGAAGTCAGAAACATTCACAACCACAATCACTCTGGAGTACAGTAAGATCGGGCAGGCGTTGGCTGAAGCGATGAAATTGGGATCGGCTGCTTACCGTATGGACGCACGAGCATACGTCAGTACAGTATTGGGAGAAATAAGCTATCCGGTTAGCATAGAATTGAATTAGTAGTACAATAGGAGGAGGTAAATGTCTAAAAAGCGTAAATCATGGCATGAAAAATTGCACGACAGCAAAGGTTTGCCCAAAGTAATCGAGATAAGTGGAAAAATGAGCAAGAGATGGGGCAGCGGGACAGTCGTGATCCCGGCGCCAGCAGAAGTTGATGAACTAATGAAAAGAGTACCTAAAGGAAAAATAATTACGATCAATGAAATTCGCACGCACGTAGCAAAGAAACACCATGCGACGATCGGCTGTCCGATTACCTGTGGAATCTTTGCCTGGGTGGCAGCACATGCTGCGCATGAAGCCTGGCGAGAAGGAAAAAAGCGGATCACGCCCTACTGGCGCACTCTCAAAACCGGCGGTGTCATTAATGAAAAATATCCGGGTGGGGTAGAGGTGCAGAAGAAGCTGTTGAAAAAAGAGGGGCATAAGATTGTAAAGAAGGGCAAGAAATACCTCGTTGCTGATTTTGAAAAAAGACTTGTGAAATTCTAATAATAGATTAACCCTGTCGCCAGAAGGCGATTCCGACACCAAACGCATGGCCGTCATTGCGAGGAGTCCCGTTCCTATATTGTAATAATATTATATGGGACGACGCGGCAATCTCACATTTCTTGACCAAAGTTAACAGAAGTAAGTCCTTGACCCCTCCGCGGCCTTTGGCAGGATCCACGACAGGTTGGTTTTGTCAGCTTTTTACCTCTCGACAAATTCCTTCTTTTATGTAAAATAGACGGACAGGTTTCACTTTCCATCTCCACAAGCGTCATAAGGAGGATATATAGTTCATCTATTCGTCATCTTAGGGCTTTTTACACAACCGCCGGCCAATATAAGGGCACACGATACACCCAATGATGAGGGTCATTCGATCACAATAACCTGGGAGCCATCGCCTCTTGACTCAGGCCGGGTCAGTCTGTTCCAGGGCTATGAGATACATCGTGGCGAATCCTTGGCTGGAGAATTTAAAAATGTCGGTTTCGCTGCACCGGGGATGACCAGTTTTGAGGATAACAATACCGACATAAGAGACGGCGAGGGATATTTCTATTTTATAAGAACCCAGACCATATCCGGATACCAGGATTCGCCAAGAGTCGGACCTATTATATCGAGGGCTCAGTGGTTCAACACGCTGCGGATCAACGTTTTGGTGGTCACTATGTTGGTATCTGTTCTGGTTGTCTACTACATACGCCGTGCCCGCGCCGGCGAAAAACTCTTCATTCGTAAGATAGCCGGCTTGGATGCGATCGACGATGCCGTAGGTCGCTCAACAGAAATGGGTCGACCCATACTCTATTCATTTGGTTTGAGCTATCTCAATGAAGTCTGGACACTTGCCTCACTTTCCATTCTGTATCGCGTTGCCCAGAAATGTGCCGAGTATTCTACGCGCTTGCTGGTCCCACACTATGATCCGCTGGTGATGTCTGCGGCCCAAGAAACGGTCAAGCAGGCTTACATAGAAACCGGGCGGCCCGATCTTTATGATGAACGGGACAGCCCCTTTCTCACTGCTGACCAGTTCGGTTATGCGGCCGGCGTCGACGGTATGATGATGAGGGAGAAGCCGGGCGCTGTTTTCTGGCAGGGCTATTTCTATGCCGAATCGCTGATTCTGGCAGAGACCGGACATTCGGTCGGAGCAATACAAATCGCGGGTACAACATCAGTGGAGCAGATACCTTTTTTTGTTGCGGCCTGTGACTACACTCTAATTGGCGAAGAGATGTATGCTGCATCGTGCTATCTCCGGCCCGAACCGCAGATGCTGGGCAGTCTCAAGGGGGAGGATTTGACCAAGGCGATAATCCTCATGTTCCTGACCTTTGGAACGGCTTTGGGGACGCTTGGTGTTCTGCTTAAGAATTTCTTGAATGTGGATTGGCCTAATGTTATATTTGCGAACCTTGTGCAGTGGTTCAACACTTTCTAAAAAGGAGGGTGGATGAGGCGTGAGATTCCAATCATCATAACTTTCCTGACCGGCTTTTTATGCGTTGTAGCATTCTTCATTCCGCACCCTCCATTTGGCGGCTTGCAGCAACGTTTCCTTATCTGGTATGCGATCATCGCCGGTTTCACCATGGTCCTGGGTTTGGACAGCCTCGTAAAATACAATATTAAGAAAATTGTGCAGCGCAAGCAGGGATGGCAATACAGCTACGTGTTGCTTTTTGGTCTTGTCCTGGTGCTTGTTACCGGGTTTCAGTCCTGGTTCAAGTACAACACGCCCTTTGAGTTACGTTCTTCTTTCATGTATTCTTACATTCATATCATTGTGCCGCTACAGGCAACGATGTTCGCCCTCCTTGCCTTTTTTATTTCTTCGGCGGCTTATCGGGCTTTCCGGGCGCGCACCTTTGAAGCAACCCTTCTGCTCATTGCGGCGGCGATTGTCATGCTCGGCCGGGTACCGATCGGCAAGATGATATGGGATAAGATTCCAGTATTGTCAGATTGGCTCCTTAACATACCGCAGCTTGCAGCCAAACGAGGAATCCAGATCGGTGTGTACCTGGGCGGCGTGGTCATGTCGCTGCGTATTATACTTGGCATAGAACGTACTTACCTGACATAGGGGGCGCAATGAAGCTATTAGATCGACTCGCCAATATCGACCGGAGACTGATATTTCTTACGATCGGATTTGTGGTCGCGATCCCGATCATTTTGAAATTGAAGATGCCGATAAGGATCAGTAGTGAAGTCAGGTCAGCCTACGAGACCATCGAGAACCTTCCCGGAGGTTCAGTGGTGCTAGCATCTATGGACTATGATGCGACGAGTGCGCCAGAACTGACGCCGATGTTCCGTTCATTCTTGAGGCAGTGTTTCCGCAAGAAGTTGAAGATCGTGTATACTGGGCATCTGGCTATTGGTCTTCCCTTAGCCCAGTTCGATCTGGACGCGATCACGCAGGAATGTAATGCGGTGTATGGTGAGGATTATATAAATCTCGGTTACCGGCCCGGCTACACTGCAGTTATGATCGGGATCGGACGTGAAATAAGAGATTTCTTCGCGGTCGATTACAAAGGTGTGTCTGTTGATAGCTTCCCGATAATGAAGGGCGTTCATAATTACAATGACATCGCTTTGATCGTTGATTTTGCACATGGCAGTGCAGCTGAATATTGGATTCAGTACGTGGTTTCGAGATTCGGCGTGAAGATGTTTGCCTGCGTGACCGGGGTCATGGCGCCGACACTGTATCCATATCTCCAGGCTGGCCAGATCACCGGTATTATTGGCGGCTTACAGGGCGCGGCTGAATACGAGATGCTGGTTGGACAACCTGAGACCGCGGCATTTGGTATGCCGGCCCAATCCATTGCCCACATCGCAATTATTGCATTCATAATTTTTGGTAACATTGGCTACTTTGTCATGAAGAGGAAGAAATGAACCTGCTCGGTACGTGGATCGCAGCTGGTCTAACAATTGCCATTCTCTCTTTTCTATACCGTGATAATCCGCTTTATAAATTTGCCGAACATCTATTTGTTGGCGTATCAGCCGGCTACTGGGTGATCTATATCTGGGCCTTTGATGTAAAGCCCATGCTGGTTGACGAGTTCTTTCGCCAGACGGGCGTGGAGAAATGGCTGCTTATTGTTCCAGCAATATTCGGGGTGATGATGATGATGCGGTGGTTTCGGGGTGCTGCTTGGATTTCCAGGTGGCCGATATCTTTTACCGTAGGTATTGCGGCTGGTCTTGCGCTTACGGCTCAAGTACAGGGTTACATTATCCCCCAGATTCAGGCAACGCTAAGACCATTAGTATCGATCGGCAATAATACATCAGAAGCGATCAATCAGTCAATCAACAATGTCGTGATTTTTGTCGGTGTGGTCTGCGCATTACTGTTCTTTTACTTTTCGCGCGAGCACAAAGGCGCGTTGAAGGTTGGTTCTAAGATCGGAGTTGTATTTCTCATGATCGGGTTCGGTGCGTCGTTTGGCTACACAGTGATGGCGAGGATCTCCTTACTCATCGGACGCCTCACCTTCCTGCTGCAGGTATTCGGCATTCGATAACTTCCCAGGGACAGGCATACACTTTTGCACTTTTGACTCACTAACTCGTCAATTTACGACGATTTGAGAATCTTGTTTCTTTAATCAAAGAAGCGGCATTTGTGATATTACGTGCAAATCTTCGTAATGAAAGTGCAAAAGTGCATGCCTGTCCCCATGGAGGGAAAGTATACAGAATATAGCAGGTTGGATGTGTCTACTTTTACTGCACAATTTTTGTGCAGGCAATACAGATTTTGTGCGTCAAAATGCACTTTTATCCCGCAATTTCATTGCTTTCACCTGGCACAATAAATGCTATTATATGGGGCAGAGGTGAAAAAATGAAAAGAATAAAAATTTTCTCAAATCTACTTATCTTCTGCGGCCTTTTGGCATTGGCCGGTTGTTGCCACGACTGCATTGACAACGAACCGCCAGCCGTACCCAGAGGGTTGCGTTCAATAACCGGTGATGGGGAAGTTTTGCTTTATTGGTACCAGAATACTGAACCGGATCTCGCCGGATACCGGATTTATCGTGGCCCTGAGCCGCTGGGTCTCTACTATGAGGTTGGCGAAACGGATCTTGACTATTTCTTGGATTTCGGATTGAACAACGGGCAGACGTATTACTACGCGATAACCGCCTTTGACTACGATGATAACGAGAGCGAACTGTCGTATGAGATTGTTTATGATACACCGAGACCTGAAGGCTATGACGAGCAGATTTTCGACTACACTGTATATCCTGATTATGCAGGTTGGAAGTTCAGTGCTTACAATATTGTTGCATATGATAATCCCACCTGCGATTTCTATTTTGGCTATGACGATAATACGCATTCGTACTACTTTTATACTGGTCACCCGGCGGGTTTGATTCAGGATTTTGGCTACACCTCTTCATTGGATGAGATAACCTATGCGCCACAACAGGGCTGGTCTCCAACTGGCGTTGTTGAGGCAATACAAGGGCACACTTATATCATGCACACGTGGGACAACCATTATGCAAAATTCCGCGTGACTGCAATCAGTACGTACTCTGTTGTGTTTGACTGGGCTTACCAGGTTGATCCTGGCAATCCAGAGTTAGTAATGAGCCAAGGAGGCTAAAATGAAACGTTTATTATTCCTTTCATTATTGCTCGCCGTTGTGCCGTTATTTGCGGGTGACGTGAATTTCATCTACTACAGTTACGATTATAACGATTATGGCTACTATGACGAATACTGGTACGACGACTACTGGTATGACGGCTACTGGGTTTACATGCCCTATGGGTACTACTGTGTCCATTATGTGTGGTGGTATCCATGGTGGTGGGATTGGTATTGGCACCGCTGCCATTGGGTTCACCACTGGTCCTGGGATTTCTTCTACGCTGGATTCTATGTAGTGTGGTATGACCACGGATACTGGTGGTACAGGCCGCGCTATGGTCGTTACGTGCGCTACCGTTTGCCTCACTCCTATGCTACGGTCAGGGTCCGGGCAAGAACCCATGGTATATATCTGCCGGAAAAACCACCGCGTGAGATCAATGTACCTTACCGTGAAAATCAGGTCATGCAGCTCGTGAGGCAAAACGATCCAGAATTGTACGCACGGGTAGAAAAAGAACATCGTACCGGCAATCTCGAAAAAATGCGTGTGAAACACGTTGAGCAGGTCAATCGCGAGATTGATGTAAAGAACCGGGAACATGGCATAAAGGACAGGAATATTGATATCAATGAACTGAGTAAACAAAGCAGGTCGATCTCTACGGTTAAGAGCACTAATACACAAAGGATTAAGCAGGAAAGCAAAACGAGCACGCCGAAAGTCGAATACAAATCCACTACTGAGAAAACACAATCAGAGAACACTCAATCACGCATCCAGAAGACAACTAAAAGTAAGAGCGATTCGCGCAAAGAACCGCAGGTTCGTTCTTATGAACCTGTAGAAAAGACCGGCTCGAGCGCCAAAAGCGTGCCTGAAAATCGAGTCGAGAGATCGCGGTCGACCGAACAGGTCGAAAAGAGAACTCCCCAGGTGGCAAAAGAAAAAGAGCAGCAAAAAGTGCAGAACACACGTAAGAGCACGCCACAGGTGGAGAGGCAACAGCAGAGAAGACCTCCGCAACCGCGTCCGCAAACGTATGATCGACCGAATCAGCAGGAGAATAAGAGGTAATCATGCTGTCTATTCTGATTCTTGCGTTGATCGCAGCCGGCAATCCGCTCCAGGTTTCACTCTGGGTGGATAGAGACGACGCAATCTACCACCCAGGTGAAAACCTCACCATATACTTCGCTGCCAATGAAGGTTGCTATCTCGCCCTCTACAATGTGGAACAAGGGGGAGGAGTAAGCCAGCTCTTCCCCCCAGAGGATGATGACGGTTGGATTCGGGGTGGACAGACATATCAATTGCCCCCCGAATACGCGGAATACGATTATGCGGTAAGTGGGCCTGAAGGCGTCGAGACAATTATCGCCGTGGCATCGAGAAGCAGGCTGCCGCAGCTACATGATGAGGGGCCAGATATCGTGACTGAAGTCATTGATATCCAAATCAAGGAACCCGAGCCAGCCGAGCTAATTATTGTATCGGCACCTAGGAATTGCCGTATCTACATCACCGAAGTCGAGTCAGGAGCAAAGGAATATGTCGGTGATACACCTCGAACCATCGGACTGAAGCCGGGTGAGTACTTAGTGGAAATAAAGAAAGCAGGTTATCGGACTCTAAGACGCACGGTCTCGCTCCAGCCCGGTGAGAAACGCAAGGTCCATGTTAGACTCTGAGCAGGTGTTGACATGATTACTGATTTGTCTATAATTTCGAGAGGTTGAAAATGAAGTATTTTTTATTAATTTTGTTGATGGTAAATATGCTGCTCGCAATCGAGCAGGTGCCACGCCGCAGTAGCACTGCGGAAACAAAGAAATCGGAGATCAGCATCGAAACAAAGCAATCAGCAACGAACTCCGATGCGCGCAAGAACGAAGTGCGTGAGAGGACTATTGTCCAAAAAAAGGAAAAACAACGTGATTTGTTCATAGATAATAATTCGAATGGCGTGAATGATCGGCGTGAGGATGATTTTCAGAGCATTAAGACAAAGAAGTCCAAGCACAAAGACAAGATTGATAGGCAGAAAGTTGACAGGGTAGAACCAAAACAGAAAGAAAAGACATCTACTTCAACGCGTGAAAAGACTACGAGTAAAGAAAAGCAAAAATAGAAATAAAGAACGGCCCTAACCTGTAAACATCGCTCTTCAGAATAACAGTCTGAACCCCAGTTTAAGCATATGCGGGCTATGCAGCAGTATCTGCTTTACTAGTTGGTGGGTGTTAATGTCAGTGACTTTTTGGCCAGTGAATATCTTACTGGCGATGGCAAATATGGTTCTGTAATCCTCGTCGTTTAGTTTCATGTAAATATTACGTACCCTGAGATGCCATCGAATTTCGTCTATGATCTCGGCTTTGAGTTCACTCTCCAGGTAGGATTTCTCCCCGCGCAGGATTCTGGCTACATTCCGGCCTGCGATGATGCCAGATTTCACGGCATTGGCAATGCCCGCACCACTGAGGGGATCGGTAAAACGTCCGGCATCGCCGACCAGGCAGAAATTCTCGCCTGAATACCTATTCAAGAGCTTCGCCGGTACGCCACCAAATATCTTTTCGTCAATTCTCGCGGCCGGGAATTCTTGCTTTATCCATCGATCGAGAATTGATTTAGGTTTTTCTTTGGTCTTCATTGGCGACAGCCCGAGTCCGACATTTGCCGCAGTTGTAGATTTCGGGAAAATCCACGCATAGCCGCCTGGGGCATATCTGTTGCCAAATATTAGATATGCGTACTCAGGTTCTATGGTTATGTTGCTCAGCCTGTATTCGGCGCAAACTTCGATTTCTGCCAAATTCAGACGGGTATCAACACCCATCCAGGTTCCAACTCTCGAAGCCACGCCATCAGCGCCGATAACATACCTAAAAGAATATTTTTTTATACAACCATTTTCCTCGACAATAACCTCTTTATCCTGAATTCCGATCGCCCGGCTGGATTTTTTCAGAATTGCGCCTTTCTCTTCTGCGATATAGGCAAGCCCAGGGTCGAATTTCTTCCGATTCAGCACCCATCCAACATTCGGATATTCGATGGTGAATTCTGCGCCTTGTGGGTCTCGGACGATTGACCCGGAAAGCTTTTGCGCCATCCATTCCGGATGAATGTCGAGATATCCCTCGATGGTGCTTCGGGATAAACCTTCGGCGCAGGCTAAGGGTACACCTATTTCAGCATGTTCCTCGAGCAATAAAACTGAAACGCCTCGCTCAGCCGCGGCAATGGCAGCAGCTGAACCGGCTGGGCCGGCACCCACAATGACTACATCGAAATTGCTTTTCACGGATGCCGGTTACTCTTTGAGGTATTTTTTGCCGCGCAGACTCTTGGGCATGTATTCCTGCTCCACTTCGGCATTAGGGTAGTCATGCGGGTATTTGTAACCCTTGCCATAGCCCAATTTCTTCATTAGTGGTGTGGGCGCGTTGCGAATATGCATGGGGACTGGTTCTGCTTGTGTCTTCAGGGCGTCCTCCTTTGCTTCTTCATATCCAGCATAGAGTCGGTTGTTTTTTGGCGCCCGTGCAAGGTAGGCTACACATTGAGCCAGCGCAAGATCCCCTTCGGGACGGCCAATAAAATCAATGGCATCTTTTGCAGCAACGGCGATCACCAGCGCCTGGGGGTCTGCCAAACCTACATCTTCAACTGCAAAGCGCACAAGCCGGCGGGCAATGTAAAGAGGATCCTCACCCGCTTCCAACATCCTTGCCAACCAATAGAGCCCAGCATCTGCATCAGAACCACGCAAGGACTTGTGCAGGGCCGAGATCAGGTTGTAATGCTCTTCGCCTTTCTTATCATAACGCAGTGCTTTACGCTGGACTACTTCTTCCACGTTTTTCAAATCAATACGCGTTTTTTTTGTGGCAAGACTTGAGAGTTCTAGTGCGTTCAAGGCGACACGCGCGTCACCGTCTGATATGTTGGCGATGAAATGGAGGGCGTCGTCGTCCATCTGGAACTTGTTCCTGAGGCCCTTCTCAGAAGACAATGCTTTGTGTAGTATTGATTTTATATTCTCGAAAGACAAAGGGTATAGCATGTATACTTTCACACGAGAGATCAGGCTTGAATTCAGTTCAAACGACGGGTTTTCCGTTGTCGCACCGATCAGAGCGATCGTACCTTTTTCCAGATAAGGCAAAAAAGCGTCCTGTTGTGCGCGGTTGAAGCGATGGATTTCGTCGATGAATATTATAGTCTCAATATTGTACAACTGTTTACGCTTGGCCGCTTGTTCCATGAATTTCTTGATCTCGACAATACCACTCGTGGCTGCAGAAAAAGACACGAACTCAGCGGCGAATTTTCTGGCCAAGAGGCGGGCGATTGTTGTCTTTCCGCTGCCCGGCGGTCCAAAAAGAACCATCGAAAACAGCCGTCCCTCCTCGATTTGTCTTTGTATTGGGCGACCACCGCCCAATAAATGTTCTTGACCGAGAATCTCAGCAAATTCCTCGGGTCGCATGCGATCGGCAAGAGGTGTTTTCTCGGTCATCGGTTAAGCAAAAGATAGAAATAAAAGAAGGGAACGTTGAAAATGAGGGAATCAATACGGTCGAGAAAACCGCCGTGTCCGGGGAATACCTTGGAAGCGTCTTTCAACCCGACCTCGCGTTTCATGCCGGATTCAAAAAGGTCACCCAGTGTTCCGAGAACACCGATCCCTAGCGTTATTACTATGCAATCGAAGATACTGAATTTTGGATACCAAATTCTGCTCAGGAGATATGCAAAAGGAAAGGTTAAGGGAAAGGCGAATACGGTGCCTTCCCACGTCTTTTTTGGACTTATTTTGGGTGCAAGTTGGTGTTTGCCGACTGTGCTGCCTGCGAAGTACGCAAATGTGTCATACAACCACGTGAGTATAAGTGGCATAAGGCATATGGCAAAAGAGATTTTCCTCAGTTGCATAATGGTGATGGGCAGAATTGAGAGATAAACGATTCCAAAGAAGCCTGCGGTCACTTCAGCCAGAAAATTCTGCGTTCTACGTGCGCCAGGAAAGCGCATTATCGACAGAAGGCAAATGAAGATCAGTAGTATGAAAGCTGGAAGCAACAGCGGTGCATCAAAATACATGAGGAAGGTTAGCGCATAAATGGGGAAGAGTACGGCAAGCGTATGAGGATAGATGTCTTTGCGATGCCAAAATCTGAAATATTCCGTGCTGGCAAAAGTTATGAATGTAAGCATGAAAATGGGTAATAATATATGATCGATCCATATGAAGAAAATCATACCAACAACAAGGATCGCACCGGTTATGATTCTCTTCTTGAGATTAGACGCGGCCAAAGAGACGCTCCCGTTCTTTGAATGACTCAATCGCTTTCAGGTATTCTTTTTCACGAAAGTCAGGCCAGAGCGTGTCTGTGAAATAGATCTCGGTGTAAGCGATCTGCCAGAGCAGGAAATTCGAGATCCTTTCGCGCTTTGCTGCGCCCGTGCGGATAAGGAGTTCAGGTTCGGGCAAGGATGGATCATAAAGGAAGTCTTTGAATTGCGGTTCGCCAAAATTGTCAAGATCAATGTGTTTCTTGCGATCTTGTTCGACGATTTTTCTTACGGCATCCACAATCTCGCTGCGGCTGCCGTAATTCAAGCATAGCGTCAGGACAAGACCACGGTTTTCTTTAGTTAGATCGAGCGATTCTTCTAGTGCACGGCGTGCATTCTCAAAGAGGTCATCCAGCCTCCCGATTGCCTTGATTCTGACCTTGTTTTTATGTAGCTCCGGGGTTTCTTTGATTAACATTTCTTGTAGCATTTTCATGAGCGTATCAACTTCCTCCTTTGGTCGCTGCCAGTTTTCTGTAGAAAAAGTATAGAGTGTGAGATATTTCACATTGATGTTAGTCGATGTCTTGACTATTGCGCGCACGGATTCCACACCTTGACGGTGTCCAATGACCCTGGGCAGACCTCTTTTCCTGGCCCAACGTCCATTTCCATCCATTATTATTGCCACGTGGCATGGTCCTTTCATGAGTCTATTATATTAGCACGCGTTGCTTTGTCAACTGGCCAGGGTTATGCAGTGTGTTAAAAGTCCTTAAAATTCAGAGGAAAAATCGACCCAGAACGGCAGAACGAGACTTAGTTCTTGACATTTCCTGACATTTACCTATAATCCCACAATGGGTAACCAGGTCGATATCATCCTCATTTCCAAGAAACACAATATACTGAAGAATCTCAGGTTACCACTAGTTGTACTAATTATCATTGCCGGGATAATTACTACAATCACTATATCGACAATTATTCTGTGTATCAACCGCACGCGGCGCACTTTTGTGCGAATGAATCTGACGAGAGCGGAGCGCGAGGGGAAGAACCTGGTAGCTCGACTCGATTCCTTGAACCTTTTTTTGAAACGATCACAAAACATGTTTGACCAACATGTAGCGCAGGACAATCGAGAGCGTACATACTGGCAGATGGCTCATGTTCATCCGGATATATGGTCTATGGGTATTGGCGGAAAACAAGTTGAACGGTCACCCCAGATCACGAATAAGCATGTGCAGCGAACACTCGATGATATCAATGAATCAATAGATGTGTTGAAAGGAAAATACTATTTGCGTCACTCTAGCCTGCGTGAAATTCGAGAACAGATAGAAGATAATCTCTATCTATGGTCACACGTACCGTCTATTCATCCGGTCCCCGGTCGTAGGATATGCTCTGG